>Ga0208454_1000328_pt1 | contig 30398 bp, 24 predicted proteins | sample EasRivMeERMZT100_FD_187530 | JGI IMG/M metagenome (GOLD analysis project Ga0208454, IMG submission 187530) | Soil microbial communities from meander-bound floodplain in the East River, Colorado, USA - East River MetaG ERMZT100 (SPAdes) (version 2) | ecosystem: Environmental > Terrestrial > Soil...
GCTGCTGACCGAGCGGCACGTCGGGCAACTGCGTCTCGAGCAGGCCCAGACCTTCGACGATGAGTGTGCGCGTGCGCGGAATGCCGACGGCGAGCGCTGCATCCGCGTCGCTCCACTCCTCCGACAAGCTAACGCGCCGCGCGGGCAGCCACGCAGCACCCGCCATCGACGCCGGCGGGGGCACGGCGGGCTTCACCGTGAGGTCGACGACACCGGAGCGAAACCGCTGGACGCGCGAGAAGCCCCTATCCGGTATCACCATGGCCTCGAACGTCGTCGGGCCGATCGTGAGTGTCCCGGCCGCTTGCGGAAACACGGCGTAACGACGCTCGCGAACGATGAAATTGCGCCCGCCGCGCGTCGTCTGGTACGAGCTGTCCTCGCCGAGCTTCTCGACTATCGCCTCGACACCGCTCGTCGCCGGCGCCGTGAGCGTCGCACGACCGGTGCTCACGCCGATGAACAGCCGCAGCGTGAACAGCACTTGCGACTGCACGTAGGCAGTCGTCGGCTGGGCATCGAGCTCCATGAAAATGTCCGCCACGGGGCTCCCACCCGTCTCCGGCGGCAGCACCCGTACGGCTACGGTGTTGGCTTGCCGATCACCAACGCGCAGCGGCGGAATCGTGAAGTCGCCGGCCGCTTTCGGCATGAGCTGATACTGCCACTCCGTGACCTGCGACGTCTGACCATTCAGGATCTGCACGCGCGAGCTACTCGTGCGCTGCAAGACGTCGAACTGCGCTTCGAGCGGCGCGTCTTCGGGGTCGCCACGCACGGCACCCTCGGCACGCACCGTGTACGTGAACGACTCGTTGTCGCGCACCACAGGCCGGTCGACGCTTGCCTGCAGCGGCGGTGCTTGCGCCGGGGCGATGGCAGCGGAGCTAAGTGCGAGCCAAGCGACGAGCGGCACGAGCAACGAGGCGAAGCCGCTCGCGTGTCCTACCACGGCTGCCGCTCCGCGCCGCCCTCGAGCACCGAATTGCCCTCCTGGTCGACGCCCAATCGCTGGTATTGGTAGAGGAACTTGCGCCGCAAGAGGCCGCCCGGATCCTGCGGCACTCGGCGTAGCCATTGCTCGGCTGCCTGCTCCGAGGCCCATTGCTCGACGTCCTCGGGTCCGGCAGCGGCCTCGTCGCTCGATTCATCGCTCGACTCTTCACCCGTCTCTGCCGCCTGCGCGTCTTCGTCCTGCGGCTCGCCGTCGTCCGCGGCCTCGGCCGGATTCTGTGCCCCTTGCCCCTGCGCTTGCGACTCGCCGCTTTCGCCTTGCTCGCCTTGTTCGCCCTGTTGGTCTGCCGACTGTTGGCCGCCCTGTTGCTCGCCGCCACCGTCAGATTGATCCGCATCCCCTTGCTGGCTCTGGTCACTGCTTTGATTCTGCTGCTGCGGTTGTTGCTGCGGCGGATTGTCCTCGAGGAACTTCTGCAACAACTCCCGGTTGTAACGCGCATCGGCGTGCTCGCGGTCGAGCTCGAGCGTGCGGTCGTAGGCGCTGATCGCCTCTTCGAGCCGACCCGCTTTGGCCAGCGCGTTGCCGCGATTGTAGTTGCCTTCGACGGAGTCGATAGCCGCCAGCGTCCCGGCGCTCGCTTCGAACTCGCCGGCACGGTACTGCGCCGCGCCGCGCCATTCCGGGTTCTTAAAGAGCGTTGCGGCGCGCTCGGCTTGCTCTGCCTCGAGTGCCTCGAAGCCACGCTGATCCGGTCGTTTCCAGAGCTCCTGCCACTCGAAAGCCTCGGCGCGCGACATCGGCAGCAAAAACACGACGAGCCAAACACAGATCCAACCACGGCGGAAACTCAAGGCCAAGAGCGGCAGCAGCAGTGCCGCTAGCCACGCTCCGCGATCGCGCCATACGTCGGCGTCGTGCTGCTCGCCGCCGACGTCGAGCGCTGCGTCGAGGGGCACCGCGGCCGGTGCGGGAAACAATGTCTCGAGGTCGCGGTCGTCGGGCATGAGACGCGCGAACCGTCCGCCACCTTCTGCCGCGAGCCGCCGCAAGCCGACCACGTCGAGCTGCGGAATCACCACTCTACCGCTGGCGTCATTGAGGAAGCCGCCTTCCGCCTGCGGAATCGGCGCACCCTGCTCCGTGCCGACGGCCAGCACGTGCACGCGGAACCCGTCGCCGACGAGATCGCCGGCGAGCTCGAGATCGGCGTCGGTCACTTCGGAATCGGTGATGAGCAGAATGTCGCCAGCGCTCAAGCCCGTCTGCCGCATCAGCGCAGCGGCTTTCGTGAGCCCAGCGGCAACAACACCGCCACGTGTGGGCATGATGTCACTCGCGACGGCACCGACGAGCGAGGAGATCGTCCGCGTGTCGGTGGTCAGCGGCGTAACCGTGAACGCGTGCGTCGTGAACACGACGAGGGCGGTTTGACCGGCCGAACGCCGTTCCAGCAGATCGAGCAATTTGAGCTTGGCTCTCGCGAGGCGCGATGGCTCGACGTCCCCCGCATCCATCGATTGCGACAAGTCGAGCGCCACGACGAGCGCTTCGTCGGAGCGAAACGCCGGCACTGGCAGCCGTTCCCAAGTGGGGCCAGCCAGCGCGAGGATGGCCGCCACCCAAGCGGCCAGGGCCGCCACCAGCGCCACTCGGTTCTCGCCCAGCACCTCGGGCTCTACCAATACGTACGCGCGCAGCCTCGGGTCGACGACGCTGCGCCAGCCCCCGCCGTCAGCGCGGCCGCGAAACAACTGCCAGATCAGCCAGGCACCGATCGGCAGCAGCACGAGCCACCAGGGCCGGAGCAGATGCAGGTCAGCCATGCTCGACCCCGCGCTGCCAGTCCGCGGCGCGCACTCGCGACCGCTGCCAGCGCGTGCCGGCGAACGCCACACCAGCCGCGAACAAAGCGATGAGCGCGCCGGCGCCGAGCGGCCAATAAAACAGCTCGGCGATCGGCCGGAAACCGCGCTCGTCCGACTCGGCCGGCTCGAGGCCATCGAGAATCGTGTAGATCTGCGCAAACTCGGCGGTGTCGCGTGCGCGAAAATACCGCCCACCGGTCATCTCGGCGATCGCCGTGAGCGTCTCCTCGTCGAGATCTGCCGACGGGTTGATCTGCCGCAGACCGAACAGGGAGCGCACAGTCAACGCATCGGCGCCGATGCCAATCGTGTAAATGACCATCTTGCGCTGCGCCGCGAGCTCAGCGGCTTTGCGCGGCTCCACCGCACCCGCCGTGTTCGCGCCGTCGGTGAGCAGAACCAACACGCGGCGGCCCTGCGCGACACCGGCGTCGTCGAGCGTGCGGATCGCGAGACCGATCGAGTCGCCGATCGCCGTCTCCTTGCCCGCGAGGCCGATCACGGACTCATCGAGCAGCGTGCGAACCGTAGCCCGATCGAAAGTGAGTGGCGCCTGCAGGTAGGCTTCGCGGCCGAACAAGATGAGGCCGATCCGATCGCCCACGCGTCGCTCGATGAAGTCGGCCGCGACGGATTTCAGTGCCGTGAGCCGGTCGACCCACTGGCCATTCAACTGAAAGTCCTGCTCCTCCATGCTGCCCGACAAGTCGACGGACAAGAGCAGGTCGCGACCCGTCATCGGCAAAGAGACGGGCTCGCCCACGAACTGTGGCCGCGCCGCGGCCAGCACGGCGAGCAGCCACGCAACCGACAAGATGCCGAGGCGCCAACGGCGCGCGGCGGCCGGCGCCCGTAGCCCAGCGAGCTCGGCGAATTCGGCCGCTACGGGCACTTTGAGCGCGGCATCGCGATCGAGCGACTCCGGGGGCACGAAGCGACGCACGAGCCACGGCAGCGGCAGCGCCAGCAACATCCACCACCAAGCCAAGGTCCACATCGTCTTAAGGCCGCCGCCGCGTGCTGCGTGGCCGACCCGCGGCCGGTTGTGCGATTAGCCAATCGTTACAGAGCGTCGCGAGCTCGAGCGCTTCGCCGCGCGCGATGCTGTTCGGCCGTGCGTAGGGAGCCGCGAGCAATCGCCGGCCCGCGCCACGTGCGAAGGCATCGCGCTGCCACCGACTATCGAGGTAGCGCAGCCACGGCTCGCCAATCAGTCCCGGCACGTCGGGGTCCGCAGCGGCCGGGGCCGGCTCATCGCCACTCACCGCCGTCGTCATCGCGAAGCGTCGCAGCAGCGTCGAGACGCTCTGCAGACACGCGACCGGCTCGGCTCCTTGCTCGAGCGCCAAGCGGACCCGCTGCATCGTCCGCAGCGCCGCGCGACGGTGGCGACCGCGGACGTAATACAGCCCATAAAGCGCGAGTGCGACGAGACCTAGCGCCACGAGCAACCACCAACCCGGCGCGGGCGGCCACCAGCCGATGGGCCCCGGGAGGTGAATATCGCGCAGCGGCAGCGCACTTAGGTCGATCGTCGGATTCATCTCGGTCGGAACTGTTGTGCAAGCACGCTACGTGGTTCGGCATCCGTTGCGCAATCGATTACGCGAATCCCCGGCACACGAGCGAGGGCTCGCAAGCCGGCGCGCCGCTCCTCGAACCGATCTTGATAGCGGCGGCGCATCGCTTCGTTGGCCGTTTCGATCGCGAACGACCGGCCGGCGCTGTGGATTCGATAGCGCCCGGGCGGCGGAAGTTCGGCTTCCACGGGATCGAAGAAGTGGACGAGCATGAGATCGCAATGGCTTGCGAGCTGGCGCAAGTGACGCTCGGCATCGGCCCCGAGCCGGCGGAAGTCGCTGAGCAGCAGGATCACGCTACCCGGACGAGCGACCCGTGTCAGGCGCTGCAAAGCCCGCCCTGCATCGATCTCGGCCGCTTCGCTCGCAAGCGCCGGCTGCCAGAACGATTCGGCCGCAATGGTCTGCAACAACCGCAAGGCCGAGCGCGCACCGAGCGCGGGTCGCAGCTCGTGATGCTCGGTCTCGGAGAACACCAAACCGCCGAGCCGATCGCCGTTTGCCACGGCGCTCCACGCGATGAGCGCCGCCATCTCCGCGGCGCGCACGCCCTTGAAAGCCCCACGCGTCGCGAACAGCATCGGCCGACGCAAATCGAGCCAGACGAACACCGGTCGATTTCGCTCCTCGCGAAACACCTTGGTGTGTGGCTTGCCAGTGCGTGCCGTGACGCGCCAATCCATCGTGCGCAGGTCGTCGCCGGGTTGATAGGGCCGCGACTCGTCGAATTCCACGCCGCGCCCTTTGTAGGGCGACAGGTGCCCGCCGACGGTGGCGACACGTACGCGCGGCGCCGTGAGGCGCACGGCCTCCCCCGCCGGCCGTAAACGCACCAGATCCGCGAGCGTCACTCGCACGGGCGACTGCGTGCGCGCGGCGGCGAGCGACATTACGGCACTCCGATCCTCGCGAGCAGGGTGTCGACGATCTCGTTCGGCGTGCGCCCCGCTGCCTCGGCCTCGAAGCCGAGCAGAACGCGGTGCCGCAGAACGTCGTGGGCCATCGTTTGAATGTCCTCGGGCGTCACATAGTCGCGGCCGGCGAGCCAGGCGTGGGCGCGCGAGCAGCGATCGAGCGCGATCGTAGCGCGCGGGCTCGCGCCGTATTGCAACGTGCCGCGCAAATCCTCGCCGTAGCGCTCGGGCGAACGCGTAGACAGCACGATCTGCACGATGTACTCCTCGAGCGGTTGCGAAAGGTGCTGGTCGAGCACCTCCAAGCGCGCCGCGAGCACCTCTTTCTGCGCGAGCACCTCAGGCGCCGTGAACAAGACTTCATCGGTCGCCGAGCGTTTTTGCTCGGCGCGGTTCAGCTCGAGAATCGCGCGCTCACCCGCGGCATCGGGATAATTGACGAACACGTGCAGCAGGAACCGATCGAGCTGCGCTTCCGGCAGTGGATAGGTGCCTTCCTGCTCGATCGGGTTCTGCGTGGCCATCACCATGAACAGTGCCGGCAATGGATAGGTCACCGAGCCGACCGTGATCTGCCGCTCGCCCATGGCCTCGAGCAATGCCGATTGCACCTTGGCCGGCGCGCGGTTCACCTCGTCAGCGAGCACGAGATTATGGAACAACGGCCCCTGACGAAAGACGAACGTTCCATCCTGCGGCCGATAGATCTCCGTGCCGGTCAGGTCCGCCGGCAATAGATCCGGCGTGAATTGCAGGCGATGGAAGTCGCCTTCGACACTGTGGCTCAGCACCTTGATCGCGCGCGTCTTCGCGAGCCCGGGAGCGCCTTCGACGAGCAGATGCCCGTCGCTCAAGAGCGCGACCAGCATGCGATTCAGCAACCGTTCTTGACCGACGACGAGGCGCTTGAGGTGCGCTTCGAGCTTCCCGAACTTTTCTTGTAACGACATGAGGTTGGGCTAGGGCTAAGGCTAAAGCCGCTCATTCTAGCCACGGCCGGCAAGGCAAACCAGGCGCTGTTGCGTCGCGGAGCCGATCAGCGACCGCCGCGGAAGCCTCCGCCGAAGATGCCGATCGGCCCGCGCGGCATGACGAGCTGCAGGTTCTGCCCGTCGCGACGCACCTCCACGACCACCGACTCTCCGGCGGTGCCCTCGAGGGTGAGCGCGTTGAGCTCACGCATGTCGAAGACGCGCTTGCCATCGTAGGCGACGACCTCGTCGCCGGGCTTCAGCCCCGAGCGCTCCCCCGGCGAGCTCGCGAGCACGTCCTGGACTGCGACGCTCGTCGGCCGATCGAGGGCTCCCAAATAGCGCTCGTAGTCGGCGTCGCCGAGCTCACTGCGCAACGTGCGCTCGCCGGCGAGCTGCGCGCCGGGATCGAACGCTCGGCCGTCGCGCGTCGCATCGTATTGGGCCTGCAACTGCTGCATCCGCAGCTCCGACGTGCGTCGGTTGATCCATTCGGCGCGATCCGGCGCGAACCCAGCCGCGATCAATCGCTCGACCTGACGGCGCTCCCTGTCGTCGCGCAGCGCCCCGGCGTCGCGTTGTGACCGGGTTCGGCCGCGCTCGCTGCCCGGCTCGCCTCCGGCAGCGCCTTCGGCCGCTGCACCGCCCTGTCGCGGCTCGACGCGCAGTGCCTCAAGCTCGGCAGCGAGCTCGGCAACGCGCGCCTCGAGCACCGCACGCTGCTCGATTTCGGATTGCAAAGCCGTTTCGAGCGTGTCGAGTCGTGCCGCCGCCGCGCTACTCGTCGCACCCTCCGCACTGCGCGCCCCCGTGGCTGCCGCCACCTCGGACGCGTGCCCGGACGGTGGAACACTCGGCCGAGTGAAGTAGGCAATTGCCAATCCCGCGCCGAGCCCCGCGACGACGACGAGCAAAGTCTTGAACATGCCACCCCCAAATCGGCCGCGGCAGCGATAATGCCCGCCGTAAGCCACCCCAATCACGATACGCTGAACCTGCATGTCATTCGACCGCGCGAAACGCGTAAGTTTCGGAGTGCTCGGCTCGCTGCTGCTCGTCGGCGGCGGTGCCTATGCCGTGGTCGCGGCGTCGCTACCGCGCCGCGCCGGCGAGGTGCCGGTCGCTGGCCTTGAGGCGCCGGTCACGATCGAGCTCGACGCGCGTGCTATCCCACGCGTTGGCGCTCAGTCCTTCGCCGACGCGTTACGCGGCCAGGGCTACATGCACGCGCAGGAGCGTTTTTTCCAGATGGATCTGTTGCGCCGCTCGGCAGCCGGCGAGCTCGCCGAGCTCGCCGGCGAGCGCGCGCTCGGTCTCGATCTCGCCCAGCGGCCGTTCGACTTTCGCAGCCGCGCACGCGCGTTGCTGAACGAGCTACCGGCGGAGCAGGTTGCTTGGCTCGCCGCCTACACTGACGGCGTGAACGCCGGGCTCGACGATCTCCGCTCACGGCCGCCCGAGTACTGGCTCATCCGCGCTCGACCGACGCCTTGGCAGCTCGAAGATAGCCTGCTCGTCGTGTTCGCGTTCTACACGATGTTGTCGAACAACGAGTCTTATGAACGGCCGCAGGGCGTCATGCGCGCAACGCTTCCACCGGCCCTCTACGAGTTCCTGACACCCTCGACGTCGCGCTTCGATCGGCCGCTCGTCCTCAACGCCGGCGACGATGCCACCGGCGGCTATCTACCAGCCCCGATCCCCGCCGCGACGGTCATCGATCTGCGCTCGGCCCCGCCGTCACCGCCGAGCACGAGGTCGCGCGTCGATCCGCCGTTACTCGGTCCCGCGTCCAATCAATGGGCCGTCACCGCCGAGCGCGGCGCCGACGGCCACGCGATCCTGGCCAACGATCCGCACTTGGGGTTGCGACTGCCGAACGTCTTCTATCGCTCGGAGCTCGAGTGGCCGACGGGGGCCGTGCGCGGCGCCGGCATTCCCGGTTTGCCGGGCATCCTGATCGGCGCCAACACGGCGGTTGCCTGGGGCGCGACGGTGAGCAATGCCGATCAGAGCGACTGGGTCGTCATCGAGTTGGATCCGGAGGATGCGGGTCGCTACCGCACACCGGAGGGCTACGAGCCATTCGGGGTCTCGAGGGCCGCCGTGCGCGTCGCCGGCCGCGCCGACCCCGAGCCGCTGACGATTCGCACCACGCGCTGGGGCCCGGTAGTCGCCATCGATTGGCGCGATCGGCCCCTCGCGCTGCACGCTACCTGGCTCGAGCCGCGCGGGCTCAACCTCGACGTTCTCGCCCTCGCGAGCGTAGCGAGCGTCGCCGAGGGCCAAGCGGTTCTCGACCGCTGGGCAGGACCCTCACTGAACTGGATGCTGGCCGACGCGAATGGCGCGATCGGCTGGGTCGTGAACGGCCCACTGCCCCAACGTCTGGGTCTAGACGGGTCAAGGCCCGAGTCATGGGCCGACGGGAATCGCAACTGGAGCGGTTACGGACCCCGACCGAGCCTCTCCGGCAGCGCCGACGGCGCTTTGTTCACGGCCAACAACCGCACGCTGGCGCGCGAGCAGGCGGTTGCGTTGAGTCGCATGTGGATGCGACCGCTCCGCGCCAAACGCATCGCCGAGTTGCTCGCGGCGCAAGCCGCGTTCGATGAACGTGACTTCCTGTCGATGCAGCTCGACACCCGCGCGGAGGGTTATGAGCAGATTCGCAGCACCGTGCTCGATGCACTACCGAGCGACGAGGCCGAGCCGTTGCTCGTCAAAGCACGCGCCCATGTCGAGGCCTGGAACGGCCGCGCGGATGTCGATCAGCGGGGCTTCCGTATTCTGCATGCCTACTACCGAGCGCTGCTCGAGCGGGCCTTGGGGCCGCTGCTCGCCGGCGCCGTCGAGGCGGACCCGACGTTCGTCTACCGCTGGCCCCTCGCCGACGAAGTGCTCCGACGCCTACTCGAGGAGCAGCCCGCGCATTTGCTGACTCGCGAGCATGCGAGCTGGCAGGCGTTCCTGCGCCAGGTGCTGCTCGACACGCTCCAGGCGATCGAGCGCGATCCGGCGCACGGCGTCGACGCTTCGTGGGGCGAGGTCAACGAGCTTGACGTGCGCCACCCGTTCGCGGCGCAGCTCGCACTGTTGGCGCACTGGCTCGAGCTGCCGCCTGCGCCGCTGCCGGGCTCGACGCTGTCGCTGCGCGTGGCGGCGCCGGACTACGGCGCGCTGATCAGGCTCGCCGTGGCGCCCGCCGCGCCGAGCGAGGGCATCTTGGAAATGGCCGGCGGCCAGAGCGGCCACTTCCTCTCGCCGCAGTTTCGCGATCAGCACAGCGCCTGGCTCGAGGGCGAGCCGACACCGTTCCTCGCCGGACCCGCAGTGGCGCGCATCACGCTGCGGCCGCCACGCTGAGCGCGCCGTTCATACCAAGCGCGGCTGGGCGGCCGACACCGACGGCCCCGGCACCGCAGCCGGCGAGCGAATATGCAAGTCCCGCTGCGGATAGGGCACTTGCACGTCGTGCTGCTTGAACTTCTCCCAGATACGCAGCAGCACGGCACTCTTCACGTTCTGCACGCCATTGTGGGCGTCGGCGATCCAGAACCGCAGCTGCAGCTTGAGCGCGCTTTCGCCGAATTCGATGAACAGGCACTTCGGCTCCGGCTCCATCAGCACGCGTCCGGCCTCCTCCCTCGCCGCTTCCTCGCAGATCGCGATGACCTGCTTCAAGTCCGAGCTATGGTGCACGCCGACGTCGAGCTTGAGGCGAGTCCGGCTGTTCGTGTGCGTCCAGTTCTCCACGGGCTCGGAGATCAGCGTCTCGTTCGGGATCAGGTGCTCCACGCCGTCACGCGTGATCACCGACACGTAGCGACCGCCGAGCGTCGTCACCCAGCCGTAGGTGCCGGCCACCGCGATCACGTCGCCGGGCTTGATGGACTTGTCGATCAGCAAGATGACGCCGCTGATCAGGTTGCTCACGGTCTTCTGAAAACCGAAACCGATACCGAGACCGATCGCACCACCGAAGACCGCCAACGCGGTCAAATCGATGCCGACGCTACGAATCGCGGTGAGCACGGCCAACGCGATCAAGACGATCTTCAGGGACTTAGTGAACAGCACCTGCACCGAGGGCGACAGGGCCCCGCTCGCGCGAATGCGCGACTCGACCAAGCCCGCGGCGTAGAGTGCAACCGACAGCAGTATCGCGAGCGCGAGCGCGGACCTGGCCGCCGTGTAGAGCGAGATCCGCAGCTCCCCCACTTGGATGGCGGCGGAGTCGAGGATCGCAATCGTCGGCTGTAGTAACCCGAGGATGCTCAACGCCGCTATCACCCAGGCGGCCCAGGCGATGAGCTTCGACCACACGGGATTCTTCACCAAGCGCGACGCGAGATAGATGGCGATCCACGCGGCGAGGAGCGTCAGCGTGGTGCTCATGAGCCCGCGCGCCCGCCCCATGGTGGTGGCGACGGAGATCGCGAGCCACAGCAACAACAGCCAGACCCCGGACAGCATCAGCGGCGTTAGCAGCTGCACGCCACGACCGATGCTCACGTGCGTCCTGAGCCGCTCGAGCCGCGGCAGCAGTTGCCGCGACAGCAGCGCCGCAACCCCGAAAGTCAGCGCCACCAGCCCCAACTGAACGGCATTGTCGATGACGAAGACGTTCACAAGCACCCATTGATACACGGTGTTCCACAGCGCCAAGAACCGTTCGGGGGAGAATAGGTTTTCCATCGGCCGACACTCCGTAGGTAAGCGGTAGGCTCCAGTCTAACGAACCGACCGCCGAGCGACGCAGTGCTTGTTGCTCCGCACGTCGCGCTGGCCGAAGCGCCACGTTCGGTTAGTATTCGGCTTCGTCGCAGTCGAGGCCGCGCATGCCGAGTCCGCACGCAATCTTGCTCATTACCGTGACCATTGCGGCGTTCTGGCTCTACACCCGCTCGTGGATTCGACTCGAGCTCGTGTCGCTGCTGCTGCTCGTGACCCTGCTCCTAATCTTTTATGTCTTCCCCTTCGACGGCGCGGACGAGCGGCTCACCGAGGTCGAGATCTTCCAGTCTTTCGGTCATCCGGCACTCGTTGCAATCTGCAGTCTCATGATCCTAGCGCGCGGCCTGACGATGACGGGCGCAATGGAGCCCGTCGTGCGTCAGCTCGCGAGACTCTGGCGGATCAACCGTTGGCTGGGCTTGCTGTGCACGCTCGTGTTCGCGATGACCGCGAGCGCATTCATCAACGATACGCCCGTCATGGTGCTGATGTTGCCGCTGCTGCTCGGGCTCTCGGCACGAACGAACTATCCGGCGTCGAAGACTCTGATGCCGGTCAACTGCGCTGTTTTGGCCGGCGGCATGCTCACGAGCATCGGCACGTCGACCAACGTGCTGGTGCTGCGTATCGCCGAGGATCTCGGCATGCCGCGCATGGGCCTGTTCGACTTCACGACCACGGCTTTCATGGCTTGCGCTCTTGCGCTGCCCTATCTGTGGCTGGTTGCCCCGCATCTGCTGCCCGACACCGGAGCGACAGACAATCGCAGCAACCGGCTCTACGAAGCGCGGGTCGTCGTCGGGATGGGACGCGGCAAGCTCAGAGGTCGCAAGCTCGGCGAGCTCGCGCGCGCGCTCGGTCGCGCGCTGCCGGCGTTCGGCCTCGTGCGCGACGGCGACGAGGTGCCGCTCGACGACGCGACGGCGCTCGCCGTGGGCGACACATTGTTCCTGCGCGACACACCCGAAGGCTTGCGCGAGTTTGCCGTCACGTTCGCCGTCGATCTCTACGACCGCTCCGGCGCGGGTAGCTTCATCGAGAGCAACGCGAGTCGCGCCGGCATCGCACTCGCGGAGGTCGTGATCGGCGCCGAGTCCGATCTCCATGGCCGAACGCTGCGCGACGCGGGCTTCATGGAGCAACATGAGGTCGTTGTCGTCGGCTTGAACCGCGGCCTGGGCGCCTTGCTGCGCAACGTCACCGACATCGCCGGCACGGAGCTCTCGGCCGGCGACGTATTGCTCGTGCAGGGAACGGCGGATCGTATCGAGCGATTGCGCGGCCGGCACGATTTGATGTTGCTCGACGCGAGCCTAACCGTGGCGCATTCCGCTCGCGCGCCACTGGCGCTCGCCATCATGGGTGGCGTGCTATTGGTGGCCGCGTTGCAACTTCTGCCGATTCACGTCGCCGCGTTCCTCGGCGTCATCGCCATGCTCCTGACGGGCTGCGTGCGCTTCGAGAGTATCGGCCGCGCCTTGAGCCTCGAGGTCGTTCTCATCATCGCGTCGAGCGTGGCGCTCGGGCAGAGCCTCGTCGCCACAGGCGCCGCGGGTTGGGTCGCGCAAGGCATTGCGGCACTCGTGCAGTACATTCCGCCTGCGGCTCAAATCGCGGTGTTCATGGCGTTCGCCGCCGTGCTGACGAACTTCGTGTCGAACGCTGCGACCGCATCCGTAGGCACACCGATCGCCGTGGCAACGGCCGTACAACTCGGGCTGCCACTCGAACCCTTCGTCCTCGCGATCCTGTTCGGCGCCAACCTGAGCTACGCGACGCCGATGGCCTACCAGAGCAACCTGCTCATCATGAATGCCGCGGGCTACAAGTTCGCCGACTTCGTCCGCGTCGGCGTGCCGCTCGTGATCCTCATGCTGATCGCGCTGTCGGTGCTACTCGCGAACCGCTACGGGCTCTGAGAAGGAGCAGGCCCGGGACGGCGCTAGCCGGCCCGGCCCCCCGTCGAACTCCCGACGCGTTACTGGAATACGGCCTGCTCGATGCTCGGCGGATCGGCGTCGGCGAAATGCGGGTGCACGGCGTAGATCTGGTCGCCCATCGCAGCTGCGGTCGTCGCCTGACCTACGACTGCCGCGACGCCGGCGCGCTGCGCGCTCGCCCAATCGTCGTTGCTGCGAAACGCCACGACGCGCGGCGCATCGGCGCTGTTGCTGACCGCTACGAGCCGGCCGTCGTTTGACCAGAGGATACCGTCCTGACCCGGTACGGGCTCGGCGACGCGGACCTCGGTCGTACCGGCCGGATCGGCAACGGGTACCTTATAGATGTTCTGCCCGGCTACGACGAGCAGATAACCGTCGGCGTGATAGACGATCCCGTTGAGCGCTGCGCCTTCGGGCATGCCTGTGAAGCGGTGCAGCACGGAGGCCTGGTAGTCAGCCGTCACCCGATAGACGACGTTCATGCGCGTGTCGGTGACGTAGGCATTGCCCTCGGTGTCGACCGTGACGTCGTTGGCGAAGTACGCCGGCGGATCGCTCGGCGTGCCGATGATGGCTGCGAGATCGACCATCGCAAGCTTCTCGCCGGTCGTGAGACTGTAGACACCGAGCTTCGCCTGGCCGACGTTGCCTGGCTGGAACACACTGCGGTCGGAATTCGCCACCAGCAAACGGTCACGCGGCTCGTCGGCCTCGATGCCGACGGACGACACCAGCTCGGCATCCGTGATGAAGGGCACGACGCTACCGTCACGCCCGATCTCGAAGATCGTGCCTTCGGCCAGCGAGCCAGTGAGGAACCGGCCGTTGGCTTGATCGTACTCGATGCCTTCCGGAATGAAACCGCCGCGCCCGGCGACGATGACTTCGCCGGCCAGCACGGCCGCAGGCGCGGGCGCTTCGGGCTCGGGCGTGCACCCGGCCGCCAGTGCTGCGCACGCGGCCATGAACACGATGAATTTACTGACCATCGAAAGAACCTCCCCAGGTCTTGTCGGTGTAGAAATCTTCAGCCGCGATGGTAGCACGCGCCGCTCGCTCGCCCCGTCTGGCCCCGGTGTCCCTCGCGATGACGCGCTCGCTCGCGGCGGTCGCCGCCAACGCAGTAGCGTTGCGGAGTCGCAGTGGCTAGAGTGCCCGGCTGCTGCCCCAGGGAACCCATGGACCAAAACGTATTGCTGCTAGCCGTCGTTCCCGTGACGGGGCTCATCGCCGGCTTCATCAATACGCTGGCCGGCAGCGGCTCGCTCATCACGCTGCCGATTCTCATCTTGTTGGGGTTGCCGGCCAACGTGGCGAACGGCACGAATCGCGTCGGCGTGCTGCTGCAGAACGTGGTCGCAGTTGCCACGTTCAGGCGTCGCGGCGCCCTAGAGGCAACCGGCGCCTGGAAGCTCGTATTGCCATCGGTGATCGGCTCGGTGATCGGTGCAGAGCTCGCCGTGGACCTCGACGAGGCGCTGCTGCGTCGCTTCATAGGCGCGTTGATGCTCGTGATGCTGGCGGTGATGCTGGTGAAGCCCGAACGTTGGATCGCGGCGCATGCCGACCGTCGCGAGCCGCGGCTTATGGTCGAGGTGCCGCTGTTTTTCGCCATCGGCGTGTACGGCGGCTTCATCCAGGCCGGCGTCGGCATCTTCCTCCTGGCTGGTCTCGTGCTCGGCGCCGGGTTCAACCTCGTGGGCGCCAATGCGATGAAGAACCTCATCGTCCTCGTGTTCACAGCGGCGGCGCTCGTCGTATTCGTTGTCAACGATCAGGTGCAGTGGACGCTCGGACTGCTGCTCGGTGCGGGCCAAGCCGCCGGCGCTTGGCTGGCGGCGCACCTCGCCATGCAGCGCGGCGCCGAGTTCGTGCGGCTCGTGGTGATCGTGATCATCGTTTTGTCGGCGGCGGCTCTGTTTGCGGGCGTTGGCCTGTAAACTGCCGAGTTCATGGCACCCCCCATTCGACACCGAGAACGGCATCGCGCTGCGCGCGTCGGCTGGCTGCGCGCGGCCGTGCTCGGCGCGAACGATGGCATCGTCTCGACGGCGAGCTTGTTAGTAGGCGTTGCCGCGGCCGATGCGAGCCACGCCAGCGTGCTCGCCGCCGGCGTGGCCGGAGTCGTGGCGGGGGCGATGTCGATGGCTGCCGGCGAGTACGTGTCGGTGCGCTCGCAAGCCGATACCGAGAGCGCCGATCTCGAGCGCGAGCGCCGCGAGCTCGAAACGGATGATCCCGGCGAGCGGCGCGAGCTGACGGGCATCTATATCGGCCGCGGTCTGTCGCCGGAGCTCGCGCATCGGGTGGCCGATGAGCTCATGGCGCATGACGCGTTGGGAGCGCACGCACGCGACGAGCTCGGCATCACGGAGCTCTCGATGGCTCGGCCACTGCAAGCCGCCGGGACTTCGGCCGCGAGTTTCGCCGTGGGCGCGGTGCTGCCGCTTAGCGTCGCCCTTTTGGCGCCGATCACGAGCGTGCTCGTGGCCGTGCCGGTTACCTCGCTCGTGTTTCTGGCGCTGCTCGGCGCGCTCGCCGCCCGCACGGGCGGGGCCCGCATGCTGGTCGCGGCCGCGCGCGTGACATTCTGGGGCGCTCTCGCCATGGCGCTCACGGCCGGCGTCGGCGCCCTATTCGGCACCACCGTTGCGTAAAGACGGCCGAGCCCGACACGGGGCTCGGCCTCCTGCCGCGACGCGCTAGAACGACCTCTTCAGCGCTAGGCCGAATTCACGAGGCCGCGCGACATTGCCCTGCTCGCGGCCGAGTACGCCCACCAAGCTCAGCTTGCCGTGGAAATACACCTCGTCGGTGAGGTTCGTGCCGAACAGCGCAATAGTCCAGCCTTGGCCCGGCGACTCCCACGTCAACCGCGAATCGACGAGCGTGTAGGCGCCCTGGAACCCATTGAACGGGTCGTCGCCGAACGCGATGCGCGATTGGTAGACGGCATCGCCGCGCAGACTCAGTCTGCCGCCGTTCGAAAGTCCCCAGCTGTAGGTCGCGCCAATAGCTGAGGTCCATTCCGGCGTCCGCGGCGCCGTGCAGGTGCCTCCCGGCGGATCTTCCTCGCAGAGCGTCGTCGTACCGCGATCGACGCGTTCGAAGTGGTTGTAGCCGATCGAAGCTTCGAACTGGAACGCATCCGTCGGCGCGGCCAGCACTTCGAGCTCGACGCCGTAGTACTCGCTCTTGCCCGTATTGACCGAGCGGAACCAGATCGCCCCGAGCGGATCGACCTGCTGCTGGAACTGCTGCTGGTTGGTGTACTCGCTGAAGAACACCGCCCCGTTCAAACGCAGCTTGCCGTCGTTTAGGTCAGTCTTCAGACCGCCTTCGAGCGTCTCGAGATCCTCGACGCCGAACGACCCGTTGGCCACCTGGTAGAAGTTCGACGGTCGCGGGCCGAAGCCGCCGGCGCGAAAACCCGTCGCCCATTGCACATAGGTGAGCAGCGTGTCGCTGAGCTGCCAGTTGAGGCCGATCTTGGGCGAGGTCTCCTGCGCATCGACGCTGACTCCGGTGTTAGGAATCGTGACCGCGCCAGTCACGAAGTCCTGCCGATAGACGTTGACGTCCTTTTGATCGTCCGTGTAACGCGCGCCGCCCGTGATACTGAGCACGTCGGTGATGTCGTACGTGAAGTGGGCGAACACCGCGTAGTTCTCGTCGGTTTGCACGTCCTTGTGATTGGTCGTCAGGAAGAACAGCGGATAGAGGAAATTCCAGCCCTGGTTCGAGTCGTCCGCGTCGTAGAAGAAGACCCCGGTCGTCCAGTCGAGGCGCCCGTTCGCGGCAAGACCCGTGAGTTGGACCTCCTGGGTGAACTGCTCGTGAATGCTCGTGTCCCAGGTGTGGTCCACGGGCAGCGGTGAGCCGTCCGAGTCCCGCCCGAACGTGTTCTCCCATTCGCGATACGACGTCACCGATTTGAGCCCTACGTTGTCGGTGACGGCCCATTCGACCGTCAACGCGACACCGTCATGATCGAGCGTGTTGACGTTCTGCACGTCGCGGTTGAACAGCGGGTCCGGGCCGAAGCGGTGATAGCCCGTAAAATCGCTGTTGGTCAGGAACCGCGTGTCGTACGGCAGGTTGAACACCGGCGTCGCTATCGTTCCCGTGTACGCGGCGTTGAAGAAGAACGCGGGGTCGAGATACGTGTACTTGTCCGACGGCCCCTTTTGATCGATGAGCGAAGTGTCCAACGCGAAATTGATCTCGACGTTGTCGGAGGGCAGCCAACGCAGCGCCGCCCGGCCGCTCGTGACGTTCTCGTCGCCGAGTGTGTCCACGACGCAACCGTTCTCGGCGCGAATGTCCTGCGGGCCGATTTGACTCTGCAAATCGATGGGCGGCGTCGGCGGGATAGGACCACCGAACAGGTTGGTGGCGCCAGGCAAGGTGCCCGTGCCGCCGCCGCCGAGACTGCCGGGGCCATTGACGCACTCGTAATCGAGAATGTCGAAATAGCCGTCGCGGCGCTTCGACGAAGCCGAGAACCGGGCGAACAACTTGTCGGGCACGAGCGCGATATCGTACGACCCGCGAACATCGAGCCGATCGAAATCGCCGATCGTGATCTCGGCGTTGCCCGTGTCATCGCCCTTCGGCCGCCGCGAGATCAAACGGACTGTTCCACCGATGGCGTTGCGGCCGAACAGAGTGCCCTGCGGTCCGCGCAGAATCTCGACTCGTTCGAGATCGAGCAGATCGAGAATCGCGCCCTGCGGGCGACCGTGATAGACGTCGTCGATGTAGATCGGCACGCCGGGCTCGAACGACAGCGAGTTGTCGCCGAGTCCCACGCCGCGAATGAACGCGGCCATCGTGGACCCCCAACCGGCGCCCAGAGGCGCGATGACGGTGTTCGGCGAGAAACTGTCGAGCATCGTGACGTCCGTCAGATTGCGCGCCTCCATGTTCTCGCCCGTGAACGCGGTGATGGCGAGTGGTGTCTGCTGCAGATTTTCTTCGCGGAACCGCGCCGTGACGATAATCTCCTCGAGACCGCCTTGTTGCGCGATGACAGGTGCGCTCGCGGCCAATGCGCCAGCGGCCAATCCCGCTCCGGCGCACCAGCGCGGGAGGCGCTGACTGCGTGATTTCATCGACATGTTGAATTTTCCCCTCTGTGTGAGTGCTGGCCGAAGCCGTTGGTTCTTCTTCATGCGCTCGGCGCCACGGCTGCGCTCCGCCGCATCGTGACGCTTGTCCGCAACGTGAGCGGACAGCGACGCAGTCTACGCCTGCGCCGGCGAAGTGGACATATCTCACCCACGAGTCGTTTTCACGCAACAGGAAGGTCAGTAACCGCCGGCGACACAGACTCCGGCACGCCGTCGCGGGCATCCGTAGAATCCGCGGTCATGAGCACTACGGCACGAGCATTCGGCATCGCCCGTTCGCTGGCGATGTACTACGGCGTTCCGCTGCGCGCGCGACGCCTACGGCGCTTCTATGCGCAGTTCGTCGCACGCGGCTCGCTGTGCTTCGACGTTGGCGCCCACGCCGGCAATCGCGTGCGCTGTTGGCGGCGCCTCGGCGCGCGAGTGGTCGCGATCGAGCCGCAACCGGACTTCGTGCGGCTGCTCAAGTGGCTCTACGGCCGAAACCCTGGTGTCGAAATCGTGCCCGTCGCGCTCGGCCGCAGCGCCGGAACCGCCGAGATGCTCGTGAGCGAGCGCACACCCACCGTTACGACGTTGTCGCGGGAATGGGTCGAAGACGTTCAGCGCGATCCGCGCTTCGCCGGCGTGCGCTGGACCAGCGGCGGCCACGTGCCGCTCGTCACGCTGCAAGCACTCATCGAGCGTTATGGCGTACCCGAGTTCATCAAGATCGATGTCGAGGGTTATGAAGCCGAGGTTCTGGCAGGCCTCGAGGTAGCCGTGCGCGCGTTGTCGTTCGAGTACCTACCGGCGACGCGCCAGGTGGCGCTCGACTGCATCGAGCGGCTCGGCACGCTCGGCCGCTACCGCTACAACTGGTCGACGGGCGAAAGTCACGCGCTCGCCGGACCGCGCTGGCTCGATGCCACCCGCATGCGCGCCGCGCTCACGGCGATGCCGCCGACGGCGCCGTCGGGCGACATTTACGCGGTGCGCGACAACGCTTGAGACGGCCAATGTCGAGTTCGCCCCGGTCGCGCGCGCCTCGAAAACGCGCGGCGATTCGCCGAGTGACGTGTCAGGCTTTCGGGATCACGTTCGCGTTTAGCCGGAACAAGTTCGTCGGGTCGTACTTGTTTTTCAGCGCCACGAGCCGCGGGTAATTGCCGAGGTAGTTCTCGTCGACCTGCTGCTGCGTCTCGTCGATGATGTCGTTGGTGTAGAAGCCCTGCATATGCGGCTCGACGCTCGCCCAATATTTGCGCAGCCACGCCACCTGCGCCGTCGGGTCGCTGGTCATCGGCCAGCTCACGGCGAGCAACGGCGTGAGCGTAATCTCCCGATGCGGGAACGCCGTGGCATCCGCGGCCATGCGGTTGATCTGGCCGCCGCAGTGGTACAGGAAGAACACGGAGCTGCCGCCCGGCTGCTCGCCGAAGCCGTCCAAGATCGCGTCGATGAACTTAGGCTTCAAGCCCGCCGAGAATCCGGACTTGGTGTACGAGCCGACGGCGCGCGGATCATCGACGTCGCCCGAGCGCTGCAGCGCGACGTAGTCGATCGTGCGCAGCGTGTCGCGCAGCGGCGTGCCGCCGGCGGCGCGAACCTTCGCGAACACGCGCTCGGCCTCGCGGCTCGGGCCGCTGTAGCAGGCATTGAACGAGACCGCGCGACCTTCCGGGCTGTTCTGCAGACCCATGCACAAGAACAGCTCGTCGGGTGCGCTCGCCTCGTACTCGGCGTAGAAATCGAGCAGTTGGCGCGCCTTGCTGAACGGGAACGCGATGTTGCCGCCGACGACCTCGCGCTGCATCGGGTGCAGCTCGAACTCGAAATTCGTCACGATGCCGAAGTTGCCGCCGCCGCCGCGCACGCCCCAGTAGAGCTCCGCGTTCTCGTCGGCGCTCGCGTGGCGCAGCTCGCCGTCGGCCGTCACGATGTCGATGGCGCGCACGTTGTCGAGCGACAAGCCGTAGCGCCGCGCCACGCGGCCGAAGCCGCCACCGAGCGTGAGGCCCGCGACGCCGGTATGCGACACCGTGCCGGCGGAGGTGACGAGGCCGAATTGCATCGTCTCGTTGTCCATGTCGCCGAGCAGGCTGCCGCCCGTGACGTAGGCGAGGCGCTCGCGCTCGTCGACGCGCACGCCGCGCATTAGGCTCAAGTCGATCATCAGGCCGCCATCGCAGGTCGACTTGCCCGCATGGCTGTGCCCGCCGCACTTCACCGCGACGAGCAAATTCTCGCTGAGCGCGAAGTTGACGGTGTTGCGAATGTCGGCGACGCCTCGTGGCTGGACGATGAGCGCCGGAAACTTGCTGATCGAGGCGTTGAGCACGCGGCGCGCGTCGTCGTAAACGGCATGGCCCGGCAGTATCAAGTTTCCGCGCAGGCTCTCACCGAGCTCCTGCACAGCGGCGCGTTTGAGCGTAACGCTCGCGCCGTCGCCGGTGACTGCGTTGATGTCGGCGTCGACGGCCTTCGACGCGCTCAGAATCGCGCCTAGCGCGCCTTTGAGAGGAAGCGAGGCGCCGACGGCGGCGGCCAGTGAGTTTCGTACGAACCCGCGTCGATTCATGCTTGGTCCCCCCGGACTGGTCAGGGGATTCTGCGCCCGGGACGGATGTTCGCGCCAGGTGTCGAGCGCACCCGCTGTCGGCTAAGGCCGGCCCGCGCGAACGCTGCGCCGCTACGATGTGCACGGGCACTTCCCAGCGCGCCCGAAGGCCGGCAACGATCGACGGCGGCTGATGATCGTCGAGCAGCACGCGCAGGGCGCCGCCACGCGCCGAAGCACCATCGACTCCCGCGCCCGGACGTACACCCTGTGCGGCGGTTCACAGTTTCGCCACAAACTCGGCGAGTGAGCTTGCCCTTTAAGTCTGCATATGTAGACTTATGGCCATGACGAGAACACGCCGCTCATCGGGTCAAACGCTGTCGCTGCTGCGCGGGCTGCTCGACCGGCCACGCAAGTGGCGCCATGGCTACGATCTATCCCAGGACACGGGCCTGCCATCGGGCACGCTCTATCCGATTCTCGTGCGCCTCGCCGACCGCGGCCTGCTCGAGTCGAAGTGGGAGCCCGCTCCCGACCCTGGGCGCCCGCCGCGCCATCTCTATCGCCTCACGGCCAAGGGCAGCGCCTACGCGCGCAGCGAGCTCGAAGCCGACGAGGTGAGTGCGCTCAACGCGCCCGAAGGGAGTCGCGCATGAGCCGGCGCGCGACACTCCCGCGACGCGCGGCCACGGCGCTCGTACAGCTCACAGCCGCGTGGCTCGAGCGGACGAGCCGGGGCGAGTGGGGCCGAGCGATGCGCGCCGAGCTCGAGCACATCGACGGCGATTACGAAGCTTTGCGTTGGGCGTGCGGCTGCGCGTTCGCCGCCATCAGCCTGAGGAGAACGGACATGGACCTCGGCACTTTGCGAGTCTCGCGTTTCGTACTGGCGCTCGAGATGGCGCTGTGCTTCGCGCCACTGACGTTCGGTTGGTTCGACGTCGTCGTTGGCAATTCGGGCGTCGCGTGGCTCGACATGGCTTCGATCCAGCGCTACTACCTCGGCACGACGGAAGGAGTGGCCGCGCTCGCGAAGATGTTCACCGGGGCGCTAATAGGCGTGCTCGGCCCGCTCGGCTTGATCGTCGCAGTGCGCCATATCGTTTTCGGTCGGGCGCTGCAGCGTGGCTGGGTCAGCTCGGCGATGATCGCCGGGCCGATCGTGCTTGGCGTCGTCTACGTCACCGCCAATCTCGCAGATGACACGCGCTGGTGGCCCGCGTGGATCGGGTTCTACGTGATGTTCGTTGCTTTGCCCGCGATGGGCGCCGCGCACCTGTTGTATCTCGGCCGCTCGCAACGCGACAACACGCTTTCGGCAGCGTGACTGCCGTCAGTCGTTTGCGGCGTAATATGCCGATGATGGGCTCGCTACCGCTCGCGAATGCGGATAGTGTCTTGGTCCTTCCGCAGCGCGCCTATTCCTCCGGCTTCATGAACAGTAGCGCGAAGCGGTCGGAGTTGCCCGTGACGGACTGCCGGCCGACCTCGTAGCGCAGCTCGTCATCGGGCCTGCGCAGCGCCGGGCTGTAATCGACAAACCGGAAGCCGGCTTCCTGGACTTCCTTGATCACGAGCACGGGGTCCACGCGCCGGCCGTTCTCGGAGTTGTCTGGTTCCATGTGGCGGCGCGTGTGATCGACGATGCCATACAACCCGCCCGGCTTCAGCGCGTCGAACGACGACTTGTTCACGGCCATGCGGGCCTCGCGCGAAAAATTGTGGTAGTTGCGAAACGTGACGACGAGATCCACGGGCTCGACATCCCAGGTACCCGACGCGAAGAACGGCGTGCCGCCCGTGAACTCCGCGCCCCACGGAATCTCCTCCACGTCCTCGAGCCCCGGCAGGCCGCGCACCGGTGTAAACGCCTCGCTGTAGAACGTGGGGCTCGGATGGGTCACGTACAGCTTGCCGTCCTCGAGCACGGGGGCGATGATTTTCGTGAACCAGCCAGAGAACGGCAGGATCTCGATGACCCGCATGTCCGGCCGAAGGCGGAAGAACTCGAGCTTTTGCGCCGGCTGCCGCTCGCGGTCGCGCGCGCGCTCCTCGGGTGTGCGTATGTCGCTTGCCATCGCACGCTGCACCGCCTGCTGAAGCGGGCTCGGCGGCTGACCGGGCTGCGCGAACGCGTGCGGAATGGCGAGAACGAACATCGTAAAAAGTGCCAGGCGCATCGTCGAGTGCCTCCTCATGTAGGTAAGTGGGCCGGCGCGCCCATCCGTACTCTACCAGCCGTCGACTCGGTCGTCGTGCTCGCTTGGCGAGGTCCGCAGCCTCGCGAATCGTTCGGCCGTCCTATCTCCGAATCGCAGGGTTGAGATACGCTTACGGCCGACTGCGCGCATGGAGCGTCCCCGATTTCACGCACTGAGCACGCCTGGCTGACGCCGCTCGAGTTGGTCGTGCTTGGCGCGATCTGGGGCGCGTCCTTTCTGTTCATGCGCGTTGCCGCCAACGACTTCGGGGCGATCGCGCTCGTCGAAGTCCGTCTCGCTCTCGGCGCGCTCGTGTTGTTTCCGTTCCTCTGGAGCGCGCGGTCGCAATTCCCTCCCGCGTTGTGGCCGAAGCTCGCGTTGATCGGTGCAATCAACTCGGCGCTGCCCTTCATACTCTTTGCATGGGGTGCGCAGCGCGCGCCGGCAGGAATCGGTGCGATTGCCAATGCGATGACGGTCCCCTTCACGGCCCTCATTGCGTTCCTGTTCTTCGGCGAGCGGATCGGGGTGTGGCGATCGATCGCGCTGGCGGTCGGATTCACGGGGGTCGTCGTGCTCGCGAGCGATCGCACCGCGGGCGTCAACGTCACCTGGGCCGCAGCAGCAGGAACGACGGCCTCGCTGCTTTATGGTATCGGGATCAATCTCGCGCGCCGTCACCTCACGGGCCTGCCGCCCGCCGCGCTTGCGAGCGCGACGCTCGGTTGCGCCGCGCTGCTCACTCTGCCCTTCGCGGTCGCACAATGGCCGCGGACAGCGATTCCGCTCGAATCTTTGGCTTCGGCGGGCGCGCTCGGTGTGCTGTGCACAGGCCTCGCGTTCGTCGCCTATTACCGCTTAATCGCGCGCATCGGCGCGAGCCGGACGTCGACGGTGACCTACCTCATCCCTTTGTTCGGCGTCGTCTGGGCCTGGTTGATCCTCGGTGAAGCGGTGACCTCGAGCATGGCCGTGGCGGGAGCGATGATCCTCGGCAGCGTCGCGCTCGCGCAGCGTGCAGGAAAGCCATAGTCGAGCTGCGCGATGGCCGTGAGCCGCAACACGCGCGGCGCGTCCCACCTAATGCAGGTCCGCAAACCCACAACGTTCCACGAGAGACTTGAAGCGAGACTCGGCGCGATAACGATCCCACTTCGGATCGACGGGCAGGAATATCAGATGAACGTCGCGCGCAGTAAGGGCTCGCTCGAGCCAGTCGAACATCAGGTCGTGTTGCTCAAGCCCCGCGTAGATGAGCGCAATGGCATACGGTGGCACGTATCGGTTGCCTGAAATGTCCTGCAACACGGCCAGCACTTCGCGTGCAGCATCAACGTGTCCAAGGCGGGCTAGCACGTAGCCTCTCAACGCGACGGGTTTGCTGTTCCCACCGGAGAGGCGGGCGGCTGTTATCAGGGCGTCAAGCGCCAGGTCGGTCTCGCCGACCTGTTCGCACACCTGACCGCGCATCATGTAGCTCACCCATAATTCCGGATCGATGGCAATCGCTCGCCGCGCGTGATTCGCGGCGGACACCATGTCGCGCGCCTGAAACGCAACTTGCGACGACATCGCGTAATGCAGGGGGGACAGCGGCTCTAGCATACGAGCTCGCTCCATCGCTGTGCGCGATTCGTCGTGTCGACCGAGCTGCGAAAGCGCGTGACCAAACATGCTGTGTGCCCACGCGTTGCTTGCGTCGAGGGTCACCGCTTTTCGAAAGGCGGCATCCGCGGCACGGAAATCCCACTCATAGAACCACTTCACCTGGCCCGACACGTGTTGGGCTTCTGAGAGCCCCGCATTCGCGCGGACCGCCTGCTCGGCTGCCTCGCGTGCTCGAGGCATCATGACGAGCGGCTCCGCATCACCATTGATAGGAGCGCCCGAAAACGCCTCTGCCAGACCGGCCCATGCGAGCGCGTAGTCCGGATCGATCTCCGTAGCGCGCGTATAGTAGTCGACGGCGATTCGAGTAGTCGCCGGTGTGAGCTGGTTCCAGAATCGGCGCCCCCGTAAATACAGATCGTACGCGGCGGCATCCCGAGTATGGCGCCGCGCGGTGAGTTCTAGCCGTTCGGGTGAAAGCCGAAGCCGAACCTGATCGGCGATCGCCGAGGTGAGGTCACGCTGGACGGCCGCCAGCATCGTGACTTCGGCCTCGTAAGAGTGCGACCACAACTGCACTTGGTCCCGTGCGCGGTTCAACGTGCACCGAATCTGCAGCAAGCTTCCCGTGCTCCGAATCGAGCCTTCGACGAGAACCTGGACGTTCAGTTCGCTGCCGATAGTCGAGACTGACTTGCGGGTACGTTTGTACGCCATTGCCGACATGCGGCCAATTACGCACAGATGATCCGGATCGAGTTGACTGAGCGACGCGATCGTATCCTCTGTAAAGCCGTCTGCAAGGTACTCACGTTCCGGATCGCCGGTCAGATTGATGAACGGTAGTACGGCCAACATCGTGACAGGACCACGAGCATCCGGCGTGCGCATCAGCTGGACATCGGCGACGAACCGATATCCCTTGCCCGACACCGTTTCGATGAACGTCGAGCGCCGCGGTGAATCGCGCAACGCGCGACGAATCTTCCGGATGGCGGTATTGACCCCGGTATCCACATCAACAAAGACGTCGATGCCCCATAGACGCTCGACGATCTCCGCGCGCGATACCAGCTCGCGAGGTCGTGAGACTAGGAGAATCAAGAGATCCATCGGCCGTCGCTCCAAGCGGACGGGGCGTCCCTGGCGACGCAACTCGTAGCCGCCGACATCGAGCTCGAATTGGCCGAAACGAATCGTCTCGCGCACGGTCGGCATGCCACCTGAAAACGCCATAACGCCATCTTAATTAGTCAGTTACGAAAACAGAAAGCCTCCATGCGTGCTCCATGGCTACCCGCCCGTGCTGTTGCCAGGATGTGACGCAACGGCGCCGGCCGCCCCGGCCAAAGGAGCGTTGCACATGATCATTCGTAACGATAGGAAATCGACTGGAATCACGTCGCGAAGTCGTTCCCCCCGCTGGCGAGTGCCACGTATTTTCGCCCTTCGCCTCGCGACCGCCGCGTTGGTGGTGATCGGTATCGCGCGAGTCGCGACAGTAGCGGCCGGCGAGTTCCCGAGCGTGATCGTTCTGCCGGGGGCGACATCGGCGGAAGGAGTTGCTACGGGAAACGGATCGACCTTCTATGCCGGGGACTTTTTTACCGGCGACATCTACCGAGGAGACTTGCAATCCGGGAACGTCGAGCTCTTCATCGATGCGCCGCTCGGGCGCATGGCGGTCGGCCTCAAAGCGGACGTGCGCCGCGGACTACTGTTCGTTGCCGGCGGCTTCACGGGCCACGCGTACATTTACGACCTTAAGACCGGTGCTGACCTGGCGACGCTCCAACTCGGAGTCCTCGTGAACGACGTCGTAGTGACGCACGACGCCGCATGGTTTACCGATTCGGCAGTGCCACATCTCTACCGGGTTCCAATTGCGCCGGGCGGATCGGCACAAACCGTCGTGGTGAGTGGACCGGCTTCGGATGTGTCCGGTTTCCCCAATCTCAATGGTATTGCCGCGACGCCCGACGGACGGACGCTGATCGTCTCGCACTCCGGTCTCGGCGCCATCTTCACCGTCGATCCGACAACCGGCGTGAGCCGCCACATTACTGGTGTGACGCTTCCGACCGTAGATGGGATCCTTCTGCACGCCGGTCGGCTCTACGCCGCGCAAACCTTTCTCAATCAGATCGTCGAGATCCGTCTAAGTCCCGACCTGTCGACGGGCACGTTCGAGACGGCATTCACGAGCCCCGACTTCCAAATACCCACCACGGTCGCCGCCTTCGGCGATCGCCTCGTTGCCGTCAACGCGAAGTACGACACGGGCGTCCCACCCACGGCCGCAAGCTACGAGGTCGTCATCGTCAAGCAAAATTGACACCCGTTCGCGTCGACACCCGCTCGGAAGTGAATGGATTGCCACCTCGTTTTCAGGCCCTCTAAGGTTCTTCGAGCCGATGCCAAGCCGACTCGGTCTTACGGGGAGTAGCCCGAGGTGGGGCCGGAGTCGAACGCGCGCAGCAGCACCCTCGTGAGCTCGGGCATCGCGCCGAGCGACGGCTGTTGCGGCCGGAGCTCGACGCCTTCGATGAAGCCCGCCGCGAGCAGTGCCGCGGCGATATCGTCGCGCCGCGTGACGATGTGCACGGGCACTTCCCAGCGCGCACCGAGGCCGGCCACGCTCGACGCCGGCTGATGATCGCCGAGCAGCACGAGCACGGCGTCGCTGTCGGCGTGCTCGCGCAGATAGCCGGCCAGATACGTGAAGGTGTACGCAAACGACTCGGCGTAGGGTCCGCCCAAGCTCTTCCAGTCCGGCGTGCGCGCGAGACTGGCAGCGACGGCTGCCGCGTCGAACGGCTCCGCCGTGTGCAGTCGCGCCCAATCGGACTGATACGGCGGCGTCGGCAGGAACGGGATGTGCGTGTTGATCGTCGCCAAGAACACGAACAGCGGCTCGCGCCGGGCGCCGGGCGGCTCGAGCACGTCGAGCGCGGCCAGCGCGTATTGATCGGGGATGCGCCACCAGCCGAAGGTGGGGCCACGGTAATCGATCTCAGGCTCACCGTAGATCGTGTCGAAGCCGTAGAACGTGCCTTCTGGCCAAGCGCTCTTCAGCCCCGGCATCAAAGCGACCGCGCGATAGCCGTGTGCCTTGAACAGCTTCGGCAGCGTGTCGCGCTGCTGCGTGAGCAGCTTCGCGTAACTACCGGACTCACGCACCTCGAAACCGCTCATGAGTGTGGAATGCGCCAGCCACGATGCGCCGCCGAACGTCGGTGAGGTGACGAACGCCGAAACGACTCGCCGGCCGGTGGCGCCGGCCGCGGCCGCGAGATCGGCGCGAGCCGGCGCGACGATCGGCGCGATCGCGGACAGGTCGTAGGCCGCAGCGCCGTACGACTCGAGAAACACCAGCACGACGTCGGCGCCTGCGACGCGGTCAAGAGCGGATGCGGGCAAGGGCTCGATCGGCAACTCGCTTTCAGCGCCGGCATATGCCTCGAGCACGAACCTCGCTTGTTGCACATACGCGGCCGAGACCGGCACCGAATACAGCCAGCGGACCCGCCACTCGAAAGCGGTACCGACCACATAGAGCGCCACGACTGCGCTCGCGAGCGCGCCGAGCGCGCGCCGCTGCGGCGCCGCCGCGAGGGCGGTGATCACTCGCGTCAGGCACCAATAAAGGAGGCCCCCTATCATCGCCAGCGACGCGACGATCCCGAGCACGAGGGCCAGCACGAGCCACCACTGTGCAACCTCGACCAGCATCGCCGCCACGTTCGGCAGATGCGGTGCATCCCAGTACAGATTCACGGGCCGGCCGTACAACGCCGGCGCCGTCACGTCCAGGTAGCGGCCGAGCACAGCGAGCAGCAGCAACGCCGTGAGCGCGGCGAGCGCCAGGCGTCCCGGCGTTTTGCCGAACGCTGCGTAGATGACGAGCGCCAGCAGCAGGGCGGCGAGCTCGATCGACATCTCGAGGGGCAAAGTGACCCACAGCGTGGGCCAGAGATTGTGAAAGGTGAGCGCCGCATTCAGCGCGAGCACGGCGAGCGCCGGCACGAGCCAGCGACGAATCGTCGTTCCCTCTGCGCCGTTCATCGCCACTCAAACGCTCGCGCGGCGCGCGAGCCACACGACATCGACCGCAAACGACCACACGAGCAGCAGCAGGCCGAGCAACCCCACGAGCGAGCTCTGCGTCGGCGCCACGAATGGCGCGAGCGCGCCGAGCAGCGACACGATCTGCAGCACGCAAATCGTTTGCCGCCGGCGACTCGGCGGCAGCGGTCGCTCGAACCACGACCAGACATAGCTGGCGACCACGAAAAGGTAGCGCAACAACCCGGCGAGCAGGATCCATGCGCCGGCCTTGTCGAGCTGCCACACGAGCGCGGCCAACACGAGTATCAGCAGCGCGTCGGTTTCCATGTCGAACCGGGCGCCGAAGTCGCTCACTTCGCCGCGACTGCGGGCGAGCTGGCCGTCGACGCCGTCGAGCGCCACGGCCACACTTCCGAGCCCGACGGCGAGCCAGCCGAGAGCTGTACCCACCGGCGCGCCGAGCAACGCGAGCAGCAGCAAGGTCAGGGCTCCGCGTGCGAGCGTCACTATATTGGCCAGACCGAAAGACGCTGCGGTGAGATGCTTCGCTACGAGCCACAACAACAAGCCGCCCCCGCCCAAGGCGAGCACGGCAGCGCGCCACGCGAGCCGACCGTCATCGAGCAACGTCTGGCCGAGCGACGCAGCCACCACGGTCGCTAGCACGGCGAGCATCACAGCCACTACGGCACCGCGCGGCCAACGCGCGCCGCGCACGCTTCGCGGCGGCGTCTCACTGCTGCGGGAAGAGGCTGTGGCGGGGCTGCGCATCGCGCGTGACGCTTGCATGTTTACCGACCCGTTGCAAGTATGCGTAGCGATGACGAAACACCCCGTGGAAGCGCGCGCTTTCTGGGTCGCAGCACCGGGCCGAGGCGAAATTCGCACGGAGATGTTGCCGGCGCGGACGGCCGAGCAAGCACTCGTGCGCACGCTCTTCAGCGGCATCAGCCGCGGCACCGAAGCGCTCGTGTTCGCGGGCGCCGTGCCGCAAAGCGAGCACGCGCGCATGCGCGCGCCGTTTCAAAGCGGCGAATTCCCAGGCCCGGTGAAATACGGCTACAGCAACGTCGGCGTCGTCGAAGAGGGCCCTGCGCAGCTGCTCGGCCGACCGGTCTTTTGCCTGTATCCGCACCAGACTTGTTATGTCGTGCCGATCACCGCGCTCCAACCGTTGCCGGACGGCGTGCCGCCGGGCCGTGCCATCCTCGCGGCCAATCTCGAGACCGCCGTGAACGGGCTCTGGGACGCCGCGCCGCGCGTCGGCGATCGCATCAGCGTGATCGGCGCCGGGACTGTGGGCTGCTTGGTGGCGTGGCTCGCGACGCGCATCGCCGGCTGCAGCGTGGAGCTCGTCGATATCGACGCACGCAAGCGGACGGCGGCGGAGGCGCTCGGCGTTCGGTTTCGCTCGCCAGCGGAGGCGTCGCGCGATGTCGATCTCGCCGTGCACACCAGTGCGAGCGCTGCGGGGCTCGCCACGGCGCTCGATCTCGCCGGGTTCGAAGCCACGGTGCTCGAGATGAGCTGGTACGGCCGCGAGCGGCCGGCCGTGCCGCTCGGCGAAGCGTTTCACAGCCGCCGTTTGACGTTACGCTCCTCGCAGGTCGGCGCGATCGCGACGGCGCAGCGCCCACGTTGGAACGCGGCACGGCGCATCGAGCTCGTGCTGCGCCTGCTGGCCCACCCCGAGCTCGACGCGCTGATCAACGCCGAGAGCCGCTTCGATGAGTTACCCGCGGTCCTCGCGCGTTTGAGCAGCGGCGGCGAGTACACTCTGTGTCATCGCATCGTTTATTGAGTCGAGAAGCCCCACATGTTCAGCGTCTGCGTTCGCGACCACTTCATGATCGCGCATAGCTTCCGCGGCGACGTCTTC
>Ga0208454_1000331_pt1 | contig 30160 bp, 28 predicted proteins | sample EasRivMeERMZT100_FD_187530 | JGI IMG/M metagenome (GOLD analysis project Ga0208454, IMG submission 187530) | Soil microbial communities from meander-bound floodplain in the East River, Colorado, USA - East River MetaG ERMZT100 (SPAdes) (version 2) | ecosystem: Environmental > Terrestrial > Soil...
GAGTCACCAGCGAGATCGAGCTTATCACTGCCGGTATCGGGGTGCCGGCCGCTCGACTCGTGAGCCCACGCAAAAGAGGCGTCCTTATACGCTGGCGGCCCTGGTCAGGGCAAGCCCTGGCGTGCGCCGCAGGCTCGGAGACCGCGCCGTTACAGACCCTGGCGGCTCGGCGCTGCATAATCTGCTCGAGAGTCACTCTTGCGGATCACATTTGAGCACGCTTGCCTCGATAGGCTTCGACGATTTTTTCGTCGCCCAGCACGAGCGCCTGGGGCAGGGCGATTGGGTGCCCGCGCGCATCGTCGCCGAAGGGCAAAGCAGCTTTCATCTCGCCGGGTGTCGCGCGCCACTCGGTGACCTGAGCGGGCGGCTGCTGCGCGCGCAGGACAAAGTCGAGCGCCCCGTGGTCGGCGATTGGGTGGCCGTCATCGACGGCAGCGCCCGCGCGTCGATTCAGCACTTGTTCGAGCGGCGCACCACGCTGTTGCGCCGGGCGGCCGGCACGCTGAACGAGCCGCAGGTGGTGGCGGCGAACGTCGACGTGTTCTTCGTCGTCACGGCCGTGAACCGCGATTTCAACGAGCGGCGCCTCGAGCGCTACGTAGCGGCGGTGTGGAACAGCGGCGCCGAGCCGGTGGTGGTGCTCAACAAAGTCGACATCGAGACCGATCTCGCACCGCTGCTCGAAGCCATCGACCGCGCCGCCATCGGCGTGCCTGTCGTGTGCGCGAGTGCGGCATCGGGAGCCGGGCTCGATGAGCTGCGCGCGTACATAGGTCCCGGTAGAACCGTGGGCTTCATCGGCTCCTCCGGCGTCGGCAAATCGTCGCTGACCAATCGCTTGCTCGGTCGGGCCGCGCAAGCCGTCGGCGGCTTGCGCGAGGACGAGCGCGGTCGCCACACAACGAGTGCGCGGCACTTGATCGAGCTCGACGGGGGCGGCGTATTGATCGACACGCCGGGCATGCGTGAGCTCGGGTTGCTCGATGATGCGGCGGGCGTAGAGGCCACCTTCGCGGACGTAGCGGTTTTAGCCGAGCGCTGCAAATTTCGCGATTGCGCCCATGCGGGCGAGCCCGGTTGCGCCGTAGCGGCGGCGATCGTGAGTGGCGAGTTGCCTGCGGCGCGGTTTGCGAGCTACCGCAAGTTGTTGGCGGAGATCGCAGCCGGCGAGCGGAAACGCGATCCGATTCTGGCCGGCCGCACCAAGGCGCGTTGGAAGGAAATTCACCGCGCGATGCGCGCGCGCAGCAAGGTCGACCCCAAGCTCAAGCGCTAGTCGTCGCGAGCGGGAACCAGCATCTTGCCGAAGGTGCCGTCTTGATTGAACGCCGCGTGCTTATAGACGCCGCCAAGATGCAGCAAAGTGCCGACGATGATCACGCGTGAGCACCAAACGTGCACCGTATGCATGAACGTGAAAAAGCTCATGTTGGCCTCGAACGGCCCCGGAATCGTGAACCAGTCGAAAACATGAATCACCTCGCCGCGGGACCAGACCATGAGCGGCCCCGAGATCAGCATGATGGCGACGGCGATCAGAATGATGTAGTGCGCGTACTTGCCGATCGTATGAAAGACCCCGGCTTGCTCGGTCAGCGGGCCCGGGTGGCCTTGCATGAAGCGCCAAACGATACGTGCCCAGATCAGCACGTATGCCGAGATGGCGATCGAGGTGTGCAGCTGGAGAGTGCTCTGTGAGCCGTTGGCGACGTCGGCCTGAATGGAGCTACCGATGAACCAGAGCGACAGAATGACGATCGCCGTGAGCCAATGGAGGGCTATCGAGATCCAGCCGTAGCCCGTCCGTGTGTCGCGTGTCCGCATGCGGAGAGGGATGATACCTGCATTCGCCACGCCGCCAAGACTTGATATTTCTGAAGGCCGGAGGGCGCGCGCCCAAGCGGTGTCGTTCGCGTCGCGTTATGGGTCGGAGCTTTGCAGTGTCCCGAGGTAGGTGGCGACGTCAGCAACGGCTGGCTGATCGGGCAGCAGGGCGGCTGCCGCGCGCATCTGTTGGCCGAAAGTATCGTCAGCATGAGTGCCGCGCAGGCCGAAGCGGAAGGCGTTCAACTGCTCGACCACATACCAATCGTCGTGCGCCGCGAGCGGCGGGGCGCCGAGCTCGGGGTTGCCTTCGGCCTGCGCTCCATGGCAGGCGGCGCAGGACGCGTACGCTGTCCTGCCGCGCTTGGCTTTGCCTCGCACCGTGCGGCTCCCGGTTGCAGCGGGCAATGAGCTGACGTAGCGGGCCACCGTGGTCACTTCGCCGTCGTTCCATAGCTGCAGCGCCATGCGTGCCATTTGACCGCCGTAGCGGTCCTGCTCGCCGGCACCACGCAACCCCGCGCGGAAGTTGTGCAGCTGTCTTGCTACGTACCATACGGGGAGCCCCGCGAGACGCGGCGCATGCAGGTCGCGGCTTCCTTCCGCGCTGCGGCCATGACAGGCCGCGCAAGGCTCGTAGAGCCGCTGCCCAGCGGCGTCGTCCTCGGCACGCAATGCGCCACAAGCGGCCGCAAGGAGCAGAGCAAAGCACAACTTCCGCGTAAACGGCATGACGGCGGATATTCTGCAGCGCGGGTGCGAGCGTCGATACGCGAAACTACGTACTGCGGAGCGGGTCGAGTTACTTTCGCAGCAAGAACGTCAGCAGGAAGAGCGCGAGCTTGGCGTTCAGGAGGCGCAGGCCCTTGCGCGCTTCGCTCGGCGACAGACGGGCCGCTATCGGCATTGCGCCGAAGACCTTGCCCCTGATCAGCAGATCGTTGCCGCTGCGCTCGAGCGCCTCGATCTCCATGAGCTTGGAGTTGTCGGCGGAGTAGAGCGTGAACATTTAACGCGCCCCGACTTTGGCGAAATCGAGCTTCAGATCCTCGAACGCGCGCATCGCGGCCGCGCGTCCGGCGCCGAAGACGCCGCCGCCCGGATGCTGGAAGGGGCCGACCAGGTAAAGCCGCTCGCAACCCGGCACCACGTTGTAGCCGAGATCGGGTGTGGGCCGATGCGCCCCGTATTGATAGGTCGTCGACGCGACGCCGTGCAGATCGCCGCGGCGGAAGCTAGACGACGTGCGCTCCATGTCGACGGGGCTGTCGCTGTGGTAGGCCACGACGTTACCGGAGACGTTGTCGATGAAGTTCTCCATGTGGCTCAACATGCGTTTGACGTAGTGATGTTTCGTATCGTCCCAGCTACGGCCGTCGGCGCGTTGGTAGGGGACGTAGTCCCAGACGTGCATCGTGGCCTTGCCGGCGGGTGCTCGCGACGAATCGAACATCGTGAGCGAGCCCAAGCCGATGAGCGGATAGGTAGAGAATTCGCCGTAGCGTAGGCAGTCGAACGACTTGCGGATCGTGTCGTACTTGTTCGGCAAGAGCTCGATCATGACCGCGCGCACGTGCGCGCCGGCGCGGAACTTGAGCGGGGCGTTGAGAGCCGCGTGCAAGGTAATGCACGCGACCTCGGAAATCTGTGTGTCGCTCGCGGCCTTGACCACATCCTTCGGCACGCCATCCACCATGCGTCCCAAGTCATGCGGGTGCAACGCGGCGATCACGGCGTCCTTGGCGGCGAAGTCGCGGCCGTCTTGCGTTTGCACTCCCGCGGCTCGGCCGTTCTTGACCACGATGCGCGCGACGTCGGCGTCGGCCAACACCTCACCGCCGTGGGAACGAATGCTCGCGATCAATGCGTCCGTGAGCTTGCCCGAGCCGCCAACGGGCACGCCGATGCCATAGGCTTCGAGGAAGGCCACGAAGACGAACGTGCCGATACCGGTGGCCTTTTCGTCGGGAGAGACGAGGTTTTCGCCGGCGACGCGCGCGAAGTGCATGCGCACCTTGTCGTGCTCGAACAAGCTGCACAGCAGATCGTGCGAGCTCATCTGCATGTAGCGCCACAGCTCGCGGCCCTCACGGCTCTGGTCCATGAGCGCATAGGTGGCGCCGAGTGGGGCGGGCGGGGCATACAGCGACGCCGCGATCATCGGCAAATAGCCGGCGGCCTTGCCGGCCAGCCAACGGTAGGTCTCGGCGTCTTGCTTCGAGAACTTGGCGATTTCGGCGCACGAGCGTTCGCGGTCGCGATACAAGCCGAGCGTGGTGCCGTCCTCGAACACCGACATCATCGGCAGCTCGGGGAACACGTACGAGAGCCCGTGCTTGCTCTTCAAGCCGAGCTCATCGTTCTTCAGCAGCGGGTTGGCTTGGATGAAGATGTGCGCCATCGAGTGCTGATCGTGCAGATACCCCGGCACCGTGAGCGCGCGCGTGACGACGCCGCCGCCGAACCAGGCGTTGCGCTCGAGCACGAGCACCTTCTTGCCTGCCGCCGCGAGATAGGCGGCAGCGACCAAGCCATTGTGACCGGAGCCGACCGTGACGATGTCGTAGTTGTTCATAGTCTGTCGCGCTGAGCGAGAGCTGTCGTGGTGTTCGTTCGCGGCGCCCCGCGGCCTTCGTCGTAGCATAACCGCAGCGTTGCTCTTGCCGGAAGGCGGACAACTGCTATACAAGGTGTCGACAACGCCGCCGCAGAGTGGCTAGAAGAACGACCAACACAGTCTTCTCGGGGGGAGCATGCAAACAGCAAACGTCGGCCGGTCCGCGGCGGCCGGACCTTGGGATACGGCCTACGAGTGGCGGGTGGTCGCGCTGCTCGGCCTCGGTTTTGGGCTCGTGGGCCTCGACCGGTGGATTATCGCGACGCTGTTGCCGCTCGGCATGGCGGCCGATCTCGGTCTCGACGTGCAGGACGGCGCCAACGTCGTTGGCGCGCTCGGCCTCGCCTGGGGCGTGTTCGCGATCTTCAGCGGCCGAGTCGCTGACAAGATCGGGCACCGCAAGGTGCTGATTCCCGCGATCATCTTGTTCTCGTTGCTCTCGGGGTTGTCTGGCGCAGTGACGGGCCTCACGAGCTTGATCTTGGTTCGCGCGTTGATGGGCGCGATGGAAGGCTCCTATTGCCCGACGAGCTTCACGGCCGTGGCGGCGGCCTCGCGGCCAGAGCGGCGCGGCTTTAATCAGGGTTTGCAGCAGAGCGGTTTCGCGCTGCTCGGTTTGGGGCTCGGCCCGATCATCGCCATCCAGCTTCTAGGTGTGGTGCCGTCCTGGCACTGGGTGCTCTGGATCGTCGCGATCCCGGGTTTCGTCGTCGGTCTGCTGCTGTACTTCGTGTTGCGCGAGCCGGCGCAGACGCAGGGCGGCGCCCTGATCGGCGCGACGCAGTCCTCGGGTCACTGGTATGAGGTGCTCAAGAGTCGCAACATCGTGGTGTGCATGCTCGCGTTGTGTTGCGCGATGTCGTGTGTGTTCGTGTTGAGCGCGATCGTGCCGACCTACCTCGTCGAGTACTTGCAGATCACGCCGGGTGAAATGAGCGTTGTCACGTCTGCGCTCGGCTTCGGCGGCTTCTTCGGTCAATTCGGCGTCCCAGGGTTGTCGGACTTTTTTGGCCGGAAGATCACGGCCACCGTGAGCTTCGTTGGCGCTGCCGCGTCGCTCTGGCTGTTCGCGCAGACGGGCGCCGAACCCGTGATGCTCTTCATCGGTTTGTTCATCGTGTCGTTCTTCTGCCTCGGTAACGTGGCGCTCATCACTGGACCGATTGCCACTGAAGCCGCGCCGGTCGGCTTGGTCTCCTCTGCGATCGGCGTGGTCGTCGGTATGGGGGAGATCTTCGGCGGCGGGGTTGCGCCGTCGATCGCCGGGTTCGTCGCCAAGAACTACGGCATCGAGAACACGTTGTATGTGGCGCTCACGGGCGTGACGCTGGGTGTGCTCGTGAGCCTGTTCTTGAGGGAGACGGCGCCGCGCAAGACGGTGCTCGCGCCCCGTCCAACCTGATCCGCGTGAGCGCCCTATGAGCCGCGGGCGCCGCGCGTTCGCACTGATTCGCGAGTCGCTTTCCGGCAAGGAGCATGACTACACCCAAGGCGACATGAGTCGCGCCGTGGTGCTGCTCGCGATTCCGATGATGCTCGAGATGGCGATGGAGTCGGTCTTCGCCATCGTCGACATCTTCTTCGTCGCGCGCCTCGGCGCCGCGGCGGTGGCCGCCGTCGGCCTGACCGAAGCCGTGCTGACGGTGCTCTATGCCGTGGCCATCGGGCTCAGCATGGCGGTGACGGCGCTCGTCGCGCGGCGCATCGGCGAGGGCGATGCCGACGCGGCCGCCACCGTGGCCGGCCAGACGATTTGGGTGGGCATGGCGGCTGCGGCGCTCGTCGGCGTGCTCGGCATCGTGTTCGCGGAGCAGATTCTCACGCTGATGGGCGGCGACGCGGCCGTCATCGCCACGGGGGCGTCCTACACCCGGCTCATGCTCGCGGGCTCGGTCACGATCCTTCTGCTATTCCTGCTGAACGCGATCCTGCGCGGTGCGGGCAATGCGGCGTTGGCCATGCGTGTGCTGTGGGTCGCGAACGGCATCAACATCGTATTGTGTCCCACCTTCATTTACGGTTTGGGGCCGCTGCCCGAGCTCGGCGTCACCGGCGCCGCCTTGGCCACGAACGTCGGGCGCGGTATCGGCTGCTTGTACGCGCTCTACTACCTGACCAGCGGTCGCGGGCGCATCGCGCTGCGCTTGCGCCACATGCGACTCAGCCTTGACGTGCAGCTGCGATTGCTCCGGGTGTCGGCCGGCGGCGTGTTGCAGTTCATCATTGCGACTTCGAGCTACATCCTGCTCATGCGCATCGTGTCGAGCTATGGGAGTGCCGCCGTCGCCGGCTACACGGTGGCGATTCGCATCATGATGTTTACGTTCCTGCCGGCGTGGGGCTTGAGCAACGCGGCCGCGACGCTCGTGGGCCAGAACTTGGGTGCAGGACAGCCCGAGCGTGCCGAGCAATCGGTGTGGGTGGCGACGAGGTACAACGTGGCGTTCCTCGTGGCGATTGCGCTCGTGTCCATCGCGTTCTCCGAGCGGCTCGTGGGCATCTTCACGAACGATGCCGATGTGTTGCGCTACGGCAGCGACTGCTTGCGCATCATCAGCTACGGCTATGGTTTCTACGCCGTGGGCTTGATCATGGTGCAAGCCTTCAACGGCGCCGGCGATACCGGCACGCCCACCTGGCTGAACGCACTGTGCTTCTGGGTGCTACAGCTGCCGCTCGCTTACGCGCTCGCAGAGGTGCTGGCCCTCGGTCCGGAAGGCGTGTTCTGGGCGGCCGCGATCGCCGAATCGCTACTGGCCGTGCTCGCCTGGATCCTGTTCCGCCGCGGTACGTGGAAGCTCAAGGTCGTCTAGGCTCGGGCTCGCCGGCGCGAACTCGTCTTGTGCCATCTGCCAAACGCTCAAGAAGAACGCGGCGATGATCGGGCCAATGATGATTCCGGCCAGCCCGAATCCGGCCAGCCCGCCAAGTGTGGAGAGCAGGATCAAGTAATCCGGCATGCGTGTGTCGCGTCCGACGAGGATCGGCCGCAGCATGTTATCCACGAGCCCGATGACGAGCACGCCGATCGCAATCAATGCGATTCCGGCAACCGGTTCGTGACTGATGATCAGCACGATTGCGGCAGGTAGCCAGACGAGCGCCGGACCCACTGCGGGCAGGATGCTGAGCAGTGACATCACGACACCCCAGAGCACGGGCGCGCCGATGCCGAGCAACGCGAACGCAGCGCCGCCGATGGCGCCTTGGACCACGCCGACGACGACGGTGCCTTTGATTGTGGCGCGCGACACTTCGGCGAAACGACTGAGCAAGTGCCTCTCGCGTGCATCGCCGAGAGGTAGCGCTCGCACCAAGCCTTCGAGCAGACGCTGGCCATCGCGCAAGAAAAAGAACAACAGATACAGCATGAGGAAAAAGAACACGGCCACTCGCAGCGTGTCTTGGCCGATCGACAGTGCTCGTGAGGCGACGAAGCGGCTCGCTTCGATGGCCGCCGTGGACAGCTGACTTTCGAGGCGCGACGGATCGATACCGAGCCGTTCGATCAGCGCCACGATCTGCGGCATGTTTGCCGTGGCGCGCGCGTAAAGGCTATCGACACCCAAGTCGCCGGTGTTGAGGCGTTGATAGAGGCCTGCCGCCTCGCCCGTCACTGCTGCGGCAATGCCGATGAGCGGCAGAATCACGACCAGCACGACGAGCAGCACGCTCAGCATCGCGGCGAGCGACTCCTTTTGCTTCACGCGCGGCAACATCCGGGCGTGCACGGGGTAGACGATGATGCCGAGCGCGATGGCCCAGAAGATCGGTTGCAGGAAGCCGCGGATGAGCCAGAGGAACGCCAGCGTGATGGCGAACAGCAGGGCGAAGAAGAAGGCGCGTTCCACGGTGTTTTCGGTCATCGCAGTTCCTGGTCAATTCCTATCGCGCCGGTCGCGCAGACTAACGGCCCTCAAGCTTGCGCTTCTGCCACCATTCGAGGCGCTCCGCGAGCGTCTTCTCATAGCCGGCGTTGCCAGGCTCGTACCAGCGTGCGCCGCGCAACGCCTCAGGCAGGTATTCCTGCCCAGCCGAGTGGCCGCCCTCGGCGTGATCGTAGCGATAACCTTCCCCGTAGCCGATGTCCTGCATGAGGCGCGTCGGAGCGTTGCGAATGTGCAGTGGCACCGGCTCGGCCGGGTGGTCGCGCGCGGCTTGCTGCGCCGCGCCCCAGGCGGCGTAGACCTTGTTCGATTTCGGCGCTGTCGCGAGATAGACGATGGCTTCGGCGATCGCGAGCTCGCCTTCGGGTGAGCCCAAAAAATGGTAGGCGTCCTTGGCGGCGAGTGCGAGCGACAAGCCGCGCGGGTCGGCGAGGCCGATGTCCTCGATGGCCATGCGCACAACGCGTCGCGCGACATAGAGGAGGTCCTCGCCGCCCTCGACCATGCGCGCGAACCAATACAACGCGGCGTCCGCGTCGCTGCCGCGCACGGACTTGTGCAGCGCCGACATCAGGTTGTAGTGCTGCTCGCCGACTTTGTCGTACTGCGCGATGCGCCGCTCGAGCACGACAGCCACTTCTGCCGCAGTCACCGGAGTCGTGCGCGCGCCGGCGCGTTGGAAATAGCCGAGCACGGCTTCCGTGGTGTTCAACGCTCGGCGCGCGTCGCCGTCGGCATGGCGCACCAAGAGATCGAGCGCGTCGGCGCCGAGATTGGGTAGCGGGCCTTCGGCCGTGAGCTGTCGGATGGCGCGAGCGATGATGGCGCCGATGGCGTCGGCCGAGAGCGGCTCGAGCACGAAAACGCGCAGCCGCGACAACAACGCCGAGTTGAGCTCGAACGACGGGTTCTCGGTGGTCGCGCCGATCAGGGTGATCGTCCCGGCTTCGACCGAGGGCAAGAACGCGTCTTGTTGCGCCCGATTGAAGCGATGTATCTCGTCGCAGAAGAGGATCGTGCCGCGGTTTTCCGCGCGGCGACGTTGCTCGGCCTCGCGGATGATTTCGCGCACACGCGGCACACCTTCGGTCACCGCGCTGAACGTCACGAACGCTTTGTCGGTGTAGTGGGCGAGCAGGCGTGCGAGCGTAGTCTTGCCGCAGCCCGGCGGACCCCACAGCACCATGCTCGTGACGGCGCCGCTTTCGATTGCTTCGCGCAGGGGTTTGCCCGGCCCAAGGAGCCGCTCCTGGCCGACGAAGTCTGTGAGCGATTCGGGACGTAACCGATGGGCGAGTGGCGCCGCGCCCTGGGGCTCGGCGGCTTCGGTAGTGGGGAAGAGCGTGAGCTCGGTAGTCAAGGTGGCCGGTACCTCCGACCCGCATTCTACTGATTGCAGCCCCGGCGTGACGGTTTCGCGGTTTTGGCCCGCGCGGCCGATGCTACACTGCGACCATGGTGACGACACTCGCTACGGAACGTCGCGGCTGGCGCGCTGGGCTCTGCGTTGCCGTGGCGGCCGCTGCCCTGGTCACGGGTGCCACGCGTCCCGCCGCTGCCCAGGAAGAGCGCGATACGATCAAACCCCCGCTGCATGGCAAGCACTGGGTGGCCATCACCGGTAAGCCGCTCGCGGCCACGGCCGGGGCGCTCACATTCGCGCGCGGCGGCAATGCCGTCGACGCCGCCTGCGCCATGCTCGCCGCCGCCGCCACCATGTGGGACACGTTGAGCTGGGGTGGCGAGACGCAAGCCCTGATCTTCGATCCACGCAGCGGAGCCGTCCGGGCGATCAACGCCCTGGGCGTAGCGCCGACCGGTGCCACACCCGAGTACTTTCGCTCGCGTGGCATGCGCGGTCCGCCGGAATTCGGCCCGCTCGCGGCGGTTACGCCAGGTACGCCGGGTGGGTTGCTCGTGATGCTGGCGGAGTTCGGCACGATGAGTCTCGCCGAGGTCCTCGAGCCCGCCATGCAGATGGCGGCCGGGTACCCGATGGAGCAAACGCAAACCGTCAACATCGAGGGCAACAAAGAGTTGCTGGTTCGCTGGGAGGCGTCGCGGCGCGTCTTGTTGCCGCACTTCAATCCGGCGCGCCCGCAGCAGTGGTCGGCACCGTTGCCCGGCGAAATTTTCGAGCAGCCCGAGTTGCTCGCAACGCTGACCAAGCTCGTCGACGCGGAGCGCAAGGCGCTCGCGGCGGGCAAGAGCCGCAAGGAAGCCATCCTCGCAGCCTACGACCGGTTCTACCGTGGCGATATCGCGACCGAGCTCGTGCGGGCCACGCAAGAGGCCGGTGGACTCATTACGCTCGAGGATCTCGATCGCTGGCAGGTCTATATCGAAGACCCGGCCGTTACTAACTACAAAGGTATCGACGTCTACAAGCTCACGCACTGGGTGCAGGGGCCCGTGTTGCTGCAGACGTTGAATATTCTCGAGAACGTCGACCTACGCTCGATGGGATACAACAGCGCCCGCTACATCCACACGTTGTACCAGGCGATGAATCTGGCGTTCGCCGATCGGGACTTCTATTACGGCGACCCCTATGTGCCACCGGTCGAGCCGATCAAAGGCTTGCTGTCGAAGGAGTACGCCCGGAAGCGCTACGAGACGATCACCTGGGACCACAACGACCCCTCGGTCGCACCCGGCGACCCGTATCCGTTCCAGGGTGACACGAATCCGTATCGCGGGCTGCTCGAGCATTGGCGGCCGCGCATCAACGACCACCGCCGTGCAGCTCTCGAAGCCGAGGGCGGGATGTCTCACGACGAAGCGTTCGTCGCCGGCACGACGTCGATTCAAGCGGCCGACGCCAACGGCTGGGTCGTGTCGATCACGCCGAGCGGTGGTTGGGTGCCGGCGTTCATCGCAGGCACGACGGGCGTGGGGCTCTCGCAGCGTATGCAGAGCTTCGTGTTCGACGAGAACCAAAATCCGTTCAACGTGCTGGCTCCGGGCAAACGCCCACGAGCTACGCTGAGCCCGAGCATGGCGCTGCGCGACGGCAAGCCGTTCTTGTCGTTCGCCGTGCAGGGCGGGGATGCGCAAGACCAGAATCTCCTGCAGTTTTTCTTGAACATGGTGGAGTTCAAGATGAGCGTGCAACAGGCCGTCGAGGCCGCGAACATCAATAGCTATCAGATGCAGGACTCCTTCGGTGAGCACACGTCGGAGCCGGGGCGCCTCGTGGTGCGCAACGATATTCCCGTGTGGGTGCGGTCGGAGCTCGAACGCATGGGTTACGCCGTCGAGGGTTGGAACCGCACTTCGGGGCCGATCAACGCGATCTTCGTCGATCGCGCGCACGGATCACTGTGGGGCGGATCGAGCGATTTCGGTGAAGACTACGGCGTTGCGTGGTAGCACCCCTTCGGTAAGTCCGAGTACCTGAGCTCCCGGCCGTTTCTGTACAATCCCCGCCGGTCGTCGACTGTCTTGTGTCCGCGCCGCGGAACGAAACGGGGGTTTAATGGCTTTCTTGGAGTGGTTGCAGAGCACCTCGGTTGGCGTCATGGTCGCCGAGTCGCTTTGGGGGTATCCGCTGTTCGAGACGATTCACACGATCGGCATGGCCATGCTGATCGGCTCGTTGGGTCTGATCAATCTGCGCGTGTTGGGCTACAAGCCCGAGTTGCCGGTCTTGGAGACCCGCAGACTGCTGCCGCTCGCGTGGATCGGTTTCACTCTCAACGCCATTAGCGGCGCTCTGTTGTTCACCTCCGACGCCGTGACGTTCTTCAACAGCTACACGTTCCGCGTCAAGATGGTGTTGATCATCCTCGGCGGGTTGAACGCGGCGCTGCTCGGCCAGAAAGTTTTTCGCGAGGCTCCGGCCGGGTCGGCGGCCGTGGTGCCAGACACCGCGGCGAAGTGGATCGCCGCAACGTCGCTTGTGTTTTGGTTCGGCGCCGTGTGTTGTGGTCGCCTGATCGCCTACTTGCCGTGATGCCGCTCGACTCGAGAGCAATCAGCCCGTCGACTCGCCGAGGTTTACGCTAATGGATTTTCTGGTCTGGCTCGAAGGTACCGGCATCGCCAATGCGATTCGCACGATCCCGTGGATGTACCCGGCTTTCGAAACCGGTCACTACATCGGCTTGTCGTTGCTCGTGGGCGGCATCATGTTGATCGATCTGCGCGTACTGGGCTTCGCCCGCACCTTGAGCTTGCGCAGCATGATCGGCCTGCTGCCGTTCGTCTGGATCGGTTTCATCATCAACGTCGTCACGGGCTCGCTGCTCTTCATCTACGGCGCGACGGGGTTCGGCACGAACAAAGCGTTCCTGTTGAAAATGACGTTCATGGTGCTGGCCGGGCTCAACGCTCTCGCGTTCGATCTGTCGGTACGCCGCTCGGCGGCCGATTGGGTGACGGCCGATCTGCCGCCGCAACACGTCAAGATCTTCGCGACGGCGTCGCTGGCCCTGTGGCTGTGCGTGGTGACGACCGGCCGGTGGATGGCGTATCTATAGACCCGACGGCGGCGCGGCTATCGCACCGAACGTGAGCGTGATGGCGGAGCGCCAACCGAGCTACCAGATCCACGACGGCTTTCGTCTGCCGCTGGGGTTCCCCGTGGCCGGGTTCGTCTCGGGGCAGCTCTATCGCGCCGAGCCCACCGATATTTTCGTCAGCACGTATCCCAAGTGCGGCACGACGTGGACGCAATACATCGTCTACCTGTTGTTGCACGACGGCGAATCGCTCCCCGCGGGGCAGAGCTTCAATGACGTCTTTCCGCATCTCGAGGAGATGGGAGAGGTAGCGGTTCGAGCGCTGTCCGAGCCGCGTCTCATCAAGACGCACCTGCCCTTCGCGAGAACGCCCTGGCAGCCGTTGGCGAAGTACATCTACGTAGCCCGCAACCCGTTCGACTGCGCGGTCTCCTTTTATCACCACACCCGCGGCTTCGTTCGTCATTACGATTTCGCGGACGGTACCTGGGACACGTTCTTTGAATGCTTCATTCGCGGTGAGGTCGATTTTGGCGACTACTTCGACAATCTGCTGTCATGGTGGCCGCAACGAGCGCTGCCGAACATGCTGTTCCTGACCTATGAGCAAATGTTGGCCGATACGTCGGCCGCGGTCAGGGCGATCGGCGAATTTCTCGGTGGCGAAGCGGCCGAGGCCGTGGCGGATCCGTCGCGGCTCGAGCGCGTGGTGGCGCTGAGCAGCTTCGATAGCATGCGCGTGGATCAACGTCGGTGGTCGAGCCAACGTCCGGCCGACATGCCGGAGTTCGTGCGCAAAGGCATCGTGGGCGATTGGGTCAATCACTTCTCCCACGAGCAAGCGAAGCGTCTCGCGGCTAAACTCATCAGCAGAACCGCCGGCACGGGCGCGGAGTCGCTGTGGCCAGAGCTCGTGGCGGCGACGAGAGTGTAGAACCAGGAGGCTTTATGAGCTTGGCGACGAAACAGGGAACCCAAGTCCCGGAGCGGGACGAGGTCGAGCTCGAGGCCGCGGTCTTGCGGCGCTTGCTCCAGCACTTCGATGAGCGCAAGGACGTGCAGAACATCGAGCTCATGATTCTGGCCGGCTTCTGCCGGAACTGTTTGAGCAAGTGGTTCGTCGAGGCGGGGCGTGAGCGCGGCGTTGAAGTCGACATCGAGACCGCGCGCGCGAAGATCTACGGTATGCCATACGCGGAGTGGAAGGAACGCCACCAACAACCGGCCACGGACGAGCAGCTGCGCCGCTTCGAGGCGGCGGAGCAGGCCAAAGCGAAGAAGTAGCTAGAAGCGGCGGTGAATGGCGAACTGTGCGAGGTCCACGAGCCCGTCGCGGAACTTCGACGCCGGCAGTGGCGCCAGCGCCTTGATCGCGACTTCGACCTCTTCACGCGCCCGTTCGGCCGTGTAGCGTAGGCCGCCTGCGGTCTCGATCGCGAGCTGGATCGACGTGAGATTGCGCGTGCCGCCCGTCTCGATGGCTTCGCGGATCATGTGCCGCTCGGCCGCGCTCCCATGCGCCATCGCGTAGATCAGCGGCAGCGTCGGTTTGCCCTCGGCCAAGTCGTCGCCGATATTCTTGCCGAGCTCTTCCGGCTTGGCGTCATAGTCGAGCGCATCATCGACCAGCTGAAAAGCTTGGCCCAGGTGACGGCCGTAGCTCACGAGCGCCTGCTCGATGTCGTCGTTCTGCTGCGCCAAGATGGCGCCGATGCGCGTGCCGGCCTCGAACAGCTTGGCGGTCTTGCGGTAGATGACCTCCATGTAGTCGGCTTCCGTGATGTCGGGGTTGTTGCAGTTCATGAGCTGCAACACCTCGCCCTCGGCAATCGTATTGGTGGCGTTCGCCATCACGTCGAGAATCCGCAGCTCCTTGAGCTCCACCATCATCTGGAAGGCGCGCGAGTACAGGAAGTCGCCGACGAGCACGCTGGCCTGGTTGCCGAATACGGCGTTGGCCGTTTGCTGCCCGCGGCGCAAGCCCGAGCTGTCCACGACGTCGTCGTGGAGCAGCGTGGCCGTATGAATGAACTCGATGATCGCGGCGGCCGCCACGTGGTTCTGGTCGCGGCCGCCGCAGGCGCGGGCCGCGAGCAACACCGCCAGCGGCCGAAGCCGTTTTCCGCCGTTATGGATGATGTGGTGTGCTACCTGATTGACGAGCGCCACGTCGCTCCCGAGCCGCCGCACGATGGTGCGGTTGACGTCCGCCCAGTCGTCGCCGACGAGCCCCCGAAGGGCGTCGAGGGACGGAACTACGGGGGTGGGTTCGGCCAGAGACACACCCACGATTCTGCCTGATGCCACCCCCTTTAGCGAGGCTGGTGGAGCGGGGCTCCGGGCCCTTCTGTGGTGGGCTGCGGGATGGCGATGAGGCTTTGCGGCGAGGCTGCCACGAAGGGGTTTCGCGGGAGCGTCGGCGCCAGGACGGCGCCGACGCAGCCTACATGGACGTACTTGCGGCGGTCCCGCGAGGCCCCTTCGCGGCAGCCTCGCCGCAAAGCCGGGCCTTACATTGACCGGGTCCACCTAAATCTCTAGAATTCCGAGCCTTTCCAGCCGTCCGACCCCGTTTTCGTCCAGGAGTAGCTCGTCGTGTATGCCGTTTTTCGTACTGGCGGTAAGCAATACCGCGCCCGTCAGGGTGAGCGCGTTCGCATCGAGCGCCTCGACGCAGCGGTCGGCGACGCTGTCAACTTCGATCAAGTGCTCGCCATTGGCGAAGGCGCCAGCATCAAGGTCGGTAAACCGCTCTTGGCCGGTGGCAAGGTCGAAGGCAAGGTCGTCAGCCAAGGCCGCGGCGACAAGATCATGATCATCAAATTCAAGCGACGCGCTCATTACAAGCGTGTCAAAGGGCATCGCCAGAGTTTCAGCGAAGTGGAGATCACTTCGATCAGCGGCGCCTAGGACGAAAGGAGTAACGGCATGGCACATAAAAAAGCAGGCGGTAGCACGAGAAACGGCCGCGATTCAGAATCGAAACGACTGGGCGTCAAGCATTTCGGCGGCGAGCAAGTTCTGGCGGGCAACATCATCGTCCGGCAGCGCGGCACGCAGTATCACGCCGGCGCCAACGTGCGTATGGGCCGTGACCACACGTTGTACGCGGGCGCGCCGGGGCGCGTAGCGTTCGCCGTGAAGGGCCCGAAGGGCCGCCGCTTCGTCAGCGTGCTTGCTGACTAGAGTTACGCACACCGCTGTGTGACGAAAGCCCCGCCACGCGGGGCTTTTTCGTCTCTGGCCACGGCGGAGCCGCCACCCAACATGAAGTTCATCGACGAAGCAGAAGTCCGTGTCGAAGCCGGGGCCGGCGGCCGCGGCTCGGTGAGCTTTCGGCGCGAAAAATTCGTTCCTCGCGGTGGACCGGACGGTGGCGATGGCGGTCACGGCGGTAGCGTGTACCTCATCGCCCGCGAAGGCGTGAACACGCTCGCCGATTTCCGCGTGCAGCGGCGGTTCAAGGCGCAGAGTGGCGGCGGCGGTGCGGGGCAGGACATGACGGGCGCGTCAGGTGACGATCTGTACGTCGAGGTGGCTAAGGGCACTGAGGTCTACGATCTCGATACCGGCGAGAAGCTTGGAGATCTCTCCCACGATGGCGACCAGCTCTTGGTGGCCAAGGGCGGGCAGGGCGGTCGTGGTAACACGCGTTTCAAGACCAGCGTCAATCGAGCGCCGCGACAATTCGACATGGGCGCCGCGGGCGAGTCTCGCCGGCTCAAGCTGGCGTTGAAGCTGCTCGCCGACGTGGGCCTACTCGGCGCGCCGAACGCGGGTAAGTCGACGCTGACGCGCGCCGTGTCGGCGGCGCGACCCAAGGTGGCCGACTACCCGTTCACGACGTTGCACCCGCAGCTCGGCGTGGTGCGCGTCGGGATGGATCGCAGTTTCGTCGTGGCCGACATTCCGGGGCTCATCGAGGGCGCGGCGGCTGGAGCTGGGCTCGGCATCCGCTTCCTGAAGCACCTCGAGCGCACCCGGTTGCTGCTGCACGTGCTGGATGCGTGCGGGGAGCTCAGCGGTGCGGACGTGGTGGCGACGTATCACGCGGTAGAGGGCGAGCTTGGCGAGTATTCCGCCGCGTTGGCGGATCGTCCGCGATGGCTCGTCCTCAATAAGCTCGACTTGCTACCGCCCGAGCAGCGCGACGCGCGAGTGGCCGAGATCGTGGCCAAAGTCGGTTGGGCAGGACCGGTCTACGGAATTAGCGCGCTCGCGGCCGATGGCACTACGCGCCTGGTGCAGGACGTAATGAAGTTCTTGGAGTCGCAGCGAGCCCAAGAGACGGCCGAGCCGTCAGGGCATCGCGCGTAGGCGGGCGTTCAGTTGGCTCTTGTAGTGAGCTGCTCGGTTTTTCTCGAGGATGCCCTTATTGGCCATCCGATCGATCTCGGGTACGACGGCGGCGAAGCCGGCCTTAGCCGCTGCCTTGTCACCTGCCTCGACGGCCTTCATCACTTTCCTGATCGCGCCACGAACGCGCGAGCGCAACGCGACATTGTGCGCGCGGCGCTTGATTGCCTGACGGGCGCGTTTCTTTGCTGATTGGATATTGGCCAATGGAGGGTTTCCGCACGGGGCTTAGCCCCGGAAAGGGCGCTATTATTCGGAGCGACCCGTGGCAAGTCAAGCAGATAGCTCGAGGGGACGCTCCTCGCCCATGACCGTCGCTGCCCCTCCGGCGCACCCACCCACGGGTCGCGACCGCCTGCTGAAAGCCACGTCGATCGTAGGTTTCATGACGTTGTTGTCGCGCCTGACCGGCCTGGCCCGCGATATCGCATTCTCCTCGTGGTTCGGCTCTGGTCCCGTCATGGACGCCTTCGCCGTGGCCTTCAAGATTCCCAATCTGTTGCGGCGCTTCTTCGCCGAAGGGGCGTTCTCGCAAGCCTTCGTACCGGTGATCTCGGAGTATCGAACGGGGCGCAGCCTTGCCGAGACGCGCGACCTCGTCGATCGGATGGCCGGCACGTTGGGCCTCGGCCTGTTCGTCGTCACGGCCATCGGCGTCGTCGCCGCTCCGCTGTTGATCCTCACCTTCGCCCCCGGGTTCAGCGACGAGGACGGTCGGTACGCCTTGGCCGTCGACATGCTGCGCTTCACGTTTCCTTACATTCTGTTCGTCTCGTTGACCGCTCTTGCCGGCAGCGTCTTGAACTCGTACCGGCGCTTCGCCGTGGCGGCGTTCACTCCGGTGCTGCTGAACGTCGTGATGATCGCCTGCGCCGGTTGGCTCGAGCCGCGACTCGATCGGCCGGGGCTCGGTCTGGCCGCCGGCGTGCTCGTGGCCGGTGTCGTGCAGCTCGGATTTCAGCTGCCGTTCCTGCAGCGGCTCGGCCTGCTGCCGCGACCGCGATGGGGTTTCCGGCACGACGGCGTGCGCCGAATCTTGAAACTCATGTTGCCGGCCATTTTCGGCTCCTCGGTAGCGCAAATCAGCATTTTGCTCGATTCGCTCATCGCGTCGTTTCTGGTGGCGGGCAGTATCAGCTGGCTCTACTACTCGGACAGGCTCGTCGAGTTCCCGCTCGGCGTGCTCGGCATCGCGCTCGCCACGGTGATTTTGCCGCGACTGTCGGATCATCACGTCGCGGCGTCGACGGAGTCGTTCTCCGCGACGCTCGATTGGGCGCTGCGCTGCGTGCTCGTAATCGGTGTGCCGGCGGCAATCGGCTTGGCCGTGCTTGCCGAGCCGCTGCTGACGACGCTGTTCTACCGCGGCGAGTTCACTGCGCGCGACGTGGCCATGTCGGCCGCGAGCTTGCGGGCCTACGCCCCGGGCTTGCTCGGCTTCATCCTCGTCAAGGTGTTGGCGCCAGGGTACTTCGCGCGCCAAGACGCGCGGACGCCGGTGCGCATCGGCATTCAGGCGCTGCTACTCGGCATGACGCTTAGCGTGCTGTTCGTCGTGACCCTGCTGCGCACGGGCTGGGCTCCACCACACGCCGGAATTGCAGCCGCCACGGCCTGCTCGGCATTATTCAACTCCGCGCTGCTCTTGTCCGGATTGCGGCGAGCGGGCGTTTACCGAGCCCGCGGCGGTTGGGCGGTGCTGACGCTGCGCGTGTTGGTCCCTGGCTTCGCGATGATGGCGGCATTGCTGGGCACACTGGCCGTTATGGGCGACTGGTTCGCCATGGGCGCGCTGCTGCGCGTGACGCTGCTCGGCCTGCTCGTCGCCGGTGGCGGAGCCGTATACTTCGCGACCTGCTATCTCTGTGGGCTGCGCCCGCATGAGCTTCGACTGCGAGTGGCGGCCTGATGAAGTCCATGCAACTGTATCGCACGTGTGAGGCGCTCGATCGCTGCGCCGTGGCGGTGCCGCGCGTCGTGTCGATCGGTGTGTTCGACGGGCTGCATATCGGTCATCGCGCCATTCTCGAAGAGGCGCGTCGCTCGGCGGCCAATACCGAGCAACGCACGCTCGTGTTCACGTTCGAGCCCACGCCGAAGGAATTTTTTTCACCGGCCACGGCGCCACCGCGGCTCACGCGTTTTCGCGAGCGGTTTGAGCAGCTAGCCGCGCTCGGCATCGACGAGTTGTTCTGTCCGCATTTCAGGGCTGTTCGTGATCTCGAGCCCGTCGCGTTCATCGAGGATCTGCTTGTCGGCAAGCTCGGCGCTCGCCATGTGGTGATCGGCGACGATTTTCGCTTCGGCGCAGACCGTCGCGGTACCGTCGCCGACTTGACTGTGAGCGGCCGCCGGCACGGGTTCGGCGTCACCGAAGTGCCGCCCGTTTCCTGGCTCGGCCAGCGCGTCAGCAGCACGGCGATTCGCCAGGCGCTCAAGGGCGGCGATCTTACGATGGCTCGGGGCATGCTCGGCCGCGACTACTCGATCTCCGGTCGCGTGGTGCGCGGCTTGGGTCTCGGTCGCAAGCTCGGGTTTCCAACCGCCAACGTCAATCTGAAGCGTCTCCAGGCGCCGATCGACGGGATCTTCGCGGCGCGCGTGACGGGGCTCGGCGCGCAGCCCCTTCTGGGTGTGGCGAGTGTCGGCACGCGACCGACCATCGGTGGCCGCCAAGCGTTGCTCGAAGTGTTGATCTTCGACTTCGAGCAGGACATCTACGGCAAGTACATCACGGTGCACTTCGTGAAGCGTCTGCGCGAGGAGCGGCACTTCATCGATTTGCCTGCGATGCAGCGCCAGATGCACGCCGATGTCGCGGCCGCTCGGGCTGCGCTAACCGATTGAATCGCGTAAACTCACGGCCCATTTGCCGTAGTCCATTCTGTCCCCAGACGGATATGTTCGAACCAGTAGGTGCCCGCTACGACGGACCGGAGCTCGAGAAGCAGATTCTCGCGCTTTGGCGCCGCGAGAACGTGTTCGGCCGCATCATGGCCGAGGGTGCCACGCGGCCGAAATTCGCGTTCTACGAGGGACCGCCCACGGCGAACGGCCCGCCGGGCATCCACCACGTGCTGGCGCGCACGTTCAAGGATCTATTCCCGCGCTACAAGACGATGCGCGGCTTCCATTGTCCGCGCAAGGCTGGCTGGGACACGCACGGTTTGCCGGTCGAGCACGAGGTCGAGAAAGCGCTCGGCATCTTTGACAAGAAACGCATCGAGCAGGAAGTCGGTATCGCAAGCTTCACGGCACAATGTCGCGCGTCCGTGATGCGCTATGTCGCCGACTGGGAAGCCATGACCGAGCGCATGGGTTTTTGGGTCGACTTCAAGGACGCCTACTTCACGCTGCACAACGACTTCATCGAGAGCGTTTGGCAGCTGCTGAAGCAGATATGGGACAAGGGCCTCATCTACCAGGGCTACAAGGTCGTGCCGTACGACCCGCGTATTGGCGCCACGTTGTCATCGCACGAGGTGGCGCAGGGTTATCGCGAGGTCGAGGATCCATCCGTATACGTGCGCTTCCGCGCCGTCGGCGAGCCGAACACGTTTTTCCTCGTCTGGACCACCACGCCGTGGACCCTGCCATCCAACCTGCTGCTGGCCGTGCACCCCGAGGTCGAGTATGCCTGGGTGCGGCGCGGCAGCGAGACGTTGATCCTCGCCAAGCAACTCCTGCCGGCCGTCCTGCCGGACGAGAGCCACGAGATCGTGCGCACGGCGCTCGGCCGCGAGCTCGATGGCCTGCGCTACGAACGGCTGTTCGATTACCTGCCTGTGACCGGCGACGTGTGCCGCGTGCGCCCCGCCGATTTCGTGACGACGGAAGATGGCACGGGGATCGTGCACATCGCACCGGCGTATGGCGAGGACGATTTGAAGCTCGGTCAGCGGCACGGGCTGCCCGTGCTCCACGGCGTAGGCGAGGACGGATACTTCCTCGCGGCCGTGAAGCCGGTGGCTGGCAAGTTCTTCAAGGACGCCGATCCCACGATCCTCGAGCTCCTGCGCGAGCGCGGGCTGCTGTTCCGCGTCGGCAAATACCTGCACAACTATCCGTTCGGCTGGCGCACGGGCGATCCGCTCATCTATTACGCCAAGAACGCCTGGTACATCCGCACCACCGACTACCGCCAACGGATGGTCGAGCTCAACCGGACGATCAAATGGGTGCCCGAGCACATTCGCGAGGGGCGCTTCGGTAATTGGCTCGAGAACAACATCGACTGGGCGTTGTCGCGTGAACGCTTCTGGGGCACACCGCTGCCGCTCTGGACGGACGGCCAGGGCGACTTCATCTGTATCGGCTCCGTGGCCGAGCTCGAGGAGCGATCGGGGCGCACCCTCGGCGAGCTTGATCTGCACCGGCCGGCGATCGACGGCGTGACGTTCGAGCATGAGGGCCGCGTCTATCGACGTGTGCCGGAAGTCATCGACTGTTGGTTCGATTCAGGCGCGATGCCGTACGCGCAATGGCATTACCCATTCGACAACGCCAAGGTCTTCGCGGCGAGCTTCCCCGCCGACTTCATCTGCGAGGCCATCGACCAGACGCGCGGCTGGTTCTACACGTTGCACGCGATTGCCACGATGGTGTCGGACCAAGTTGCGTATCGCAACGTCATCTGTCTCAGCCATATCGTCGACCAAGACGGCAAGAAGATGTCGAAGTCGCTCGGCAACATCATCAATCCGTACGACGTGTTCAACGCCGTCGGCGCCGATGCGCTGCGCTGGCACTTCACGGCCCGCGTGGCGCCCGACGTGCAGAAGCGCGTGTCGGTCGACATCATCGCGGATGTCGCTAGCAGCTTCATCAACACGTTTTGGAACACCTACGCATTCTTCGTCATGTACGCGCGGCTCGACGGTTTCGATCCGAGCGACAACGTGCCGTATGCAGAACGGCCCGAAATCGACCGCTGGATCCTTTCGCTGCTCGAGGACACGATTGCCAACGCAACGGTAGCGCTGGATGACTACGATGCGATGCGCGCCGGGGTGGCGATCGAGAGTTTCGTCGATCAGCTCAGCAACTGGTACGTGCGGCGCAATCGCCGACGTTTCTGGAAGGCGGCGAGCGGCGTCGACAAACAGGCTGCCTATCTCACACTCTATGAGTGCCTCGAGGTCGTGAATCGACTCATGGCGCCGTTCGTGCCGTTCATCAGCGAAGCCGTCTACCAGAACCTCGTTCTGGCCCTCACACCGCGTGCCCCGGTGAGCGTGCACATGGGCGATTGGCCGGTTGCGGATGCCGCGCGCCTCGATCGGCTGCTGCTCGCGGAAACGGCAGTCGTGCAGCGCGTCGTGGGTCTTGGCCGCGCGGCCCGCAACTCGTCGCGGCTCAAGGTCCGTCAACCGCTCGCGCGCTTGCTGATCCGCGTGCCCGATGCCGCGGCCGACGCGGCCGTGCGGCGTCACGAAGATCAGATTTTGGACGAGCTCAACGTCAAGAAGCTCGAGCTGATCGCGCGTGATGCCTCGCTCGTGAGCTACCGCATCAAGCCGAATCTGCCGGTCATCGGCAAGCGCTACGGCAAACTGATTCCCGCGATCCGGCAGTATCTCGCCACGGCCGACGGCGCTGCGATCGCAGGCGTTGTGGCGCGAGGCGCCGCGCAGACGTTCAAGATCGGCGATCAAGAGCTCGAGATCCTGCCTGCCGATTTGCTCGTCGAGAGCGCTTCGGCCGAAGGCTTCTCCTGTGCCGAGGAGGGCGGCTACCTCGTGGGGCTCGATACCACGCTCAATGACGAGCTGCGCCGCGAAGGTCTGGCGAGGGAGCTCGTCCGAGCCGTGCAAGACGCGCGCAAGCAGGCCGGGCTCGACGTCGCCGATCGCATTGCGCTGTTCGTCGAGGGCGATAGCGCCGTCCTTGCGGCTTTGCAGGAGCATCGTGCCTACTTGATGAGCGAGACACTCGCGACGGCTTGGCGGTTGCCGAACCACGGCGCGTTCGTCGCGCGGCAAGAACAAGACGAAGCGAGCTGGGTGATCCATTTGGCGCGGGACGGGGAGGGGCGGTGAGCGAGCGGAACTGGTTTGGTCTACGAGCCGGTGCCGCGAACTGGTTGTGGCTCGCGCTGTTCGTCATGTTGGTCGATCAGTGGACGAAGTACCTCGTCACCGAAAATCTCGATGAGTTCGAGCAGATCGTGCTGTTGCCCGTGCTCGAGATCATGCGTTTGCACAATGAAGGGGCAGCGTTCAGCTTCTTGAGCGATGCCAGCGGTTGGCAGCGTTGGCTGTTCGTCGGTCTCGGTGTGCTCGTGAGCGGCGGTATCTTGGTGTGGCTGCGACGACTACCGGCCAGTGGGCAGAACCTGTTGGCGGCGGGGTTGTCGCTAATTTTGGGCGGTGCGCTCGGTAACGTCATCGACCGCGTGCTTTGGGGTCACGTCATCGACTTCATCCGTGTGCACTACCAAGAGCATTTCTTTCCGGCGTTCAACGCCGCCGATTCGGCAATTACGATCGGTGCGGTGCTGTTGATTCTCGACAATCTGCTCGAGTACGACCGCGCTCGGGCGCGCGCGCCAAAGCCCTAGCTCACCAGCAGTTCGCGGCGTCCGTGCCGGTAGCCGTGCGCGCGCCCGCCTGGGTGAGCGAAAACGATGTGCACTTGGTGTCGACGGTCATGTCCACGGCGCCGCCCGTGGTCGGCGTGGCCGTCGCGGTATAGTCGACCGTTGGGTCCGTACTGGCGATCGTCAGCGCGTACGTGCCTCGCTCGGTCTTGCCAGTCGGGAAGCCGAGCGCGGCGAGATCGGCCATGCCGCCGAACCGGTGGTTGGTGTTGACGAGATAGAAGCGCTCCTGGTTGGTCTGCAACAGCAGCAACGCGGACTTGGCTTCTGCACGCTGCGCACGCAGGACGTACTGTCGATAACTCGGTATCGCGAACATGCTCAACACGCCGATCACGACGACCACGATCATGAGCTCGACTAGGGTTACGCCGGCCATGCGGCGCCGCGCCCACGGCGTTGCCGGTGCTGGTAGTTGCATACCGTTCCTCAGTCGCAAGTCGCGTCCGTTCCTCAGCCGCCACGGTTACTGGTCGATGCTTTCCTGAGTCCAGAAGGTGCGTATGGGCCTGTTATCGAAACCCGCCGGGAAGCATATCAAGCCGACGCAAATCACCGGATCATCGTCGAGATCGTCCGGGATGCCATCGTTGTCATCGTCGTCGTCCAGGCCGTTTGGGACGCCGTCGCGATCGTCATCCTCTAGGTTGTCGCGGACCCCATCGCCATCGTCGTCCTGGTCGTCGGAGTCTGGGATGCCGTCGCCATCCGAGTCGTCTTCCGCATCGGGGATGCCGTCGCCATCGGAGTCGCCGTCGATGAATAGGGCTTGGGCCGTCGACAGGATGCCGCCCGCGCTCTCGACGAACAGATCGGCCATCGTGAGATCATCCGGATCGGCGGAACCGTCGAGATTCATGACGGGGTTGCCGTTGAAAATACTCATCTGGTACAGCCGGTTCCGACCGAGTTGTGGTGCACAGGAAGGCGCGCTTGCGCTCGGTGTGAAGGTGCTGAAAATCACTTGATTGTTGAAGGTGCGTGCTTCCGCCAGCACCTTCTCGCCCGGCAGGCCGCCGATATTCAAGTCGAGGCGCCAGCCCGGGCTGCCGTTCGTCACGGCGGTGTCGATATCGGTCACCGGTGTCAGGCTAGCGTCCGTGATCATCGGCAGCGCGTTGTACTGCGTCTGTGTCATAGGCCCGATGGCGTAGTCGCGCAGTGCGTAGAAGCGATCCACGTTCGCGGTGCCGAGGGGATGCTCGCGATGGCCAGAGCCGATGCCGATGTGAATGAAGTTGTAGTCCTTCGTGTTGACGGTGGCTACGTCGGGCGCGTAGTAGAAGCGGCGAGTGGCTGCGAGCGGCGGCGAGGCGTTCGGCGCGCCGCCGAGCTGGGCGATGACGCCACCGTTGATCAGGCTCGAAGGAGGCTGGCCGTTGTTCACGTCGAAGCGCCAGATCTGGCCGCCCATGTCGGCCGCGTACATTCGATCGGCCAGGCCATCGCTATCGAAGTCGACGACGCGCACGCGGGACGGGATCGAGTAGTCCATGGCGCGGCCGCTGACATCGAAGTCCTTGTGCGTGCCGTCCCGGCTCCCGTGCCAAAGCAAGGCCCCAGTCACCGCATCCACGATGTAGATCGAGTTGCCGATGATGTCGGTGGTCAAGGCGTCGTTGTCCTGGTCCGGCTCATAGCCGCCAGCGATCACGAGCACGTGCCGCACCGTGCCGTCGATGTTCATGCGCGTCGGCACGGGCATGGCCCATGACTGGCCGAGACCGGGCAACGTCGAGCCGTCGACTCTGAACATCAGCCGTGGCAATGCGGGGTTGCTGACGTCGAGCGCGTAGTAGAAATCTCCGCCGCGGCGCATGCCGAAGTACAGGTAGACCTTCTCGCCAGCTTCGACGATGCCGTCGTTGTCGGCGATCATTTCCAGGCGCAGATCGCCGTCGATGCCGTAGTGCCTGTTGGTCGACGACTCGTTCTGGTATAGCTCGATCTGATCACCCAGGAAATCCGGCGGCAAGAACGACCAGCGCTCCACGCCGCTCTCGATATCGAGCGCGTGCAGAAAGCCGTCGTTGGTGGCGAGGAACAACAGGCCGTCGCGGAGCTCGGGGCCATAGATCACGGACACCGGCTGTGAGTGCAGCGGATCGCCGATCTGGGTGCGCGGCTCGTTCGTGACGTTGTCCTGGTCGGTGTCGGGCAAATCCAAGCCGTTGATGAAATCGATGATCTGATCGCGCGTCGGATCACCGGTCGTGCCCGTGTTCAGCAAGGCATCCGTGATGCTGGTGTTCGTCTTGGTCACACGGTTGCCGGCGTCCGCGAGGCTGGCAGCGCCGAGGTAGGTGTAGACGTTGCGATTCGCCGGAACGGGCACCAAGTTGGCCGCGCCACCGGCTTCGACGTTGGGGCCGTCCGGGGTCAATGACCAGAAGCTGCGTGCCCCGTCCCGGAAGAACCCGGTCGCAGGGTCGATGGCGGGGTCGCCGTCCGCGTCGACGATCAGTGCCTCGCTGCCGTTCAATCGGTATTTTTTCAAGTTGCCGGGCCAGTGCGCGCGGCCCGATGGACGGAACACGCTGATGAATAGGTCGCTTAAGTTCTGCGTGCGGTTGAAGGCGTTGACGGCCACGGTCGGCGCAGCGAACGTGGTGTTCGTCGTGAGAATCGACGTCACGATGCTCGACATAGCGTTGGCGAGCGTTGCTGTGTCGTCTGCCGTGTAGTACAAACCGCCGCCGCGCTGCGCCGTATCCGCCAATATCGGCAGGTCGAGCGTGAAGCCGACGGTATAGGTGGTGACCTCTTGCTGGCCGGGCAACGTCGAGTGGTCGCCTTCATGGAGGAATTCGGCCAGGTCGTCGAGACAATTGCCGCCCGAGGGCTCGAAGCCGGGAGGATAGGTCTCGATGTCGCAGGTGTTGCCGACCAGGCTGGAGAAACGACCGCCGGCGGCATCCTGCATCGCCAGGATCTTGCTATCGGCCGAGGAATCGAAAGTCGGTTCGCCGTCCGTCAGGAGCACGATGAAGGTTTTCTGGCAGCTGTCGGCGATCGGCGAATCGTAGAGGCTCAAATCGTTGGGGTTGCGGGATTCCACGACGCTGTGGGGATTGCCGTAGGTCACCTTGCCACCCGACATGTACAAGGCAGTCTCGTAGAGCGTTTCGGACAATGGCGTAAAGCCGTCGGGGACGAGATCCTGGATGGCCGCCTGGAGCGCCGTCCGTGCTGTAGCGATGTCTTCCATCGCGTACGCGACGCGGCCGCCGTTGGTCGCGTCGTCTACGTTGCGGTTGAAGTGAACCATGCCGACGTTCACGCCGTTGATCGAGTCGAGTAGATCGGTCATCACGTCTTGAACGACTTCGAGGCGCGTCTGCAAAGCCGTGGCTCCGTACGCCCAGTTGAGGTAGTTACCGCTGTACAGCGTGTACGTCTCGTTCGCCGGTGTGTTGCCCCAAGAGATTTCCTGCCCGCCCGTGCCCCAGTAGCCCGTAGTGCTCGGACTGCCATTGCGCGCATAGAAATTGCTCGTGTCGGTACCGTCGCCATGAATGCCGCGATCATCCTGGCACTCCACTACGCGGCTCTTCTGAGTCGAGCTGATCGTTTCCCAACGTTGGTCCGTCGGATCGTACTGCGCCATGTTGTCGGCGTAGAAACCGGCCGTCGTGAACACCTGAGCCGCCGCATTGCAGCGCAGCGCCGAGCGATCGAAGTAGCGGTCCGTGTTGCAAGCGGGCGCGTTACCGACGTCGATGCGCCAGTAGACGCGATTCGGGTCGCAACCGGCGCTCGGATAGGTCGTTGCGCTGTTGTATGCCGCTTGCGTCCTCACCAACGAACCCATGCTGCTCGAGTTGTCGAGAATGAATAGGATGTTGGGCTGTTCGTTCGAGCTCAAGTTGTTGCCGATGAAAAGCTCGGTGTCGTCGGCGAGCGAGGGTGCACCCGATGCCAAGGCCCAAAGAGCGCCGAGGCCGAGCCAAGCGATTCGCGTTTTACTGAGAGTCATATATCCCTCGGAGAGTGACTGGAGCCTTTCCGGGCAGTGAGATCGGGGCGAGTGGCTAGGGTGCGAAGCGGCGGACCGAAACTCTGGTCACGCGCTCGGTTGCGAGATCGAGGAATACAGCTGCGATCGTCGATTCGTTCGCGGCGCGGCTCTTGCGAATCTCTTCGATGGCACGACGGAAGTCCTCGAGCGGCACCTCGCTGCCATCCAACAAGTACTTGGTGGTGGCACTGACGCGATGGCTGCCCACGCGACAATCAGCGCAGGTCCTGAAGCTCAGTGTTCCGTCCGTGCCGCCGGGCAAGGTGAGTTGGCTCAATCTGAGCTCCACCGCCCTCTCGACTTGCTCGAGCACGCGCGCGGCTCCCGCAGTATGCGCGAGACCGAACAGGGTGGCGGCGAGAAGGATGGTTCTGAGTGTCACGGCGGCCTTCCTCCGGAACGAGCGCTCATAGCGCTCGCCCAACAACGTAGAAACTCTGGGTATGCGTCGAGGTCGCGTTGCGCGGGCCACGGCCGACGGATGTCACGTCGAAATGAAACGCCTCGACTTCGTCGGAGCTAAAGGCCGCGTCTGGCACGTCGGTGTTCATGCGGTACACGGTGACGGTGCGGCGGTCGAAATTCGGGTCGCCGAGCCAGTTGACGATACGGTCTTCCTCCGTGGAGTAGTCGCGCGTGCCGAGCACGATGTCGACGGCATCTTCGGTCATTTGAAAAGCGTCCTGCTGAAACTGCGTGTTGGCAGCCATCGTGATTTCCATCGTCGCCGTGTTCATGCCCGAGACACCCACGACCGTGAGCACGAGCAGCAGCACGAGGCCGACGATCAACGTAGCGCCCCCCTGCGTGGCGGGGAAAGCGGGGAGCTGGCGACCGATTGGTATGCTGGTGGCTTGCATAGTGCTGTCCTTACGAGGCCGGGCGCGCGTTGCGCAGGTAGATCGTTTTCGATACGAGCATCCGGCGGAAGCCGTCGTTGAACGGCCCGACGTCCCGGTCGGCATAGACATAGTTTGTGGTGTCCGTGAACCCGCGCTCGGTGCGTTCGGCGCGGACGAGCAGCCAGACACGCACGGCCAGAATTTCCGCGTCGGGATTGAACGCGATATCGGTGGGGTCGATAAGCGGATCGTCGGGATTCACGAACCGATCGACGGAACCGCGGTTGGGATTGGGTCGCGTCGCCGTGCCGGGCTCATCGGTATCGACGCCGAACTGAACCTGCATGTCCTCGACGCCGGGCATGACCTCCTCGTCGTCGACGATGCCGGCGCCGAAGGTCCGCAGGAGTTTTCTGCGCAACGACGGAGTCCCCACCAAGCCGCCCTGATTGACGTAGTAGCCGTTGACGATCAGCCGATGCGTGGCGCTCGTCGCGTCGCTGTAACCACCGGGTACCGTGGCGCCAACGAAGATTTGCCCCGGCTGTGACCGCGTGCTCTGGATCGAGATTTGGTTGGCCGCTGGCGCGGCGGGATCCTCGCTGACTCGCCGGACTACGAGAGTGTCGGAGTTTTCCGCCGGCGGGCCGGTGCCTGCGTGCGCGGCGCACTCCCAGGGCCACGGGTCGCTGCCGTTGCTGCCCTCGACCGCTTCGTTCAGGTTGACCGCCCAATTGGTACCACACGGGTGTGTCATGCCGGGCGCGGCCGGGTCTGTGGGGGTTCGACGGAGCGCGCTAGGATTGGCCGGAGAATAGCCCACGATCAAGTAGGTCCGAGCGGTCAAACCCCAGTAGTGCGCCATGCGAATGTCGGGCTCGATCGCATCGAGCGCGAAGCGCGCGTTCTCCTGTAGGCGCGACAGCGACTCGGTGATCCGAAACGTTGCGCGGCTCTGCATGAACACGGTGATGGCGCCGATCATGAGGAACGCACCGATGGCGAGCGCCACCATCAACTCGATCAAGGTCAAGCCGGATTGGTGTCTGCTGTTCATGTTCTCGACCGTCAAAGGTTCGGTACGCGGATGGAGGTCTCGTACGTGATCGCGCCGATTCCGACCTCTTGCCACCAGACTTGAATCGTGTAGGTCGGCGGTGTGGTAGCGGCGAACTGCACCACGCCGACGCCGTTGGGCATTTGCTGCGCGACCAGGCCGTTCCACACGAACAAATCGTGGGCGGCCATCTGCGCCGGAGTGCAGTCGAGGCCGCCGGCCGGGTCGCAGCCGTTGTCGGCCGCCGCGCCGCCGTAGTTGGCGCCACCTTGTCTATTAACGCGGATCCGGTCGGCCATATCGGCCACCAAGTTGACGGCCTGGGTACGAAACAGCGCCGTGCGACTGGCGCCGAGGCCCTGGCCGTAAAGAGACGCGATCCCGATCATCCCGACCGAGACCACCACCAGTGAAACCATGCTCTCGACGAGGCTGAAGCCGGTTTGCGAGCGATGTGCGTACGTGCGCATGAGGAGTCCTTACGGGCAGGTCGGA
>Ga0208454_1000333_pt1 | contig 30072 bp, 11 predicted proteins | sample EasRivMeERMZT100_FD_187530 | JGI IMG/M metagenome (GOLD analysis project Ga0208454, IMG submission 187530) | Soil microbial communities from meander-bound floodplain in the East River, Colorado, USA - East River MetaG ERMZT100 (SPAdes) (version 2) | ecosystem: Environmental > Terrestrial > Soil...
GGGCGACACCCTTGCGGCTATCGCCGCCGATTTCGCGGCGCAGATCAATGCCAACGCTACAAGCGACTTTACCGCGGCGGCGGACGGCGCGGTGGTTGTGATCGTCAACCGGGCCGGGACGGCCTTCACTACCAGCTTTGCCATTACGTTGGCGCCGCCCGCCACGGGAACGGCCGGCGCGGCGGCGATCGATGGGGTGACGGCGGCGACCAGCACCGTCGCTTTCAGCGGCACACCGGTGAACGGCGAAACCTGGCGAGTGACCGTGGGCTCTGAGATCTATTCGTTGATCGTCGGCCAGAGCTACAACATCGGCACGGTCTCGACAGTGATCGACACGCTTGGGGAAATCGCCGGGGCTCTGGCCACGGCGATCAATGTAGACGCTAACGCCGCCGACTTCACGGCGACGAGCGAAGGCGCGACGCTTATCGTCATCAATCGCAGCGGCACTGCCTTCACGACCAGCTTCGCGGTGACTTCGCCGACAGCCACGAGTCCGGTGAGCTTCATCAGCGTGGGCGAAGCGAAGACCATTACCCTCAGCGGCGCTCTGATTGCCAATGACGTTTGGCAGATTACCGTGGCCGGTGGAGTCAACAGCATCACGATCGATGCCACCGACAACACAATCGACACCAACAATGACCATATCGTAACGCTGGCAGAGGTTGCTTCGGCTCTGGCGTTGAAGATCAACAATGACCCAGGTTTGGCGGATTTCACCGCCACCGCAGAAGGGGAATCGTTGGTGATCGTCAAACTCACAGCGGGGACGTTTACCGCTGTGGTCACTATCACGGCAGCGGCGAGCAGCGCGAGCCTTGAGTCACAGGCGGAGACTTTAACGAGCACGATCAACGCGAGTTCGGCCAACGCTTTCGCCAGGTCGGCGACGCTCGGCGGCACGGCGGGTATCGGCGAAGTCTGGACTTTACAACTGAAGGACGGCGCCGGCGCGGCGATCCTGAGCACACATAGCCACACCGTCTTGGCGGGCGAGACGCTGGCGGCGATCGCCAGCGTGCTGGCGGCCGATATCAACGCGCGCGCGCCGACTGCGTTCACTGCGACCAACGAAGGTAGCCAGATAATCGTGATCGATCGGACGAACACGCCGGTCACGATGGTGCTAAGCGTCGCGCCGGCGGGCTCGGTCGCTACGGCTACTCCCAATGCGACTACAACCGTGACGCCCGCGACTCGGCTGCCCGTCATCGGCGAAGTCTGGACGGCGACGTTGACCGTAACAATCACCGGCAATCCGAATCCAGTCACTTATACTTTCAGTCACATCGTTTCCGCCGATGACAGGCGAGCGACCATCCTGGCGAGCCTGGCGGCTCTGATCAACGCCGGCACGCCGGCGAATTTCTCGGCGGCGTTGCGGACGCCGAGCACAGGCGCGCCGCAACTGATCGTGGTGAACCGCGCCGACAATGCGAATACCAGCTTCACCACCAACCTCACGATCACGCCGGCTGGTTTCACCGCAACGACAACGCTGGTCACGTTGGGAGGGACGCCGGGAAACGGTGAAGTTTGGATCCTGACGCTCAACGGGAACGCCTACGCGGTAACGGTTAACGCGACCATCGACACGCTAAGTGAGATTGCCGCAGCGCTCGCTACGGCGGTCAACTCCGATGACACCAATGCCGCCGGCTTCTCGGCAAGCACCGAAGATACGACGCTGATCATCGTCAAACGCAGCGGCGGGACGTTTACCACCGCGTTCAACATCACCCCAGGCGGAGCCGGCGCGTTCGCGATTAGCGCCAATACGGCCAAGACGGCTATTGCCGTTCTCAACGACACTCCACGTGCGAGTGAGGAATGGACGGTTAGGCTATCTCTTGGCGGGACGACGACGCCGTTCAGTTATTCCGTTACTAGCGGACAATCGCGTTCAGAGATCGCCAGCGGCTTAGCGGCGGTCATCAATACGACAGGGCCGGCGGATTTCACTGCGGCGGGCGACGGTGCGACGCTGTTGATTACCAGCCGCGCGGGAACGACATTCAGCGCCGCCGTCGAGATTACCGCGCCAGCCGGAGCCAGCGCGATTTCGACGGACTCACCCAGCCCGGCTTTTACGGTTGACTTCGCGAGCGCGGTCGAATCGGGTGAAACATGGTCGGTTAATGTAGCGAACGCGATCCACAGTGTCACGATCGGCCAGAGCTACACAATCAACGGCTTGAAAATCACGGTGGCCAGCCTCACCGATGTCGTTCGCGTATTCGCCGCTCAGATCAATGGCGATGGCGCGCTCGCTGATTTTGCGGCTACCGACAAAGGTGCGTCGCTGGTGATCGTGAAATTGACTGCGGGTAATTTCACCGCCGCAGTCGTGCCAGCGGGTACGTTGACGGAAAATGCGGCGGTGCCGGCGGTGCGATCTTTAACCCTGAGCGGCACGCCATCTGCGGGCGAATTCTGGGCTGTGACGCTGGGCGGCATCACCGTTGGCCATCTCGTCGCGGGCAATCAGACGTTGGCAGCGCTCGCGGGCGCGCTGGCGGCCGAGATTAACGCCAACGGGCCGGTGGATTACACCGCCACGACCGAAGGCAGTCAATTGCTGATCGTCAATCGCGCAGGCAATGCCTTCACGCCGACGTTTGTGATTACGCCGCGCAGCCGCTACGCGATCGACTCAGGTAGCGCGAAGTCGACCGCCCTCAGTGGGACGCCGGTCGTCGGCGAAGCGTGGAAAGTGACAATCAAGCTGGGCTTAGCCACGACCGCTCATACTCGCGTGGTCGTCAGCGGCGACACACTCGCCAGCGTCGCGGCGGCGCTGGTCGCGGACATCAATGCCAACGAGGCGGCGAACTTCACCGCCTTCCTGGCAGGAACCACGCTGATCGTGGTCGACCGCGCGAGCGCGAATTCTGCCTTTACCGCCGCCTTCCAAATTGCGCCCTCCGGTTCGGCTGCGGTGGAGACAGCGGCAAAGACAACTAAGGCGACGCTGAGTGGCACGCTAGTTGCCGAGGAAGTGTGGCATGTCTTGCTCAGCGTTGGCGCCGACAGCAGCACGTTCAGTCACGCGATCGCGATCGGCGACACTCTGGCGTCCGTCGCTACGGCGCTCGCTGCTGAGATCAACGCCAACGGAGCGGCCGATTTCACGGCTACGACTGAAGGCGCGACGCTGCTGATCGTCAACCGCGCCGGACAAACATTCCGCACGCGACTTGAAATTTCGCGCGCCGACGGCACGACGGTCGGCGCCCTGGCGGCTGACGCGGCCTCCGCGCACGTGGCCAGCACCGATCTAACAGGTACGGCCGTGGTGGGCGAAGTTTGGTCGGTGAAATTGACCGACGGCGCTGGCAATCTCCTGAGTAGCCACGCCTACTTGGTCGCCCAAGGTGATACGCTGGCGCAGATTGCTCGTGCTTTGGCTGCCGACATCAATGCCAATGCGAGCGCCGATTTCACCGCGATGAGCGAAGGCACCAAGCTCATCGTCGTGAACCGAGAAGGCGATTCATTCCAGCTCGCGCTCGGGGTCGCCCCGGTGCAGCGCCTCGCAGGTGCGATGGCGACCGACCAAAGCACCGTGACGACTACCATCGGCACTCTGAGCGGCAGCCCGGTGGCGGGTGAAGTGTGGAGCGTGCTGATTACGGCGGGGGCGATAACGAATGTGTTCAGCCATTCCGTCACGAGCGGACAAACTCTCGACCAGATTGCCGCCGTGCTCGCGACGAACATCAATGCCAACGCCGGCGGGAGTTTTGCCGCCATCGGTGACGGCGCTCGGCTGATCATCACCAACCGCGCCGGGGTGACTTTTACGACCGCGTTCCAATTTACGCCAACTGGTTCAGGGGCGATCGATCCGAACTTGGCAGTGACAACCGTGGCTCGTTTGAGCGGCACGCCTGCCACAGGAGAGGTCTGGTCGGTGCGCTTGAGCATCGGCGCAACGACGAGCATTCACAGTTATACCGTCGTGGCCAATGACACTTTGGCGCAGATCGCCGCTGGTCTCGCCGCCAGTATCAACGCCACGGCCGATGCCAACTTCCCGGTCGCAGTCAATATTGCGTTCACGGCCAGTGCAGAAGGGAGTCGGTTGGTCATTACTAATCGCGGCGGCACGGCGTTTACCACCGTGCTCGATGCGCAATCGGTGAGCCGCGGCGAGGGCTACGCACTCGGCAGCTTTAACTACAACATGACCGCCGCCCAGGTGCAGAGCAGGCTGCAGGCGCTCTACGGCTTCGACGACATCAGGGTTACAGCGAGCCGCACGGCCAACGACGTGACCTATGTGATTACGTTCGTGCGCGAACAGGCTGGGATCGACTTCGAGCAGATCGAGTGGGGCGAAAGCCGTGAAACGACCGGGCTGATTCCACGCACGAATTCGTCGGCGGAGGTGGGGGTCGACACCATCCGTGACGGCTCGACAGACAACACGCGGCTGAACAACGTTCAGACGGTCACGGTGGACGCCACCGGCGGAACCTTCAAGCTCGTCTTTATCATTGAAAACGAAGTCGGCGAACTGGAGGAGAAGGTCACCGCGCCGATCTCGTACGACGTGTCGGCGCTCGATCTGTTCAAGGCGATCAGCCCGATCCTCAACCCCAATGGGGCGACCACTGACATCGATCCGGAGTTCGATCGGATGACGCGCGATCCTTCCAAGCCATTCACCGACAACGTGGCGGTGACCAAGGAAGGCAATGTATTCCACATCACCTTCCAGGGCGCGTATGCAAAACTGTCGATCCATGACATCGATACGACGGGACTCACCGGCCCGGCTCGCAGCGCTACTGTGACACTTAGCGGCACGACGTCGGGCAGCGCCGAGATCGATGCGGCGACGGCAACCACGACGATGATCACGCTGAGCGGGACGCCGCAAACGGGTCAAGTCTGGGCCGTTAAACTGAAGGTGGGATTGAACGAAGGCATGTTCGGCTTCACCGTCAGTAACAGCAGCGCGACCGCTTCGGACATCGCCGCCGCTTTGGCAACCGAGATTAACACGAGAGCTACGTCCGACTTCACTGCCACAGTGGAAGGCGCAAGGCTGCTGATCACCAAGCGCACCAAGGGGGCGTTCCAGACGAGGTTCGAGATTCAACCCACGCCCACGGGTGCAACTTCTGGAGCTGCGAGCATCGACACAGGCACCGCCACCACGGCGCTGGTCACGTTGAGCGGCAAGCTCGTGGTCGGCGAAGTCTGGAAGGTCACGTTGACGGTGGGTGCAAGCAGCAACACTTACACCCGGACCGTGGTTGGTAACGACACGCTTGCTTCTGTGGCTGCAGCCCTGGCCAGTGCCATCAACGCCGACAACACAAACGCGGCGAATTTCACCGCGAGCCATCAAGACAACACGCTCGTGATCGTGAACCGCGCAGGCAATCTCTTCATGCCCAACTTCGGCATAACACCGTACGGGCTACCGAAAGTGGGCGAAGTTTGGACGGTGATCTTGCCGGTACAACAAGACAATGTCAGCGCGACGCCACGTAGCTACAGCTACACCGTGGTCACCGGTGATACGCCGCAGTCGATCGCTAGTACGCTGGCGTTCTTGATCAACCGCGACGGCTTGCCGGAATACCGGGCGACAACGGATGGACATATTTTGACCATCGAAAACGTCGCGGGTAACGGCTTCACTCCAACCTTCGGCCTAACCAAGGTGGCTGGCAGCACCGGCTCGGCGGTCATTGAAGCCGCTAACGCCAGAGTGGCGACGCGGGTTGACGGCATCAACTACTACGCGATCGACACAATGAATATCGACTTGGGGGCCGGCGCCGATGTCCTGAACGTTCAAGGCACCAGCGCGCGGACCAACATCAACCTGCGTAACGGCGACGATTCGATCTTCGTGTCATCGACCGCGAACTTCGGTTTGGGCGCGACGACCGACTTCCTCACCGGTCATCTGCATGACATCGACGGCATGCTCAACATCGACGCCGGTGCGGGACGGCATCTCCTGTTGGTCAGCGATGAAGCCTCGACGGTGGGCGATGCCAACGTGTGGATCACGGATGGTCCGCTGAGCGGCACGGCAGCACCGCAGGCGGAAATCTACATGCTTGGCTTGGCCGACGGCGCGATCACCTACAAGGCGGACGCAACTAACGGTAACTTCGCCAGGGGCATTACGGTGTGGACCGGCTTTGGCAACGACAAGATCGACATCGACGGCACGCAGATTCGCAGCGGCGTGCGCACGGTGACGACACTCAATACCGGAACGGGCGATGACATCATCAACGTCGATCTCGACACCGATGCCAACGATGCCGACGCCGGCGACGACTTCTTCGTTCTCAACACGCAAGGCCCATACAACAATTTCCTCGCCACCAGCGACAATGACATCGTGCGCGGCGCGAACTCGACCCTGCCGTTGATCATCTTCGGCGGCCAGGGCAACGACATCATCGTCAGCGGCTCCGCCAAGGACATCGTCTTCGGCGACCAGGGCCGAATTGATTACTACGACGGCAGCGGCCATTTGGTGACGCTGGTCGGCAATGGCGGGCCCGGCGACACCACCGACGGCGTGGCGCGCGAACCGGTGCGCATCTACACGGTGGATTCATTGATCGGCGGCGACGATAGCATCACGACCAACGAAGGCGACGATCTGATTTTCGGCGGCATCAACCGCGACACCATCAACGGCGGCAATGGCAATAACATCGTGTTCGGCGACGGCGGCATCATCGATTACATCGTTGATGATAACGACCGCACAGACATCGATAGAATCGAATCGACCGATCCCGATCACGGCGGCAACGACATCATTACAACCGGCACGGGCGAAGACATCATCATCGGCGGTGAGGACGGCGAGTTGGTCGTCAACGATCAAGTACACAGCGTCGCGAATGTGACCCGCAAAGTGATCGCCGACAATCCGGCAAGCAGCTTGGATGGCGGCGACACCATCAATGCCGGCGATGGGCGTAATATCGTTTTCGGCGACAACGGTGAAATTCTTGCGGCTGGAGTTAACAGCGATCGGTTTGGCGGTTTGCCGATCACTGTCGGAATAGCGCGGACCATCGAGTCGTTGATCGGCGGCTCGGACAACATTACGACCGGCAGCGGCAACGATGTCGTCTTCGGCGGCATCGACGCGGATACGATTGCGGCTGGCAACGGCAACAATATCGTGATCGGCGACAACGGATTGGTTGATTGGACGGCGGTCGAGCGCGGCGGGACATTCGCCGGCGACGACAGCATTGCGTCTGACATCGACCGGATTCTTGCGACTGATCCCGATCACGGCGGCAACGACGTCATCACCACGGGTAACGGTGACGACGTCATCATCGGCGGTGAGGATGGTGAGCTGGTGGTCGATGTGGCGATAGCCGGACATGTCGCTGTGGCGCGGCGAGTCGATGCGGCGAATCCCACCGGCAGTTTGGATGGTGGAGACACGATCGATGCGGGCGACGGGCGCAATATCGTGTTCGGTGACAATGGTCAGGTTCTAGCGGCCTTGGCTGACACCGACCGGTTCGGCGATTTGCCGATCACGGTTGGTATTGCGCAGACCATCAAGTCGTTAATCGGCGGTTCGGACAGTATCACGACGGGAAGCGGTAATGATGTTGTCTTTGGCGGCAACGACGCAGACACGATCAATGCCGGCAACGGCAACAACATCGTAGTCGGCGACAGCGGTCTGGTCGACTGGACGGCGGTGGAGCGCGGCGGAACGCTTGCGGGCGACGATGATGATCCGTCGGACATCGATCGGATTCTTGCGACTGATGCGGATCACGGCGGCAACGACGTCCTCACAACGGGTGCAGGCGACGACATCATCATTGGCGGCGAAGATGGCGAGTTGGTGGTGGATGTCGAGATCGCTGGTGCGATTACAACACCGCGCTCGGTAGTTGCGGCGAACCCGGTTGGCAGCTTGGATGGTGGTGACATAATCAACTCCGGTGATGGACGCAATATTGTTTTCGGCGACAACGGCGAGATTTTTGCGGCAGGAGCCAACAGCGATCGGTTCGGCGGCTTGCCGATTACGATCGGTTTTGCGACGACAATCGAGTCGCTGGTCGGCGGTTCCGATTCGATTACTGCCGGTAGCGGCAACGACATCATCTTCGGCAGCATCGATGCTGACACCATCGATGCTGGCAACGGCAACAACATCGTCATCGGCGACAGCGGTCTGGTCGACTGGACGGCGGTGGAGCGCGGCGGAACGCTTGCGGGCGACGATGATGATCCGTCGGACATCGACAGGATTAGGTCTACCGATCCGGATCACGGCGGCGACGATTCGATCACAACCGGAGACGGCACTGACATCATCATCGGCGGCGAGGATGGCGAGATCGTGGTCGATGTCGAGATCGCCGGAGTCGTTGCCACTTCGCGCAGGGTAGAGGCCGACGCCACGGACGGTGACACGATCAACGCCGGCTCTGGCAACAACATCGTCTTCGGTGACAATGGTCAGATTCTCGCGGCAGGCGCCAATGCGAACCGTTTTGGCGGATTGCCGATAACAGTCGGTATCGCCCAGACCATCGAGCCAATGATCGGCGGTTCGGACAACCTCACGACGGGGAACGGTAACGATATCGTTTTTGGCGGCATCAGCGCCGATACAATAAACGCCGGTAACGGCAACAATATGGTGATCGGTGATCATGGACTGATCGACTGGACTGCAGCTGAGCGCGGTGGGACACTGCTCGGCGATGACAATGATCCAGCGGATATCGACCGTGTTGAATCAAGCGATGCCGGAAATGGCGGCAATGACATCATAATCTCTGGTAACGGCACCGATATTATCATCGGCGGCGATGACGGCGCATTCGCGCTACAGACAGGGTTGGTACGTTTGGCGGTGGCAGCGTTGGCCGCTCAAGTTGGCGGCGACGTCATCGATGCCGGCGACGGACGCAATCTGGTGTTTGGCGACGACGCCGAAATTGTCGCGGCGCGCGCGTATATCAACCGCTTTGGGGGCTTCTTCGTCACGCTCGGGCTGGCGCGCACGGTCGACGCATCGATGGGAGGCGCGGATCACATTACCAGCGGCAGCGGCGAGGACATTATCTTCGGCGGCTTTGCTGACGACACCATCGACGCCGGCAACGGCAATAACGTGGTGTTCGGCGACCACGGCCTGATCGACTGGACGGCGGCTGAGCGCGGTGGGATTCTGGTCGGCGACGATGTGAATCCGTTCGACATCGATAGGCTCTGGTCGGCCGCAACCGATATCGGCGGCAACGATATGATTACTGCGGGCGCCGGGAACGACATCGCTATTGGCGGTGTAGATCAGGACGTCATTCATGGCGGTACGGGCAAGAACATTTTGATCGGTGACAACGGCCAAGTTACCGCTGCACGCGAAGAAGACCCGCTCAATTCTTGGCTGGCCGGAGAATTCACCATCGGCGAGATCGTTAGCATCGCGTTTGCCGACGGCGATAGCGATATCATCGATTCCGGCGCAGGCGATGACATTGTGATCGGCGGCACCGCTGGCGACTCTATCGACGCCGGGATGGGCGACAACGTTGTGTTCGGCGATCACGGGCACATTCTCACCATCACCAACCAGGGCTTCAACCGAGTGATCGGCGCGCCGGATCGGCCAGCCGGTGATCACCCGCTGACCTATGCATTGATTACCGCGCTTGTGCCGCAAGGCGAGCTCGGCGGTGCGGATAGCATCATCACTGGCATCGGCCGCGACATCATTATCGGTGGCGCCGGCAGCGACATCGTCGAGGCTTTTGCCAGCACCGGCGGTGCCGCGGAACAGGACGGCAATAATATCGTCTTCGGTGATTATGGTTTGATCGATTACCTGTCCGAAGAACTCGCCCAGGGCAGCGCGAGCAATCCGACGCTCGAAGCCTATGTAAAAGACGTTAGCGCTGTGAGCGCAGCAAACAACCCTGTGCGCGCGGCTGATATCGACAGGGTCTGGTCCCTCGAGTCGGCCACCGGCTTGGGCGGTGATGACACCATCACGACCGGCAATCGCAACGACATCATCATCGGCGGCAGAGGCTCAGACTCAATCGTCAGCGGTCGCGGCGACCCGGTTACGCGGCGCGGCGCCGATATCGTGATCGGCGATAGCGGAAAAATCACCACGGATGATACCGACGACCCGGTCACGGTGTTCTCCGTGCATGAATTTATCATCTGCACCATCGAGACGATCGGCTTCGCGGATATCGATGGCGGAGGTGATACGATTATCGGGAGCGACCTGAACGATGTCTATTTTGGCGGCGGCGGCAACGATATCATCTACGCCGGGTCCGGTAATGATCTCGTATTCGGCGACCAGGGCAAGGTCATGTGCACCAACGGTCAACCCTTCGATCCGCAGGTAAGCCTGCCGCCGATCGCCGTGGAACTGGGCGGATTCCTCGCCTTCGAAGCGCTCAAAGTCGAAGCGACTACGGGAGCCGGAAATGACCTGCTCTATGGACAGCAGGGGAATGACGTGCTCATGGGTCAACAGGGCAACGACGTTCTCTACGGCGGCGACGGCGATGATATTTTGATCGGCGGCAGCAACGTGGCAGGAGCACTAGACGCCGATGACCGCATCGACGGCGGAGCTGGCGCCGATGCAATAGCCGGCGACAACGCCGATATTTACTATCGCCCAGATTCCCTCGATGTGCGCATGCGCGCGCTCGACGGCACACAGATTTATGGCACGACGGCTGGCGTCAATGATGGGCAAGCATTGATCTCGTCAATCAATCCAGCTATCTCCATCGCCGGCGCGCAGAGCGACCCGCGAGGCCATGGTCAGTACCGTATCCGATTGCTTGACCATGATGATGCAATCGCGCAGCAAAGCGACCCTGCACGGCGTTATTGGGGTAACGATTATGTTGCCGGCGGCGCGGGCGAGGATGAAATCTTCGGCGAGTTGGGCAACGACACCATTCAGGGTGACGGCAAGATCGGCACCGATCCGCGCACGGATCTAAAGATCATCCCATTCGAGGGTGATCCGACCAATTTCGGCGCCTTCCGTGACGGCAGCACCAACACGGATAGCAGTCTCGTGGTGCGCGCGTCGTTCGAATCAGCCAGCGACGGTGACGATTATATCGAGGGTAACGGCGGCAGCGACGTGATCTTCGGCAACCTTGGGCAGGACGACATCATCGGTGGCAGCTCCGACCTGTTCAACCTGACGACGCCGAACCGCCGGCCGGATGGCAGCGATCTTCTCTTCGGCGGCGCCGGCACCGACATCGCGCGCAATGGTATTGGCGACGCAACGATCGACGCCGTCGGCGTAATTACCGAAGTGGGCAGCGGCCACGCACTCGACGCCGACATGATCATCGGTGACAACGGCCGGATTCTGCGCTTGGTGGGCGTGAACGGTCATGCAGGCGTGGCGGGAACGAGCGGCATCGCGTTCAGCGGCGGCTTCGTCAATTTCAATTACGACAACTATCCTGTTGATGCGAACTCGGCGACCTATGACCGAGTCATCGCACGCGCGGCGCAACTCCTCGATTACACACCGGGCGGCATCGATTTCAGCGCGGCGGCGGCGAACGATCGCGGCGGCAGCGATGAGATTCATGGCGAGTCCGGCGATGACTTCGCATACGGCATGAAAGGCGATGACATTCTGTTCGGCGAGGGCCAGGACGATGATCTGATCGGCGGCTATGGCAACGACTGGATCTCCGGCGGTACCGGTCAGGATGGCATTTTGGGTGACGACGGGCGGGTCTCGACCAGTCGTAACGACGTTGCTGAACCACTGTACGGAATCGTGGCTACCACTCAGACAGACATCAGCACCCCTGGTAACCATCAGCAGGCCACGATCTATGTCACGGGCCAATTGAACAAGTCAGTTAATCTGACGCCGTTCAGCGTCGATCCGAGCTGGAACGGTACCGCTGACGAATTCGATGGCGACGGCAATCTCAATAACGGCTCAGGCGTCTCGCTGCATCATGCCGACGACATTATTTTCGGCGGTTTGGGCAGTGACTTCCTCCATGGCGGTTCCGGTGACGATGCGATTTCCGGAGCGGAAGCCCTGCCAGCTTCCTATGCGCAGCTCTACGACGACAATAACGTCCTCTTGGGCATCGTCCGGCTCGACTACGGTCATCCGATCAATCCGGGCAATGTGCTGCGCTACAACCCGGAGGACGCAGATGGAATGCGTTCCGATAGCACCCGGCGCGCCGGAGAGTTTGCACTCTATGACGAGTACGATCCGCTGCGCAGAATCCTGCTCAATGCCAACGGCACTGCGAACAAGGGGGAAGCGGGAGCGCCGTTCGAGTTCTTCCTCAACTTCAACCAGAACGAAGGCGTGTTGCGGCCGGGTGGATCAACGTCAGGAAGCCAGAGCGTGACCTATGGCCCGGTGCGCGATGACAGCAACGATATGATCTTCGGCGACCTCGGCAATGACTGGCTTGTCGGCGGCACCGGGCGCGACGATCTATTCGGCGGCTGGGGCAACGACCTGCTCAGCGCGGATGACGATCAAACGACTAATAACAACCTCAACGATCAGCCAGACACCCATCCAAGCTACGAGGACCGTGCCTATGGTGGCGCGGGCCGCGACATTCTAATCGGCAATACCGGCGGCGACCGGCTGATCGACTGGGCTGGGGAGTTCAATAGTTATCTCGTGCCGTTCGCTCCGTTCGGCCTACCGACGATCAGCCGCGCCTTGCAGCCGCAGCTGCAAGAGTTCCTCTACGCTCTGTCGAAGGCTGACGGCGCCGATCCGACCCGGAGCGCGGATGCGGGAGCAGACCCGCTGCGCAATGGCGAACCCTTTGGCGAGTTTGGGCTGATACTGCAGAAAGATCCGGCTTGGCAGGCTCAGACGGGCGCGCCGGCGGACCCGCAGCCGGGAAACGTTTCGGGAGGTAGCCGAGATGTCCTACGCACAGCGAACTTTAACGACGGCCAAGCGCAGGGCTTTGCGCCCGACAGCGGCACCTGGACGGTGACGAGCGGCCGATACCAAGTCGCGCCCGCTTCGGCCGGCGGCGATGCGGTGAGCGTCTTCTACGTCGACAGCTTTATTCCCAACTATTTCGAAATGAGCGCAACCATCAACGCGGTCAAGCCGACTGGCGGATCGAACGCTAACAGCTATTTGGTGTTCGATTATCAAAGTCCAAGGGACTTTAAGTTTGCCGGTATCAACGTGGCGACCAACAAGTTGGAAATCGGTCACCGTAATCAGCAGGGATGGGTCGTCGACAAGCAGGGGGTGTTCCCCGGTTCGGTCAAAGCGGCAACTGACTATACTATGTTTCTAGCGCTCATCGGCAGCAACGTTACGCTGATCGTCAATAACCAGGTTACGCTGACCCACCAGTTCGCGGCGCGCGTGGATGCCTACGGCATAAAACATGGACTCAACGATGGCATGGTAGGTTTGGGAGCGAACAACGCCAAGGCACAGATCGACAATGTCACGGTGCAGCGCGTGGCGCCGGTGACGACGCTGAGCAAGACGGTGGACTTCAGCACTGGCACGACGAGCCTGTTCCAAGCGCCGTTGAGTGGCGCTTGGGTAGTCAGCGCTGGACGAGACGCGGGCACGGCCAGTGCAAGCGTTCCGGCGATCACTCTGTTGGCGCCGAGAATTTCAACGTCTGCGCTGATCGATTTGTTGGCGACTTTCAAAGTCAGCGGCGAAGGCGGCTTTATCTTTGACCGCTACGGCGATTATGATTTTAAATTTGTCACCGTCTCGACTGGCAAGATCACGCTCGGACACCGGACCGCAAACGGCTGGGTGATCGACGCGACTTACAGCAACGCAAGCCTAACGATAGGAGTTGACTATACTGTCGGGCTCACGCTTTCAGGTGTGACCGTCGGGGTGACGTTCAATGGACAAAATGTTTTGAGCCGGGCATACAGCGCGCCCGTGACAGACGGCGGCTTTGGCTTGTTCAGCCGCAGCGCCACGACGTGGTTCGATAAGGTCACGTTCAAGAGCAATGACCCCGCATTGCTCAATCGGTCTTACGCTCTGACCGCCGACGCTGGGCCGCAGGAAACCGCTGCGCCGCACAACGAGTTGACAGAAGGCCAGGTCGCGGCGGTTGCCAACGAAGCGATGCGCGAGTGGAGCGCGGTCAATGGCAGCGCGCAAGCCGAGTTGTTGAACAGCGTCAAGTTTGAGTTGGTCGACGATTTGCCCGGCGACGCGCTAGCGTGGAGCATTGGCGACGGCGCCATCTTGATCGACATGAGCGCCGCCGGCCACGGTTGGTTCGTCGACCCGACACCGCATGAAAGCAGCGAGTACCGTTTGATGGAAGGTACGCTTAGCGCCAACTACAACAGCGCAGCCTACGGGCGCATGGATTTGTTCACCACGGTGATGCACGAGATCGGCCATGTGCTCGGCTACGAGCACGGCACCGATGACTTGATGGGCGCGACGCTGCGGGCAGGTGAGCGCCATGTACCCGATGAAATCGGCGTAGAAATTGGCGCGGTGACAGAGCGCGCGACCGAGAGAGCGTCAGTTTTCTCCCCAACCGATTCGAGTCTAGCAAACGGGTTGACCGAGCAATCTCGGCAGTTTGATCGGGAAAGAGAAAATCAGGCGTTAAGCGTAGCGCTAGGCTGGCACAACGGTGCGTCGAAGCGTCCCATCGGCGCAGACTTCGCCGAGCTTTTTTATGCGGGACTCGAAAATGATAACAGCGAGTCGAGTTTGTCTGGCCAGAGGAAGAAACGACTAACGGAAGAAACTGACGCGAAGCTGTTCGACCCCCAGGATCACATCGACTGGCATATTGAGGTTGGGTGAGACGAAGAAATCGTCAAGGGTTAAACAGAAAAGATTCCTGACCCCTTTTTTGAAAACACTAGCCGACGTTCTCGTGCCTTCCCCCTACCCATCAAACCGTATTTTGAATTTCCGACGCAATTTTCCAAGAAGAAAATTTGCCGAACTATGTCTTACGCAAAGCATGTCCTACGCCAGGTCGGAGGGACGCAAAGCGCGGCCACTTTGGAGAAAAATTACTTCACGCCTTGGCGTTTTGACGCGATAAAAGTTCTTGCAGTTGTTTCGTCAAACCTTCAGAGATAAGAATCCAATCGACACAAACGCCGTAGCTGCCGTTTATCGAACGGTGGTTGCGGAGTTTTTATGTCGTGATCCTGGACGTGGCGGGTCGTCTTCCGAGTGGTACAGAGAAGAGTCGAGATTGTTGTCGTGCGAGCGAAAACGCGGTGACCCTTAAGCAAAATCATGACAAGTCCGGACAGCAACGCCCAAATCGACATACTAGCAACCAATGCCGACACTGTTTCACCAACCGATTGAAAAACTGTCGTTTTTTACCTGCATATCGAGTTGACTACAGTCTCGGTTTTCGATAGCGAAAGAGAGAAAATGTCACTTAAAGCTCACAAAAGTCCCTTAATTACCAAGGAATGACAAAAAATATCTTGATGTGTTGTCAAACATAAAAGGCAGTAAGGGAGGTAGAGGAGAAAAGAATGTCGAAGGATCAAGCTAAAGAAGCGGCCGCGGTGCAGGCAGCAGCGGCGCAGCAGATGCAGGTGAAGTGGGACGATACCAACATGAAGAGTTCGTACGCCAACGTGTGCAACGTGATGAGCACGCGGGAAGAAGTGGTGATGATGTTTGGAGTGAACCAAGCATGGCAAGCGGGAACCAAGGAAGTGACGGTGCAGTTGACCGACCGTATTATTCTCAGCCCGCACGCGGCCAAGCGATTGTCGTTGTTGTTAACCAATATCGTCAAGCAGCATGAAGAGCGCTTCGGTCAGATCAATATTGCCTAGCGTAGCGGGTCGACAAGCAATAAATAAATAGATTCCGCTTCAGCTAAAGGAGCCTTTACGGATCGTTGGCCGCACTCATTGCGTGTCGCAGTGGGTGCGGCTTTTTCGTTATGCGAGAAGCGCAATTCGTCAGCCTTGCATTTCTCCAGCGTGTCAATGAAACAGATTCGGCATGAAACAGATTCAGACCCGCTTAACGTACAAAAATGTACGCATTGTAGGTTTTGTTTACAGTTCGCTGACCGTAAGAGGATTTCGACTATCTCCACGGCGTTCTCCCCTTGACAATTAATGTTGTTGCGATAGGCGTGAGTGGTATTTTTTTTTTACTCGGATCGAAAGGTTTTTGGCTCGCTAGAAGGATTGAGGCGCGCCGGATGCGAGACCTTTGCGATAGGGATTCTAGCGCAGAATGTTTTCGAACAATTATCTGCCGTCTGACTCGGCGCGCAAGTTCGAGATCTTCGGAGCTAGAGTCTTAACGATTGAATCGTCAATCAATCTCTGAACGGAGTCAAAGCGCAACGTGGAAGAAGTTGAAAAGAGTTCCGGCAACGGTGCGGCTGCTCACGCCTTCGATGCAAACCAGGCCGGCTGGCGGCAGTTCGCTGAGGCCGCGACGCAAGAGGCGTTTTGTTCGAGTTGGTTGTCCTTGCAATGCTCTCAAATTGACGGCGTCGGCGGTGCGGTCGTCCTGTTAGGCTCGCCGGATGAGGGCCGCCCGTTTACACCCGTCGCCTTTTGGCCGGACCGCCAGCATGACCTCAAACACCTCGCCGCGGTTGCCGAGCGCGCCTTGGCCGAGCGCCGCGGCTTGATCCTGAAACGACCCTCACCAAATGGCAACGGCAAAGGTCCTCGCTACGATGTCGCGTATCCGATTCAAGCCAGCCGCCGGCTTTACGGAGTCGTCGCCCTCGATCTCGATCCGCGCCCGGAGGCGGAACTCGATGTCGTCATGCGCCAGCTTCAATGGGGTTCCTCCTGGCTTGAAGTGCTCTACCATCGTAATTCAACGGTGATCAAGCAGGCGCCGGCGGAACGCTTGCAGGCGGTGGTCGACGTGGTTGCGACTACGGTTGGGCAGGAGCGTTTTCGCGGCGCCGCGATGGCCTTCGTTACGACGCTGGCGACCAAGCTCGCTTGCGATCGAGTGAGTCTCGGTTTTCTCAAGAAAGGCGCCATCGAAATCGTCGCTTTGTCGCACAGCGCGCAGTTCGGTGAAGATACCAACTTGTTGCGCGCGATCGCAGCGGCGATGGAGGAGACCCTCGACCAGGAGTCGAGCGTGGTTATTCCTTCGGCCGTGGAACGGCAAATCCAGGTGACGCGGGCGCACGGCGATTTGGCGCGCCAATATGGCAACGGCGCCATTTGTTCGGTGCCGATCAGTGATCCGAGCAAATTTTCCGGCGTGGTGACTTTGGAGCGCCCCGCCGATCAATCGTTTGACGATGCCGCGGTAAAATTTTGCCAGGCAATCGTCGGCGTCGCTGGTCCGATCCTACAGATGCAGCAGCGCGACGACCGCCCGCTCTGGCGCAAGCTGACGGATGCTGGCCGAACTCAACTGGAAAATCTCATCGGTCCAGGTCATAGCATTTTAAAATTATCAGTTCTTGGCGCCGTCTGTCTGCTCCTCTTGATGACGTTTATTAATGGCGATTTCCGAGTCACCGCCAAAACCGTTATCGAACCCGCGACCCGGCGCGCCCTGTCCGCGCCCATCAATGGCTACATCGGCGAAGCGCGCCGGCGCGCCGGCGACGCGGTGCGCAAAGGTCAATTGCTGGCAAAGCTCGATGACCGCGAACTCCAGTTGGAGCGGAGCCGCTGGCGCAGTCAAGAAGAGCAAAGTCTGAAACAGTATTACGAAGCGCTCGGCAATCGCAACGCGCCGCAAGCGCAGGTGCTGGCCGCGCAGATCGACCAAGCGAGAGCCCAGGTGGCTTTGATCGACGACCAGTTGTCGCGCATGCAGGTGACGGCGCCGTTCGACGGCGTGATCGTCGCCGGCGATTGGAGTCAATCGCTGGGCGCGCCGATCGAACGTGGGCAAGTGCTCTTTGAAGTGGCGCCGCTGGACGCGTATCGAATCATTTTGCAGGTCGACGAGCGCAACATCGCCGACGTGAACGTGGGTCGGCGCGGGCGGATCGTTCTGTCCGGCTTTCCCACCGAGCCGCTGCCGATTTCTGTGGTAAAAATTACCCCGGTTTCAACCGCCAGCGAAGGCCGCAATTATTTTCGCGTCGAAGCGCAGCTCGAGGGTAAGACCCGACCGCTTCAGCCAGGCATGGAAGGGGTCGGTAAAATCGAAATCGACCGCCGCAAGCTGATCTGGATCTGGACCCACGAGGTGGTCGATTGGCTGCGCTTGAAACTATGGTATTGGCTGCCTTAGTGCCGCGCGCGGCAGAGCCGCAAGCAAATCTGAAGATAAGAGAATAACCAGAGAGGGCACAAAGGTCACAAAGGTCACAAAGTAAAAAACTCTAAGCACGAAGCACGAAACTCGAAACAAACCCGAATGATCAAAATGCAGAAACTTCAAAACAAGCCTTCTGCGGATCTTGGGTATTGGATTTTCCGAGTTTGAGAATTGGTTGGCTGTTCGTTTGTTTCGAATTTGGTGCTTCGGATTTCGAATTTTCTTTCAGGAGTGTCTTGGCGTGGGGTGCGGGTTTGTAACCAGCACGAGAAGCGAGCACGAATCACGAGTAGGTAATGGCAACGTCGATATTTAGCACCTCCTGGTACCGTATCGCGGCGCTCAAGCCGCGGTTGCGCAGTCACGCGCAAATTCACCGCCACGAGTACCGCGGCGACACCTGGTATGTTCTGCAGGACCTAACCATGGAGCGCTTTTTGCGCTTCTCGCCGGCGGTCAACTTGCTGATCAATTTTATGGATGGCGAGCGCACGGTGGATGAGATCTGGCGCTACGGCTGCGGCCGTCTTGGTGACGAGGCGCCGACTCAAGACGAGGTCGTTCAGTTGCTCACTCAGCTCTACCGGGCCGACGTGCTTCAGTGCGACGTCACGCCGGACGCCGCGGAATTGCTCGAGCGCCGCGAAGCCCAGCTGCGGCGCCAATGGCAAAGCCGGATTTTTAGTTTTTTTTCTTGGCGTTTCCCGCTCTTCGACCCGGAGCGCGTCTTGCGCGCGTTGATGCCCCTAGTGCGGCCCCTATTTGGCTGGTTTGGCGCGCTCACTTGGCTCGCCGTGGTTTTGCCGGCGGCCATCCTGACCGCATCCCATTGGTCCGACTTGACGATGAACGTTCTCGATCACGTGCTGGTGCCGCAGAATCTGGCCATGCTTTGGCTGCTGTTCCCCGCGATCAAAGCGTTTCACGAATTCGGCCACGCGTTTGCGACCAAAGCATTTGGCGGCGAAGTGCACGACATGGGTGTGATGTTGCTGGTGTTCACCCCCGTGCCCTATGTGGACGCGTCGTCATCATGGGCCTTTCGCGACAAGTGGAAGCGCGTGTTGGTCGGCGCCGCCGGCATGGTCGTAGAGTTGTTTCTTGCCGCCCTGGCGCTGTTTATCTGGTTGAGCACGGAGCCGGGCATCGTACGCGGCTTGGCTTACAACGCGATTTTTATCGCCGGTATCTCGACGATACTATTTAACGCCAACCCGCTGCTGCGTTATGACGGCTACTACATCCTCGCCGATCTGATCGAGATTCCCAACCTGCGCGGCCGCGCCAACGCTTATCTCGGCTATCTGTGCGAGCGCTACCTCTTCGGCAGTCATACCGCGGAGGTACAATCGGCAACCGTCGAGGAGCGCATTTGGTTCGTCGGTTGGGGCGTGCTGTCGTTCGTGTACCGGATTTTCGTGGTGGTCGCGATTCTTTTTTACCTCGCCGAATATTTGTTTAGCTTGGGCGCGCTCCTGGCGGTCGTGGCGGCAGTCATTTGGGCGGCGATTCCACTCGGCAAAGGCGTTTATTTCCTATTCACCCATCCACGCCTCAACCTCGTGCGCGGCCGCGCCATCGCCGTCAGCGCCGCCATAGCGATTTTGCTTGTTCTGTCGATCGGCCTGGTGCCATTTCCGTACCGGAGTAATGCGGAAGGCGTGATTTGGATCCCTGAAGAGGCGTTTGTGCGTGCCGGCGCCGAGGGTTTTGTCGGTGCCGTGACGGCACAACCTGGCAGCCGCGTCGGCAAAGGCGACGCGCTGGTTACACTCACCAATCCAGCTTTAGCCACCGAGGAGCAGGTGCTGCTCGCGCGTGTGCGCGAGCTCGAAGCGCGCTATGTGCAATATCTTGCCGCCGATCCGGTCAAAGCGGAAGTTGCTCAGGATGAGCTGCGCTACGCGCGTGACCGGCTCAAGCATAACCGCGAGCAACTCGACCAATTGACGATACGCAGCCGGACCCATGGCACGTTTGTCGTGCCGGCCGCGGAGGACTTGCCCGACAGGTTGGCCAAGAAGGGCGAGCTGTTGGGTTACGTGGTCGAGCTCGGCTCGGTGACCGTACGGACAGTGGTCTCGCAAGCGATCATCGATCTCGTGCAAGCCCGTACCCGTGCCGTCGAAGTTCGACTCTCCGAACGCATCGGTGAAACGGTGGCCGCGGATATCCGGCGGATCGTTCCAGGGGCGAGCGAAAAGCTACCCACCCGAGCCTTGGGAACCGGCGGCGGCGGCGACGTCGCCCTCGATCCCAGCGATCGGCAGGGCTTAACCGCGGTGCAAAAGGTGTTTCAAATCGATCTGGAATTAGCGTCTCAGTCCAAGTTAATTAACCTGGGCGGGCGTGGGTACGTGCGATTCGACCATGGCTGGGCGCCATTGGGCGTGCAATGGTACCGCAAAATTCGCCAACTCTTTTTGTCGAGCTTCAATGTTTAGTGCCGTTGGAACCTTGCAGATCTCACACCGGGGTTACGCTGAAAAATCGGCGCCTCGCGACAAATGGTTAGACCGGGCGTTTACCCGAACGATCGGCCCGGTTGCTCGGCGCTTGCGCACGCGCCACGCCCGGGACCTTCTCTTCGTGCGCCAGGTCGCGAGTTTCGATTCTTGGGCCAAACGATTCGATGACGTCCAGCTTCGACAGACCGCCGCCGGCCTGCGCGTTGAACTACGTCAGAGCCGTTTTGCCGCACTGGCGGTGGCGCGAGCTTTCGCGCTGGTGCGCGAAGCTGCGGCGCGTACTTTGGGGCAGCGCCATTTCGATGTCCAATTGATCGGCGGCCGGATCCTCTTGGATGGCATGGTCGCTGAGATGGAAACCGGCGAGGGCAAGACGCTTACCGCGACACTGGCGGCCTGCACCGCGGCATTGGCGGGCATTCCAGTGCATGTGGTGACGGTGAACGACTATCTGGCAAGCCGGGACGCGCACTGGATGGGACCCATTTATCAGGCCTTGGGACTATCCGTGCGAACCATCGTGCAAGGCATGGAGCCGGCTGCGCGACGCGACGCCTATGGCGCGGACGTGACTTATTGCACCAATAAAGAGCTAGCATTCGATTATCTCAAGGATCGCATCGTCTTAGGACGGGAAGCGAACCGATTGCAGCTCCAAGTCGAGAGTCTCTACCATGGCCGCCCCAGGTTAGACCGACTTCTGCTGCGCGGTCTCCACTATGCCATCGTCGATGAAGCCGACAGCGTGCTCATCGACGAAGCCAAGACTCCGTTGATCATTTCCGGAGCGGGGGCTGAGGACAGCGCCGAACGGGAGGTTTTCCAAACCGCTCTCGCACTGGCCAAGGAGATGGCGCCGCAGAGTGATTTTGTCATCGAGGGGCGCGAGCGGATCGTGCGAATTCTGCCAGCCGGTCTGGACCGTTTGGCGCAGCGGACTGCTTCCCTCGGCGGTGTATGGAGCCGCCGACAATGGCGCGAGGAGCTGACTCGCCAAGCCCTCTCGGCAATCCATTTATTTCTTAGAGATAAGCAATATCTGGTGAAAGACGGCAAGGTGCAAATTATCGATGAGTACACCGGCCGGGTCATGCCCGACCGGTCTTGGGAACATGGACTGCATCAAATGATCGAGGCCAAAGAAGGTTGCGCCATGACCCAGCGCGTCGATCCCTTGGCGCGGATCAGTTATCAGCGTTTTTTTCGCCGCTATGTGCATCTCGCCGGCATGACGGGTACGGCGCAGGAAGTCGCGGGGGAGCTTTGGTCAGTGTACCGGCTCGCCACGGTTGCCGTGCCGACCAATCGACCATCGCAGCGGCGCGCTTTGCCGAGCCGCGTCTACGACAACGCGCGCGACAAGTGGCAGGCGGTGGTGCTTAGCATTGAAGAACAGCAGAACGCCGGACGACCGGTTTTGATCGGTACCCGCTCTGTCGCCGCATCGGAGCACTTGAGCCGACTATTGACCGCGCGGGGGCTAGATCATCAAGTCCTGAATGCGCGCCAGGACCGTGAGGAGGCGGAGATCGTCGCCCGCGCCGGAGAACGATGCCGCATCACGGTGGCGACCAACATGGCGGGCCGCGGCACCGATATCCGGCTGCCCCAGTCGTCACGTAGTCTCGGCGGCCTGCACGTGATCGCCACCGAGTTGCATGAAGCCCGGCGCATCGACCGGCAGTTATTTGGCCGCTGTGGCCGGCAGGGTGATCCCGGGACCTACCAGGCGATCATTTCACTTGAAGATGAATTGGTACGGATCTACGCGCGCCGTTGGTGGCAAAAGTTCAACAGCCAATTTATCGTCGATCTCGCTGCTCGCAACGTGGAACCTTTAAATGGGGTATCCAACGGGGGCGACCATGCCCTTTGCGATATATCAATAGCGCCGGGAGTCAATACCCCGTCTGCGAAGTGGCGGCGTTTATTGCCCTCGTTCGGCGGCGCGCACGCTTGGACGGGCGCCGCGACGATTCGATTAGCCCAGCGCGCGGCGGAGCGGCTGCACTCGCGCATGCGGCGCAATCTGCTCAAAAGCGACGAACAACTGGAAGCCGCGCTGGCGTTCTCAGGCCGCTCTGAGTGAACGCAGGGGGGACCGCTGCTAAAGACCAGAAGAGATTTAGCCGCAAAGAACACAAAAAAGAATATATCACCACAGAGGCACAGAGTTCGCAGAGTTCGGAGAATTTTTGATCAAGAACTCTTTGCTCCGCGTGCGGAGGCTATCCTGAGCGACGTCGAAGGACGCCTCCGCGGTGAATTTTCCTAAAGTATTTCGAAGCTAGATCGAAGGAGCAGGGGATGGACAAAGTTATCGGGATATTAGCGCTGTTGATATATTTCTGGTTTGCCCCGGCTGGTTCGGCGGCCCAGGTGGAAATGCCGCCGAAAGAAGCGATTGGCACGGCAAGCGCTGCGGCGCCTGCGCTAGAGAGCGAAGCGGTGCAGATCAAGCTTGAAAAAAACGCGCTGGCGGGAACCCTGCCGCTCACGCTCAACGGCGCCGTCGAACTCGCCTTGGAGCGTAATCCCAATCTGGTGGTGGAAAAAATCCGCGTCGAGCAAGCGCGCGGCAAGATCGAAGAGGAAAAGGGCAACTACGATCCGGTATTCAATCTGCGCGGCACCCTGTCGCGAAAAGACAACGTGGTTGCCAGCCGATTCTACCCGACCGGCCTTTATGTCGATTCTGAGCAGGCACAAGGAATCGGGCTCCAATCGAGATTATACACCGGGGCGCGATTCGGTATCGATCTGGATTTCAAACGACTGGCCTCCACTTCGAACACCCAGACTCTGAGCCCCCAGTACGCGGCGACCTTCGCGTTCACGTTTCTCCAGCCCTTGCTGCGCGATTTTGGCTGGGGTGTCAACACCACACGCCTGCGCGTCGCCCAGCTCGGCGAACCGATCGCCGAGCGCACCTTAGCGCAAAGAACCGGCCAACTGGTGCAACAGGTCGAAGAAGGCTATTGGAGCCTTTTGTATCTGCGCCAGGATCTCGAAGTGAGAAAAAATAGTTTTTTCATCGCCCAAGAGCTGCTCAGACGAAGCGAAGATTTGTTCAAGGCCGGCCGAGTCGCCGCCGTCAGCGTGCTCGAAGCGCGCTCGGGGATGGCCGCGCGCGAGGAAGCGCTGATCGTCGCCGAACGAGAATACAACAAATTCGAGGACCGGCTCAAATTGTTGCTTAACCTCGATCCGGGGAAAACCAACGTCTCGCTGCTCGACCTGCCGAACAAAGAGCCGGTGGCGCTCGATAGCGCAAAAAGTGTCGAGCTGGCGCTCAAACAACGGCCCGAAATCCAAGCGCTGCAGTTGGAGCTGGAACAGCGCGATCTCGAGCAAAAGTTCGCCGCCAATCAAACCCTGCCACGGCTCGATGTTACCGCGCAGTACGGCATGAACGGCGTCTCCGGCCGGCCGAACAAGACTTGCACCGATCCAAGGTTGGCCGATCCCATAACCGGCGTCTGCCCGGAAAATCTGCAAGTCGGAAACAGCGTGGACGGCTCGATCTTCAAGGGCGAAAGGCGCCCGAAGGATGCCTTCGACAAGTTCTTTACCCATAACCCGTTCGACAACTGGTCGGTGGAGCTCAAGCTGCAAATTCCTTTGTGGAACCGCACGGCCAACGCGCAACTGTCCGAGGCCAATCTCAGGCTCAATGAATCCAAGGTCCGTCTGCGCGCCGCGCGCGACCAGATCGAAACCGAGGTGCGCGATGCGGTGCGGGAAGTCATCACCGCAAAGAGGCGCATGGAAGCGGCGCTTGAGACCATCAAGTTCGTCGAAGATCAGCTTGACGGCTCGCGCAAAAAATTCGAAGCCGGGCTGGGAAGCAGCTACGAGGTCTTACAGGTGGTCGACGACCTGGAAAAAGCCCGCTCCAACGAGAATCGCGCCGTGTTGGACTACAACGTGGGCCAGAGCAAACTGCGCCTGGCGGAAAGCACGGTGTTGGCGCACTTCAATATCGAGCTGAAAAAAACGCCGCGCTACCAGTTCATAGATAAATGAGTGGCGCCAGGAGGAGAATTTGCCGCAACAAGCATAGTGCGGCAATGCCGCGACCGAAACTCGGGATATCTCCCGCAAAGACCCAAGGCCGCAAAGGTCGGAAAGAGTGAACAGGATGGTTTGTAAAGTTATCAAACTTTCGATTGCGAACTTGGCGCGCTTTGCGCCCCTTCGACTTGGCTCAGGACATGCTTGGCGGGAGTCAATCCCCGTGTTCGAGTATTCGAGATACCGGAAAGTTTGCGCGGGGCGCGAAAGGTTTTAACGATGGTAGTGCAGAGTTTGGAGCGAATGGTCTCCTTTATTCTCTACTCGGCGGTCTCCGCGCGACCTCAAGCCGGCAATCTCCGAGCCCTATTTTACATTGCAGCGGTCGGGTTGGCGCTGATCGGTAACCCATTGGGCGCGGCCGAGCTGAGCCTGACCGGCGTGATTCGCGCTCAAGAAGAAGTCGTGGTGCGCAGCGAAGCTCCCGGCGTCGTTCAGCACATCGCGGTCCGCGAGGGCGAGCGCGTGCGCGAGGGGCAATTGCTCGTGGAGCTTAAAAACGACAAGCAAAAGATCGCGGTGGAATTGACCCGTGCCCGATTGGCCAAGGCCGAAGCCACGGTGGCTGAAACCAGAGTGCTCTTGGACAATGCGCGCAAAGAAGTTGAGCGAGTAAAAATCGCCGCCGATGCATTGCCGCGCAAGGAATTGGATGATCGCGCCGATCAGGTTTTGCGCTTGGATGCCAACTTGGCGGCGCAAAACGCAGAGCTTGTTCAGGCCCAACAGGAACTGAAATTGAGAGAACGTGAACTGCTCGACACGCGCCTAACCGCGCCTTTCGCGGGCACGGTGACGCAGATCGCTATCAACCGGGGCGACACGCTGAAACCGATGGACACTCCGGTGTTGGAGTTGGTGGCAATGGATCGTTTGTATGTCGAACTGCTTTTGCCGAGCTTGCACGCGCAAAAAGTTCGCGTCGATCAAAAGCTTGCAGTCCACGTAGAGAGCGAGGCACTTGGCAAATCCGGACAAGTCGAGGGGCGGATCACTTACGTCAACCCAAAATTCGATGCCGCCAGCCGCACCGTGAAAGTAAAAGTAAGCGTCCCGGTAAATGGCTGGGTTCGTCCCGGCATGTTGGCGCAGGCAAAATTCGCCTTTTAGGAGGGCTGTTTCAGGTTAAGTGTAAAGGAGTATTGGACTAAACCGCTTCGCGGTGGATGAGAGGGCGCTGGTATTGAAGCATTAGCGGTAATCCACCTGCTGTTCCGTTATCGTCGATCTTTTCTTTGACTCGGTCGTTGTGCGTAGTGATAGCCTCCGTGAATCAAATTCACTCAAGGAGGCATTTATGGGAATCTTACGTGACCGAATGATCGAGGAGATGAAGCTGCGCAACTTTTCTTTGGCGACACAGGAGTCTTACCTCTACGCCGTAACCCGACTCACCAAACATTATCGACGCTCGCCGGATCAACTCGATAAGAACGAGATTCGCTCCTATCTTTTGTATCTCACTACCGAACGAAAATTGTCCCCCAACACCATGACAGGACAGATCGCCGGGCTACGCTTTTTTTACAATCAAACCTTAGGATGGGATGAAACCAAGCTGTTTATCCCTCCCAGAAAGCAATCCTCACCTTTGCCCGAGATTTTTAGTCCCAACGAAGTCGCGCGTCTGATTGCTGCGGCCCGAGGCCTTAAACAACGGGTGTTACTGATGACCACCTACTCGGCAGGACTGCGGGTAAGCGAGTTAGTCAATCTTAAGATCAAAGACATCGATCCTGAGCGCATGATGATCCGAGTGGAGCGGGGCAAAGGCGGCAAGGACCGCTACACCATTTTATCCAAAAACCTGCTTACCGAACTGCGCCTTTATTGGAAACGCTACCGGCCATCGATCTGGCTTTTTGCTAACCGAACCAAAAATGGCCCGCTGAGCACAAACGAAGCTTGGCACATCTATAACCAGGCGAAAAAAAGAGCGGAGCTTAGAAAGGGCCGAGGCATTCATACGCTGCGCGCCTGCTTTGCCACCCATCTTTTAGAGGCTGGAGTCGATCTAAGGACTATCCAATTGCTCATGGGTCATAGCTCGCTGTTGGCAACCCAACGTTACCTCAGGCTACAGCAACAAACCTTGGGTTCTACCGTCAGTCCTCTGGACTTGCTCAACTTATCTCACTGACGCTCTGAGCCATGTTGCCTGTCGTTAAGAGGGCGGCAGAGCAAAACCACAGGTGCGAACTGGCCGACATCTTTCGTCACTATGGCGAGGAGTATCGCCAGAAACATTCTCTGCCGCTGTTGCATCTGCGGGTGATGCAGGCCGTCGAGCGCTGTCGCACAGCCGCGTTAGGCGGCCACCTCCAGCAGTGTGACTCCTGTGGCTTTGAGCGCCCGGGGCCTATAACTCCTGTAGAAATCGGCACTGCCCCAAGTGCCAATCGTTGGCCAAGATGAAATGGCTTGAAAAACAAAAATCAGAACTTCTGCCGGTGGGATACTTCCATCTGGTGTTCACCTTGCCGCACGAACTCAACGCTCTAATACTGACCAACAAAAAGATTCTGTTAAGTCGTCTCTTTAGAGCCGTGGGTGAGACGCTCACTGCTTTTGGCCGCACTCCTCTGGGCGGTCAAATCGGTCTGATCGCGGTGCTGCACACCTGGGAGCAAACCCTGTTAGATCATTTTCATCTCCATTGTCTGGTCCCCGCTGGGGCTTTGTCGTTGGATCAAAACCGCTGGAGTCCGGCCCGTAAAAACTTTCTGTTCCCGGTTAAAGCTCTCAGCGTGGTGTTCCGTGGCAAATTCCTCGACTTGCTCACACGCGCTTTTGTTCGAAACAAACTCCTCTTTGTCGGTCAAACCGCTTGCCTGGCTAACCCGGTGGCCTTCAAGCTTCTAATCAACGCGTTACGAAAAAAACCATGGATCGTCTAGGCCAAAAAACCTTTCGGCTCTCCCCACCACGTTCCGGACTTCCTCGGCCGCTACACCCACCGAGTGGCGCTGTCCAACGATCGGATTGTTTCGGCCCATGGCCGAGAAGTCAGCTTTCGTTACCGGGACCGCAAAAAGACCATGACCCTCGAGGCCCATGAATTTATCCGCCGCTTCCTGCTCCACGTGATTCCCAAGGGCTTTGTGCGGGTGCGTCACTCGGGCATTTTGGCCAACCGATCTAAAGGCCTTCTGTCCAAATGCCGTCAACTCCTAGACCTCAATCCCGTTCTTCCCAAGCTCCCGCAAAAATCCGTTCACCAGCTGATGCTCGAACTGACCGGCATCGATATCACTCGATGCCCTCTGTGCCAAAAGGGAACGCTGGTCTTGCTTGCCGATCTGCCCGTCCCTCAACCACAGGATTCTTCGTGATGGTCGCTCAACGAACCAAAGAACCTGGCTTCTTCGCGCGCTCTAACAGCGCCAACGCAACGGTGCGCCTGCTTTCATTGTTTTACCTCTTCTTGGCCTGTTCTCACGTCGGACCTGTTAGCCAGTTCATCTCGCTGGTCAACTCCAATGCCGCCCGTTCCTCATGCGATTACCACCACCGCGCTGTTGGTTCGGCACTCTGCCAAGGTTCCAATCCCCATAGGCAACCCTCGCTGCTTCACCCAACGCTTTAGTCCAACGGGTTTTATCCTCAATGCGCCCGAATCTCTCTGCTCATCCCCGATCCCTCTGCGTTCGCATTCAGGATAAAACCTGTACATTCAATCCGATGCCGGCGTTGATTTCAGCAAAGTCACGGTGACCGGAATTCTGCAGCCATTCAACCACGGGCCGGCGGCAACCGACGATTTCTACAATGTAGATGAAGACTCCATACTCATCGTGTCCGAACCTGGAGTGCTGTTAGATGACGAAGACGCGGACGGCGATTTCCTGAGCGCCATGCTCGTCAGTGGTCCGGCGCATGGGACACTTACGTTCGATTTTGACGGCTCCTTTATTTACACGCCTGAGCCGAACTTCATCGGCAGCGATAGCTTCAGGTACAACGCCAACGACGGCACAACCGACAGCAACATCGCGACGGTCCATATAGTCGTTGATCCGATCAACGATACGCCGACGCTAACGGCCATCAATCGGCTTACCGGCGGCGATCAGAACGCGCCCGTCATCATCCACTATGACGCGCTATTGACAGCGAGCGATGCGGCGGACGTGGATAACGATTCGTTAAGTTTCATGGTTGACGCGGTAATCAGCGGGACATTGACGAAGAACGGCGAGCCGGTCGTTTCTGGAACGACTCTCCTTGGCGAGGGCGAGAGTCTGGTGTGGACACCCGACCCGGACGCTCATGGGTTGCTCGCTGCATTCACGGTTAGAGCCTTCGATGGCATCTTAGCCTCGACCGTCGCAGTGCCAGTCGCGGTGTTGGTGAATAATGCGCCGGTTGCGGAAGCGGGCCCAGATCAGACAGCCAATGAGGGGGACGCAATTGCGTTCAATGCGAGCGCTTCCTTTGATCTTGATGGAGATCCCCTGACTTACAGTTGGGATTTCGGCGATGGTCATGTCGGCAGCGGGATTAATTTCACGCATATTTTTGCCGACAATGGCACTTACACAGTGACGCTAAAGGTCACCGATATTTTTGGCGGAGAGAGCATCAACTCGCTTAAAGTGACCGTCAACAACGTAGCGCCGGTGGCGAATTTTACGGTTTCAAACTCTGGCGTTCGTGGTCAGCAACTCTCATTTGCCGGCAGCTTCACCGATCCTGGCACGCTCGACACGCATCAGGTCGCATGGGAGTTCGGCGACGGCACGGTTTCTGGTTACCAATCAGTCAACGCGGAAACATTGAATGCCAAACATGTCTACACATCTGCGGGCACGTACACGGTCAAGCTCACGGTGCGCGATGACGACGGCGGTGCGAGCACAGTGACCAAGCAGGTCACGATCAAAGCAGTTGATCTGCAAAACGATCCCTGCGATCCGACCAAGACGGCGTTGGTGGTAGGCGGGACGAATGGAGACGACAAAATTCGCTTCGTGCCCCAGGGCAACAACGGCGAGATCAAGGTGTTGATCAATGGAGTGTCACAAGGGATCTTCAAACCCACCGGACGGATCATCGCGTATGGTTTTGGCGGCAACGACGACATTGAAGTAGCCGGCAACATCAGTCTAGTGTAGTGTCCCCAACACTTCTTTACATTTGGCGATTTTGGTCATGATGCTATCCGCGGAGGCTTTCCAAACGAAAACGCGAGGGTTTTGGTTGTGACACTCCAGGTAGTCTTCGATCGCAGCG
>Ga0208454_1000334_pt1 | contig 30027 bp, 33 predicted proteins | sample EasRivMeERMZT100_FD_187530 | JGI IMG/M metagenome (GOLD analysis project Ga0208454, IMG submission 187530) | Soil microbial communities from meander-bound floodplain in the East River, Colorado, USA - East River MetaG ERMZT100 (SPAdes) (version 2) | ecosystem: Environmental > Terrestrial > Soil...
CCGGCGCGAATGGCGAAGCTCACGTCTTGCAGGATTCGCGTGTTGCCGAGCGTCAAGTTGACGTTGTCGAACTCGATCGATGGCCCTTGCATGTGTTGCCCTAAGTGCGAACGGAGTTACGAGCCGCTCTTCGCCGCGTCGTTGATGCCCGCGGCCAAGGTGGTCAGGTTCTCGCGCATCTCGTCGATGAATTTTTCTGCGGTGTATTCGCCGCTGCTGATGTGGGAGATCGAGTACATCTTGACCCCGGTGGCCTCGCGGATCGTATCCGACAGCTTGCTCGCGAAGTACTTCTCGGCGAACAACACGTTGACCTTGGCGGCGTTGATTCGATCGATGGTCTCGGCCAGCTGCCGGGCCGTCGGCTCGACGCCATGGCGCGGCTCGATCACAGCCGTTACTTGCAGACCGAGCTCTTGCAGGATGTAGTCGTAGCCGCTGTGCATCGTCGCGCAACGGAACTTCGATAGGTCTGCGCCAACGATCTTGGCGTCGAACTCCGCCCGCAGCTTGCGAATCTCGAGCGCGTAACGACGCGCGTTGTCGCGGAAGAACGTGGCATTGTCCTTGTCGAGCTCGCCCAGCTTGCGCGCGATCGTGTAGACCTGCTGGATCGCCGCGGTCGTCGAAATGAACGTGTGGGGATTGACGATCTTCTCGCCGCTCGGGTCGCCCGCCACGGGAATCAGCGACACGCCGTCGTTGGCGTAGATCAGCGTGAGTTTGTTGCGCATGCCGGCCGCATCGAGAATCTCGAACGCCCACGAATCGTGGCCGATGCCGTTCACGACGAGCACGTCCATCGACGTGATGCGGATCATGTCCGCCGGCTGCGGCGCATAGCCGTGCGGGTTGGCGTCGGCGTCGATGAGCGGGATGACTTCGGCGCGATCGCCGACGATGTTGGCGACGAAGCTGTAGTAGGGGTGCAGCGTGATGCCGACCTTGAGCTTTGCCGCATCCGCGGCTTGGCTGCCGAGTGCCAGCAGGGCCGCCGAGGCGAGCGCCAGCGTTTTCAGTACCGTCTGTCGACGTGACCACATGGGTATTCTCCTAAGGCTCCGTCGGTAAGGCGTTCTTGAGCAGCTCTTCGATTTCCTGCTCGCTCCTCTGGTCCTCACCGTTCTCGCCAAAAATTCGTTTGACCTCTTGGTCGCCGCTGTAGGCGACGACTTCTCGCCAACCCTGCAGTATCAAGCGGTCGCGAAAGCCGCTTTGCGGCATGTCCACATGATTCTCTGCGTTCCACCAGATGACGATGGCGTTGTTGTTGGTGAAACCGGCATGAACGTGGCCGATCACGAGCAGGAACGAGCCCTGACCCGGCAGCTGACCGTCGGTGCCGAGATACATGGTCGAGCCCTGCATCTCGCCTTCCGGCAGCGGCTCGAAGAGCGACCACTTGAGCGAACCGTTCTGCTGCCAGCTCGTGTCCCGGTAAAACGGCGGCAGCAGCCAATCCTGAAAGTCCTGGAGATTCGGCCAGTGAAACTTGACGCCCGGTGCGTTGAAGCGATTGATGTCGTCGTAGATGAACGGAATCTCGTCCTTGACCGTGTACAGGGAGTTGTAGATCGCTTGATCGGCTCCCGTCAGCCCGTCGAAGGCGCTGATCTGCCAGTCAAGGAGCGGCTCGGGCGTATTGTCGCGGCCGCGCTCGTGTACGTAGAGAGCCAGGATGCCGACCACCGCAACTGTGGCGACCACGAGCGCTAGGCCCTCGTAACGAGCCCCGGCCGGACGCACCTGCTGCACCATCGTGGTCATCGTCTGACGCTACTTGGTCATGTCCGTGGCCTTGATCCAGAGCACGGCATCGACGGACAGCTCCTTGCCCTCGTGCTGCGAGTCGTCGTCGAGGTTGAGCGCGCAGATTCCCCACCAGCCGGCCTTCGGCAAGCCGATGATGACTTGACCTTGGGCGTCGGCGCGGATGCTGAGCGTCGTGAACGAGTCTTGGGGCGCCGTGACCTTGCCTTCCGGGTCGAAGCGGTGTGCGTCGATCTGCGGCTCGTGGTTCAGGTATTCGACTTCGATCTCGGCGTGCGGCACGGGTTTGCCGCCGGCCAACACGACCGCCCGGAACACTCCACCCACCCAGTTCGCATAAGGCTTGTCGAGCGGCACGATCTCGACCGGCAGCCCGAGCGGCTGGTCCCAGCTCCCGGGTAGACCGCCGATGTTGACGACGGTTTTGGTGATCTGCTGGATGTACTTGTCCTCCTGGGACTCGTAGTACGGGGCCGGTCGCAGCACGAACGTATAGTCGCCGAGAGAACGGGTCACGCTGCGGGGAGGGTGAGCGACGAACGCGGCTGCTTGGCTGTCGACGCCGGACCACTCGATCGGCTCGAGGTATTGCGTGAGATCCGTGGTTCGCGGCTCGGTGTCGCCGCGTTGGCTGATGACGTAGAAAGCCTCGGGCGTGCCCATGTCCATCGTGTAGCCGTTGTCGAACGGGTGGGAGAACACGAGCGCGAGCGGTATGGCCGCCGCCTCGTTGAGGGCGGCCTCGGGGGTGTAGAGCAGCTGAAAGTGCGCTTCGGCGGCCGAGCTCGCGAGGCCGATCAACAGGATGCCAAGTGACGCAACTGACCTATTCCTCAATGTCGCGGCCGTCGATCGTGACCACGTGGCCCTGGCCCGCGTCGAACTCGACGCGGTAATCGACCTTGGGCTTGGGGAACGTAAAGTCGCTGTGCTCACTCATGACCCCTTCGATCAACACCTTGCCGGCCTGGTCGAACACGCGGAGCGCGACGCCGACGGCCGTGCCGCCGTCGCTGAAGCCGCCTTCGCAGGTGATCGTCTCGTCGCCGTTGTCGAAGCAGTCGCAGATCGCGTTGTGGGCATAGACAACCGTTGCGAGCAGCGCCAACGCCAGGGGCAGGGCTAAAGTTGTCAGCGTTCGGAGACTCATGCGTCGACCCTTCAGGCGTAGTTCGCTCGTGCACTAGACGATGATCGATTGTCGCGGTAATCGCCGCTAAACGCGACGAACCAACGGTTAAAAACAGTTAATGAATGCCGCGCGGAGCGTAGTCTCGCCGGCGGTGGATGGATCGGCTGCGGCTCGCGCGCCGCTCCGTGGGCTTATGACAACGCCGCGCGCCCAGTGCTGTGGTCAGCGCGTCGCCGTCCACCCTGTCCCGGCGCCATTCGGCAGGTTGAGTATCACGGCGCGAATCTCGCGCAGCTTGCCGTCCGTGAACTTGAATATCTCTGCGAGCAGCAGCGTGGACGTGTCCGCACCCTCACGCCGGAACGTGGCGAGGCCGAGCGCTATGCCATGCTCGGCGTCCACCAGCGGGAAGCGCCGATCCATGACCTGGGTGCCCTTGTAGGAGGCTCTCTCGAGCTGCAGCTCAGGGCTCCACGTGTGGCGCTCCATGATCGGGTTGGACGTGACATTGGTAGTTTGCAGCCCGTTCTCGAAGCGCTTCATGCCGGGAGCGAACGGCGCCTGCACGAACTCGGGCGTCCCCTCCGTATGCACGGCTGTGAAGTAAGCGTCGGCGGCCGCGACCAGCTCCTTCCGCGAGTGCCGCTGCCCAGAGGGAACCGGCCGCGCGAACAGATCGGAAAGGCTATCGAGATTCTCTGGCGCGAACCAGCGCTGATCGCCCACTCTGGCGACAATCGTCTCGATCTCGGTGATGCGCTGGTTCACGATCTTCAGGCGCAAGAACATCTGCGCGGTGCCGTCGTACTCTTTCAAGGCCGTGAACGCGGCCGCTCCTCCGGTCTCGGGATCGAGCACGTAGTCGCGATACCGAAGCGGGGCGCCGGCGGTTTTCCAGAAGCCCTGGCCGAGCTCGAGGACGCGGCCGTTCTCCGTGTACTTGAGCTCGGCGGCGACCGGTAGGCGCGAGGGGTCGCGGCTGGCGAGCGCCTCGAAGTAGCCGTCGACGAAGCCCCGGAGGCAGCTGCTGTCGCACGCCGAACTTTGGGCGGTCGCAGCGGAAGCTGCCGTCGATGTCAGAGCACAAAAAAGCAGAACGCGAAGTATGGCTCCCGCGTGCATGTCGTCTCCTGAGTTATTCCAGTCGTAGTGTCTGAGGTTGAAGCAGTTCTTCGGCGGTTCATTGCCGCTCTGCGGGGGCCGCTCGCGTGACTCTCGGTCGGCTGCCGACCTGCTCGTAACGAAAACCGTCCGCCGGGCGATCGAGGCGGCGCAAGTAGAGTCGTTGTGGCTCGGTGCGCGCGAGGCTACCCGTGGCGACGACCTGGTCGCCGACGGTGTAACTCTCGGCGCTCATGCCGACGTCGGCGAGCTCGAAGCGATTGTCCATCTCGAGCTGCCATGACTGCCGCTCCGTGCCGACGTCCACCTCGATCACGAGGATGGGGTGCGGATTGACGAAGCGGAATTCGGTGACGCGTCCTGCGACGGTCATTTGCCGTGCGCTATCGTAAACGCCGGCGATCGAGTGATGGCTGTGGGCCACGCCAGAGGTGGCCAGGCCGATGGCCAACGAGTACGCCGGACATTTCATGGTTGGATGCTCAATTCGTCGCGCCTGGCTCGCTCTCGGCGGGCCCCGTGTCGAACGATGAGCCGGCGAACACCTGGCGTCCGTCCGGCAGATTCACCGAGCGCGCGTTGGCGATGTGCGGCTCGTCTTTCGACAAGAAGCCGCTGATCGTCACGACGTGGCCCGCCCGCAGTGAGTTGCGATTCCAACCCTGGCGCATCAAGCCATTCGGCGGTCCGAGCTCGAAGTCCCAGTTGACGACGTTGCCGCCCTCGTCTTTGACGTCGATGTAGATGCGTGCGTGCGGATTGGTCCACTCGAGCTTGGTCACGGTGCCCGTGAGCGTGATCGGCTTGTTGCGATCGTACTCCGCGGAAAACGAGTGGTGAGCCACGGCGGGTATCGCGACGGCGATCGCAGCCGCGGCGATTACCTGAGATCGGATGCTCATCGGTGCGCTTCCCCTTGCCCGGTGCGACGACGCTCGTGACGCCGAATGATACGCTTTGGCGCCGCGTCCCGACCATGGCGAGGGGGTGATATGCACGGGTTCCAGCGCACGTTATCGACGACCTTGGTGATCGTTTGGCTCGGCGCGGGCCCCGCCGCGGCGCAATGGGCGCCGCACGCCTCGACACCGCTGCCGCGTACGGCGACCGGTGAGATCGATTTGGACGCGCCTGCACCTCGAGCCGCGGACGGCCGGCCCGATCTTTCGGGCGTGTGGCAGGGCCTCAACGTCCTTGGCGGCGCTCCGCCGGAGGCGGTGGCCAAGTTCACTGCCGGTCCGCCGGTCGCTGGGTTCTTGAACGTGGCGCAGAACATCACCGACGGTTTACCGTTGCGGCCCGAAGCCGAGGCGCTCCTCAAAGCTCGTCGGGACGCCAATGGCAAGGACAATCCGGAAGCGCATTGTCTGCCGATGGGCATCCTGCAGTTCCACACGCAGGGTGCGCCGCGCAAGCTCATCCAAACGCCGGGCCTGCTCGTCGTTCTCTACGAGGCGAGCATGGGTATTCGCCAGATTTTCACCGACGGGCGATCGCTGCCGAGTGAGGATCCGCAACCTTGGTGGTACGGCTATTCCGTGGGCCGATGGGAAGACGACACGCTGGTGGTGGAAACGAAAGGGCTGCGCGATGGCGGCTGGCTCGACGTCTTCGGCACGCCGCTGACGGATGCCGCGACGCTCACGGAGCGCATCCGGCGCACGAGCGTCGGCCGAATGGAAATCGATATCACCGTCGACGACCCCAAGGCCTACACACAGCCGTGGACGGTCCGCGTGAACCAACGGCTCATGCCCGATCAAGAGCTGCTCGAGTTCGTGTGCCTCGAGAATCAGCGGTTCGGCGACTGACCGTTAAATGAACTGTTTTTAACCTGCCCCCGCGCGTGCCGGGAGTAACATCGTTTGGTGCCTATTGTTCGGTTTCCAGAAGGAGTCCGTCGATGAGTCACTACGAACACACACGTCGTCGAGTCGTACGCAAAGCCGCTACGGCAGTACTCGTCGCCGCGCCGCTGATGAGCGGTGGCGCCTATCTCTACGCACAGTCGAGCAGCGACTTCCTGCCGCAAATCACGATCGTCGAGATCATGGATTCGATGGTGATGCCGGCTGCGCAGGTTGTGTGGGATGCCGTGGCCTACGACGTCACGGCCGCCGGCGAAACGATCACCGGTCCGAAAACCGATGAGGATTGGCAGAGACTGCGCTTTAGCGCGATCGAATTGGCGGAGTCGGCCAACAATCTCGTCGTACCCGGGCGGCTCGTCAATCATCCCGGCGCCGTGCCGGGCGAGGGTGAGCTACCGCCGGAGAAGATTCAGCAGTTGATCGATGCGAATCGTGGCGCCTGGGTCGCCCATACACACGTCCTCTATGAAGCGGCAATGCAGGCCGTTCGAGCCATCGACGCGAAGAACGCGGAGCAGGTCTCCGATGCGGGCGGCACGATCGATACCGCATGCGAAGGCTGCCACCTGCAATTCTGGTATCCGGAGCAGTGAAGCGAGCCTCACTCGTCCTTCGGCTCTGCCACCGGTTCTCGTTTCGTCAGGTCCACCGGCTGCGTCTCGATCGCTCGCTCCTCCGTGGCTCCCGTTGCGAGTAGCTCTGCAGCCGCTTCGGCGGAGACCGGCACGAACATTCCGAGGCCGCAGTTGAAACCGTTGCCAGTGCGTTCGAGCACGTTGATGCGATCGGTGTCGCACATGCGCACGTAGCGCGCGCCGCTTTGCACTTTGTAACTGAACTTGCCGCTGCGTGTTAGGCCCACGCAGGTTCGGTCGAGCGCATTCAAGTAGATTCGGCCGCCGCGCTGATAGAATAGGATGCGGTCGTCGTCGACGATCGTCGTCGTCTGGACGCTGCCCATCGAGATGCAACGAGCGGGCGTCGGCGCCGTGCTCTGTTCGTCTCCGCGCGCCGTGTCAGTCAGCCACAAACCGAATGCGCCGCAACACAACGCTCCAAGCGGTCTGCCGAGCATCGTCGCGTCCTCCAGTGAAACCCGCCGAGATGACTCGAGTAACGTCGTCTTGAGTCTACGCCTAAGGCGGCTGGTCGTCCCCGAAGCCCGATCCGCCGCCATCCCTCGGCGGCCGCGGCCGCGACTTGTCCACGCTTTTCGGTCAGGATTACGCTTCGACTGCCGCATGAATGTCGAGACGCGCGCTTGCGCAGCGTCGGGGGTGGATCTTGCTATGCGAAGGACGCTGCTGATCGGCGCGTGGCTGCTTGCGAGTGCATGCGCGTGCTCGTGGCCGGCGGGCGCAGCAGAGCTCGTGAATCCATACGAAGGGGATGACGCGGCCGTGCGCGCCGGTAGCGGACTCTACGCGGGGCGTTGCGCTGATTGCCATGGCGCCGACGCCAAGGGCAATCGCGGTCCGGACCTCACGCAGCGCTGGGCCGTCGGTGCCAGCGACGAGAGTGTGTTCACGACGATTCGCCAGGGCGTGGCCGGCAGCATCATGCCACCGAGCAGCGCGCCCGATAACGAGCTCTGGGCGATCGTCGCGTATCTGCGCAGCATCAGCGTCGTGCCGCCGCTGGCGAGCACGGGCGATCCCCAGCGTGGGCGAGCGCTGTTCGTCGCCGAATGCGAGCAGTGCCATCGCGTGGGTCTCGCGGGCGGCGCGCTCGGACCGGAGCTGACGATGATCGGTCAGGTTCGCTCGCGCGAGGCACTGGTCGCGGCCGTGCGGGACCCGAGCGCCGCAGTAGCGCTCGGTTATCGCGCCGTCACGTTGCGGACCAAAGACGGGCCGCGCATCGAAGGTATCGTCAAAAGCGAGGACGCGTTCTCCATGCAGATCATGACGACCGACGGGCGCTTACAGGGTTATCGCAAATCCGAGCTCGTCGAGCTCACACCGGCGACCGAGTCGTTGATGCCGGGTTTTTCAGTCGAGCGCCTAGCTGCGGCCGCACTCGAGGATCTGCTCGCCTATCTCGGTACGCTGCGCGGTCCCGCCGCCGAGCTGGCACGATGAGCTCGTGCCTGCTGCGAACGACGACGGTCCTGATCGCGACGGCCGTTCTGCTCGCGGCACCGCCGCGCGTGCGCGCGCAAACCGAGGGTCAGGAGAGTGAGGGCGTGTCGTCGGCCGACATCGCCGCGGGGCTCGCCGATCCGACGCACTGGCTCACGTACTCGGGTGACTATAGCGGCCAACGACACAGTCCGCTCACGCAGGTCACGCCGCGCAATGTGCGCCGGCTCATGCCGCAGTGGACGTTTCAGGCCGGCACGTTCGCCCGTGGCCGCGGCTTCGAGACGACGCCGCTCGCCGTCGACGGCGTGCTCTACGTGACGGGCGCCAACAACTACGCGTGGGCGCTCGACGCTCGCACGGGCCGGCCGTTCTGGGAGTACCGGCGCACGTTGCCGAACGATCTGACCTATGGTTCCTCGGCGCCAGTCAACCGCGGTTTCGCCGTGCTCGGTGAGCGGTTGTTCATGGTGACGCTCGATGCGCATCTCTTGGCACTCGATCGGCGCACGGGTGGCGTGCTTTGGGATGTCGTGCTCACCGACTATCGTGTGGGTTATGCCGCGACGCTCGCGCCGCTCGTGGTCGACGACAGAGTGATCGTCGGTATCTCGGGAGGCGAGTACGCCACGCGCGGCTTCCTCGACGCCTATGAGCCTGCGACCGGCGCACGCCTCTGGCGGTTCAACACCGTGCCGGGCCCCGGTGAGCCCGGTAGCGACACGTGGCCCAACGATACCGCCATGGCGCGCGGCGGTGGCGCCACGTGGATGACGGGCAGCTACGACCCCGAGCTCGGTCTCCTCTACTGGGGCACGGGCAATCCGAACCCCGATTACTACGGCGGCGATCGGCGCGGCGACAATCTCTACACGAATTCGCTGCTCGCGGTCGAGGCGGCCACAGGTACGCTGCGTTGGCACTACCAATTCACGCCGCACGACACGCATGACTGGGACTCGAATCACGTGCCGGTGCTCGCCACGCTCGACTGGCAAGGGCGCGAGCGGCAAGTCGTCATGGTCGCGAACCGCAACGGCTTTTTCTACGTGCTCGACCGAGTGACAGGCGAGCTCTTGCTCGGCAAGCCGTTCACTGCAACCACGTGGGCGCGCGAGATCGGCGCCGACGGCCGGCCGATCGTTCTCAACGAGGACGGCAGCACGGGGTGCTTGCCCGATCAGTGGGGTGGCACGAATTTCAATCCGCCGTCGTTTGACCCCAAGCGTAAGCTGTTCTTCGTCAACGCGCGCGAGACCTGCGCCAGCTTCCACGCTCAGCCCGAGACGCAGGTCGTGCCCGGTCAGGTCGCGGCGGGCGGTATGGTCTGGGTCGATCGCGACAAGGCCTCCGGCGCGTTGCGCGCGATCGATGTCACGACGGGGCAGATCGAGTGGGAGTTCGCTTACCCGACGCCGACGATGGCCGGTGTCATGAGCACCGCATCGGGTCTCGTGTTCGCCGGTGATCATGAGGGTAACTTCACCGCGTTCGCGGCGGCCACGGGCGAGGATCTCTGGCACTACCAAACGGGCGCGTCGATCTGGGGCGCGGCGGCCATGACGTACATGCTCGATGGCCGCCAGCAAGTGCTGATTCCGTCGGGTGCAGCCTTGATCTCGTTCGCGCTCGGCGACGATTGACGCGCAGCGTTGCCGCGTCGAGGTCGTTCGACTGCTGGTGATCATCGCCAGCTGAACGTGCGCACCGATTTGAAAAAACCTGGTTGCACGCGCAGAGTTGCGCTGTTGCCGATCGGGTCGAGTGTTTTGCCGCAAGGGGGCCGCATAGCAAACCGTCGAGATTTCCTTGCGGGCGGGGCAGCGTTCGCCACGCTCGCGATCACGGCGTTGCGTGCCGGACCCGTTCAGGCGCGAGCGCTAGCGCGACCGTTCAACGAACTGGTGAGCGGGCCGCTACTCATTGTCTACGACCGCCGTTTGCTCGGCAGCGACGCATTCGCAGCCGATGCCGCGGCTTCGGGCTACTCGCCGCTCGGTTTCGATAGCGATATCGCGGCGCTGTGGATGCATGAGATCGAGCCGCGGTTGCGCGTACCGCCTCTCGCCATCGCCGGCTTCACGAGCTCGGCGACATTGTTCTGCCTCGAGCTGCTCGCTCGGGACTATGGCGCGCGAGCGCTGCGGCGGATCGAGCAGCACAGCAGCGCGACACCGCGACTGACGCCGCTCATGGGCGCCGTGTCGGGCGCAGTCACCGCACCCCTCGAGCCGGTCGCGCTCGACGCGGGGCAGACCGGCGTCAGTTGGCTCATCGCCACCGATAGACGACGCCGCGCGCCGCTCGCCGCGCCGACCACTGACGATTCAAGGGGCTGACATGCCGAAACCACCGCCGGGTGTTACCGACAGCGACTTCCAGGCCGCTCTGCGTGAGCTCGAGAACGTGGTCGGTCGCGATTGGTTGTTCAGCAGCGATGAGGACGTGCTCTTGTATCGCGACGGGTACTCCCCCCTCTGGGGCGAGGCCGAAGAACGCCATGCGTCGGCCGCGGTGGCGCCGAGCTCCGTGGAGCAGATCCAGGCGATCGTGAAGGTTGCCAATCAGTATGGCTTGCCGCTCTATCCGATCTCGACGGGCCGAAATCTCACTTACGGCGGCTCGGCACCCACGTACTCCGGTAGCGTCGTCGTCGATCTGAAGCGCATGAACCGCATTCTCGAGGTTAGCGAGCGCGACAAAACCTGCCTCGTCGAGCCCGGAGTCAGCTACTTCGACCTCTACCGACACCTGCGCACCAACAAGATCAAGCTTTGGATCGACACCGCGGATCCCGGTTGGGGCGGCCTCATGGGCAATGCGCTCGATCGCGGCGGTGGCTACACGGGTATCGATTTTCGTGACCACTTCGACGCGCACTGCGGCATGGAAGTAGTGCTGCCGAGTGGCGAGCTCATCCGCACGGGCATGGGTGCTAATCCACAAGCGAAGACCTGGCAGCTCTTCAAATATGGTCTCGGCCCGTGGGTCGACGGCATCTTTTCGCAATCGAATTTCGGCATCGTGACGAAGATGGGATTCTGGCTCATGGAGGAGCCCGAGGCGGCGCTGCAGGTGAACGTCACAGTGCCGAAGCGCCGCGACGTCGTACCGTTGCTCGACACGCTGCACAGCTTGATGTGCGCGCACACAATTCCGTCGCAGACCACGGTGGCGAGCCCGCTCATGAGCGGTGGAACGCATCCAGAGCTGCTGCGACTGCGCGCTTCCGGCGGTGCATCGGATGAAGAGTGGAACCGGCACGCGGCAGCGCAGGGCAGGCCGTTCTGGAGCGCCACGTGGATCTACTACGGGGCGCGCAAGGTCATCGCGGCGCAGTGGGAGCACACCAAGGATCGGCTCGCTGGCATCGCGGGTATCGAGTTCCGGGAAACGGCTTCGTACACGTTCCCGCTCACCGACCAGCAAGCCGAGGCCGTTCCCGACAAGGCGCGCCTCGGCATCCCGTCGCTGAACCTGTTCGGCTCGCGCAACGCAGTGGGCGCCCCGCCGAGCGAGGGTCATATCGACTTCTCGCCGATGATCGCGCCCCATGGCGAAGAGCTCATCGCCTTGAGCGACCTCACCGGGAAGATCTACGCGGACATGGGGCTCACGCCGCCGTTCGTGGGCGGGCTCATGTTCCACCCGCGCACGATGATTTGTTTTCACGCCGTGCCGACGTACCGCAACGCGCAAGACAACCAGCGCACGCGCCGGCTGTTCGAGTCGCTCGTGCGTTCTTGCGCCGATCGCGGTTGGCCGATCTACCGCATCCATGCGCACTTTCAGGCGCTCGGTATGCAGATGTTCGGCTTCAACGATGGTGCGCTGCACCGCCTGCACGAAACGCTCAAGGATGCGATCGATCCCAACGGCATCGTCTCGCCGGGGCGCTACGACATCTGGCCGCAGCGGCTGCGAGGGTCGCGCGCATGAAGGGCTACGCCGAGCTCTCGTTGGTCTGCGTCGCGGTCACCGCGCCGCTCGGCCCCGTGCTAGCACAAGAAGCGCCGTTCCCGATCGCCGCTTGGAGCCGAACCGCGGCCGGCGTCGAGGATCGCGGTGCGGCTGTCGAGCGTGGCGCGGCCGTGTTCAACAACTGGTGCAGTGCCTGTCACTCGCGCGGTCCGGCGAATGCGCCCGGCACGACGTCGCTGCAGTTCAAATACCAGGGCACCATCCCGGCCGCGCTAGAGGATCGTCAGGACCTCACGGCCGATCTCGTGAAGTTCTTCGTCCGCAATGGCGTGGCGACGATGCCGCAATTCCGCAAGGCGGAAGTCGCCGACGCGGACGTGGACGCGCTCGCGGCTTATCTCACTCGGCCTCGCTAGTCGCGCTCGGCAGCGCGAACACCCGGCTTCATCGATACCGCGTTCGCGGGTTCCGCAATGAGCGATCCGGCGCAGCGGCGCGAGGTCGTCGCGGTGATCGGCGCGTGCTCGGTTGCATCGCTTGCGTGCGGTGCTCGAGATACCAGCGCAGATGCTTCACCTGTCATGGTTTCCTGCGCGTGCGCTGCGAGGACTGCCACGCCGAGAAGTTCGTCGCGTTCAGCTGCAAGCGCCGCGGCTTCTGTCCCTCGTGCGGCGCCCGGCGGATGACGGACAGTGCTGCGCTGCTCGCGGACGAGGTGTTGCCGGCGAAGCCTATTCGCCAGTGGGTGCTGTCGCTGCCGTTTGCGCTGCGGTTCATGTTGGCCACGAAGCCCGAGGCACCGACGCGGGTGCTCGGGGTTGTCTACCGCACGATCTCGGCGCACATTCTCAACAAGGCGCGACTCACGCGTGCGAGCGGCGCGACGGGCGCCGTGACGCTGATCCAGAGATTTGGGTCTGCGCTCAATCTCAATGTTCACCTGCACATGCTCGTGCTCGACGGCGCGTACCTCGTCGGCACCGAGCCACCGGTCTTTCGCCGGACTCCGCGCCCGAGCGAGGCGGAGCTGAAAACGCTCGTGGAGCGATTAGCCGAACGCATTGGCCGCGCCCTCGAGCGCCAAGGCGTCTTGGCCCGCGATGCCGAGAACAGTTATCTCGAGCTCGACCCCGAGGCGGGCGGTCCGATGGACGATCTTCTCGGCCACTCGATCACCTATCGGGTAGCGGTAGGCCCGCGGGCCGGGCAAAAGGTGTTTTCGTTACAGACGGTACCGGTGCGAGAGGACGAGCCGCGGGAGAAGCTCGAACGACTCACCCGCTACGTGAGCCGCCCGCCGGTGGCCCTCGAGCGGCTGGATCTGACGGCGCAGGGGCAGGTCCGCTACCGTCTAAAGACCCCGTATCGAGACGGAACAACGCACATCGTGCTCGAGCCCTTGGACTTCATCGCCCGGCTTGCAGCGCTGGTGCCGCCGCCGCGGGTGCACCTGAGGAGATTCCATGGAGTGTTCGCGGCGCACGCGGCGTTGCGAGGGACCGTCACGCCGGGAGGGCGAGGGCCGGGGGCCCAGAAAGCGGGCCGCGCCGGAGCCGCCTAGACCTAAGGACGTGTGCCTGAACTGGGCACGTCTTAAACGAGTGTTCGGGATCGAGATTGAGCAGTGCGCCCGCTGTGGCGGGCGGTTGAAGGTGGTCGCGAGCATCGAGGAGCCGGAGGTCATAGAACGGATCCTCGCGCACCGGCGGGAACGGGGGGAGGAGGTGGCGCCGACGGCCTCGCTCGGGGCGCGGGCTCCGCCCCAGGCGTCGCTGTTCTGATTCGGCGGATCCGTCGCCTGATCCGTTGGTGAGCTCGTGCTCTTCGGCGCGGGCGGCGGGCAGTGCTGCGGTGAGGCCAAAGGCGCCGGTCGGTCGGGCGGACGCGGTGAAATTCCGCGGCGACGTGGGGTGTGACGCCGATTCGGTGTCCCGATCGGCCGGCAGCTTTGCCAGAATCCCTCTTATGCGTTGCAGCCGCCGACGCGAACAGGCCGTTCAAAACGCCTATCCGCAGCTCGACCCCGAGACTAACGCGCGTCACCTCGAAGACGGCGACGCGGCCAAGCCGAGAAACACGACTGCGGCCCTGTTCAGACGCAGGACATCGTCGTCGTCGAGGCGTCCGATGCGACGGCCGACTTTCGACTTTGTGACGGTGGTGATTTTGTCGACCATGAGCCGGCAAGGCGAGCGCAGACCGTTGCGCTCGTTGGGTTCGACGGGCAAGCGAAACAGCGGCGCCTCCGTCGGATCCGTGGTGAATGCGCAGACCGTCACGGATTCGGTAGCATCGAACGCGTCGTCCTGAACGATCACGACTGGGCGCGGCTTGCCCGCGTATTCATTGCCGCCGGCAACGGTCCAGATCTCACCGCGCCGCACTCAGAGCTCCGAAATCGCGTCGATGAAATCCTGGTCCAGCTCCGCGTGCCGGCTCTTGGCGACGGCTCGCGTTTGACGCCGCGCCTCCTTCTTGAAAGACGGCGACCGAACGTCCGGCACCCAAATCTGCAACGGCCGCAGCCCCTGCCGGCGGAGGCGCTCGCGGTGCGCGCGAACCTTGTCGCGTGATGTTCTGGGATTCGACGCCATGACCGAGGCCCCTGGTTACATGTAACCATAGCACGCCGCTCGCCAGGCGACAAACCGGAAAATCGGGGGAATCGACGAGATTCGGCATCAGCCAAACTGCCGCATGTAACGCATGCGGGCGCTGGTGAAGAACTGACGCGGCATACGCTCACGGACCGCCCGTGCGTCAATTGGGAGAAAAATTAAGAGCGATATCGGAGATTTTTTCCGGCGCCGAGCGCTATGTTCGGCAGCCTCTCAGCGACTGATTGCAACTCGCCGGCGCTCGAGCGACCAGGTTGAAGTTCATGAAACGACAACGGGGGGATCCGCCAGTGTCTGGCAGTTGAGGCGATGCATCGTGGTGCCTTGGAAATGAGGTGGCTTTCAGTTTTTGTCAACTGGCGCCGGCATTGTCGGGAGGTTCGCAAGTTGCCTGCTTTCAAGCAATTCATCCGCGACCTCGGCATTTATGACTCCTGGCGCCAGAGCGGCAACTGGGGCGACTTCGCCAGACCACTGGGCGATGACGATTTCGAAATCATTGCATGAGCGCCTCCGACATTTTTCTTTCCTACAACCGCGAGGACGCTACGCGCGCCAGGCACTTTGCCGATGCTCTGCAAGCGGCTGGTTTCAAGGTGTGGTGGGATGTCGCGCTGCGCTCGGGCGAAGCCTATGACGAAGTCACCGAGCAGGCACTGCGCAATGCGAAGGCGGTGGTGGTGCTGTGGTCGCCGCGTTCAGTGGTCTCGCGCTGGGTACGCGCCGAAGCCACGCTGGCCGATCGCAACAAGACCTTGATGCCGGTGATGATCGAAGCGTGCGAACGGCCGATCATGTTCGAGCTGGTGCAGACGGCGGAGCTGTCGCATTGGCAGGGTGATGCCAGTGATGCTGGCTGGCGCGACTTTGTTTCGCATGTGCGTGAACGAGTCGGTGCCGACCCCGCAGCAATTGCTGCCACCACGACAGTCACAACACCGAAGCGCCAGTTGCCTACCAAACCCTCGATCGCCGTGTTGCCCTTCATCAATCTATCGGGTGATGTTGACCAGGAATATTTCGCCGATGGTGTGGTGGACGACATCATCTCGGCGCTGTCGCGCTTCAACCAGTTGTTCGTCATCGCACGCTCGTCGAGCTTCACCTACAAGGGCCGCAAGCTCGATTACCGCACCGCGGCCGATGAACTCGGCGTGCGCTTTGTGCTGGAAGGCAGCGTCCGCAAAGCAGGAAATCGCCTGCGCATCAGCGGGCAACTGGTGGATGCTTTCAGTGGCGCCCAACTGGCTGAACGTTCGCTCAGGCGACTCGTTCCACTCGACGAACGCGGACGTGTCCGTCAAGCTCAACTACACCTGGCGCTTCTAGTCAGCGGCCTTCGAAACGCGGCGGTGGGCCGCCGATCGACTTGAGGCCCGCAAGAGCATCGCGCGTGCCGAAGATCTCAGTCAGATGCTCGAGCTCAAGCGGCAGCGCTGCGGCAAGCGGCAGCCTCGCACCTTGCTCGATCAAGTCGCTCGCGATGCACACGGCGATCGGCGCTTTGGCGGCCACGCGCTCGCGGGCCCGCTGCACGGCCGGATCGTCACTATTCGCAGCGCTGCCGTCGAGCAGAGCAGCGGCGTTCGCGTGCTCGAAGTACTCGGCGAGACGCGCGTGCGAGGCGGGCACGGCCGCTGCCTCGCGCGCGGTCACCACGCCTCGCGCCAGCGCTTCGCGGACGGCCGTGTCGAGGTGGGCCGGTGCAACGACACGATCGACGAGCCCAATGGCTGCCGCCTCGCTGGCGCGCAGCATCTGCCCCGTCAAAACGAGATACTTCGCGAGACCCACGCCGACTCGGCGCGTCGTGCGCTGCGTGCCGCCCAAGCCCGGATAGATCCCGATCCCGGTCTCGGGAAACGCCATCGCGGCCTTGTCCGAGGCGACGATGTGATCGCAGGCGAGCGCGAGCTCGAGCCCGCCGCCGAGCGCCAGGCCGTGCATGCGCGCAACGACCGGCTTGCTGCACTCGTCGATCTCACGCAGCAGATTCTGGCAACGCTGCGTGAACTCGACCGTACGCGCGAGCGTCGCGTTCTCGATGTTGGCGATGAAGAATCGAATATCGGCGCCGGCGATGAACGCTTTGCCGCTGCCAGCGATGACGATGCCGCGCACGGACGGATCGCCAGCGGCGGCGCGGAACCGCGCTTCGAGCTGGGCGACGACGTCCTCGTTGATCGCGTTGAGCGTATCCGGACGATTGATCGTCAGCGTCGCAATACCGTCGTCGATGCGGCTGCGCACGAGCGTGAACTCAAACGGCTGGGCCGAGCGCGCATGTGCCTCGAGCGTGCGCGGCAGCGTGAGCCGCCACGGCTCGACGGCCTCAGCCGCGAGGTCGTGCGCGCGCGCGACGCCGACGCGGTTGGCAAGCTCGAACGGCCCCTGCGGCCAGCGCAATCCGACACGCGCGCCGATATCGACGTCATCGATGCTGCCGACTTCCTCCTCGACGAGCTTCGCCGCAACGTAAATCACGGCGCCGAGCATGTGGTCGGCGACGCGCGCGGCGCGGGTCGGATCGGCCGCTCCGTGCAGATCCCAGACGCCGCTCGCGGCGACCTGCCGCGTCAGGAGCTCGGCGGGCGCATAGAACGGTCCGAAAGCGCGGCCGAGCGTATCGCACGTATGCATCGCGATCGGGATGCCGGTGACGTTCATGAGCTCGAACGGTCCCATGCCGATGCCGAAAAACTCCTTCGCGGCCGCCTCGACCGTCGCGATATCGGCCGCGCCGCGCTCGACGAGGCGCACGGCCTCGTTGAGCCAGACCGCGAAATAGCGATTGACGATGAAGCCGTACGAGTCGCTCGAGGCGATCGGTACCTTGCCGAGCTGCTCCTGGAGCTGCCACGCGCGTTGCAACACGTGCGCGTCGGTGTGCGCGCCCGGCACGACCTCGACCAGACGATTCTTCGCGGGATGATAGAAATAGTGGAGCCCGACGAGACGCCCCGGATGCCGCATGTTGCGAGCGAGGTCGGTGACCGCGAACGACGACGTGTTGGTCGCGAGAATCGCATCGGGCCGGCACACCTGCTCGAGCCGCTCGATCACTCGCTTCTTGACGCGCTCGTCCTCGAACACGGCCTCGACGACGAGGTCGGTCTCGGCGAGCGCCTGCCAATCGCTCGTGCCGCGGATGCGGCCGAGGATCTCGCTCGCCTGCTCGCGCTTGAAGATCCGTCGCGCGACGCCTTCATCGAGCGTCTGGCGAATGCGCTCGACGCCGGCGGCGACCTTAGCATCGTCGACGTCGACGAGCACGACGGCGAAGCCTTCGGTCGCCATCTTCTGGGCAATCCCGCTGCCCATCGTCCCAGCGCCGACGACTGCCAGGGTCCGAAACGCAGCAGCGCGGCTCATCGATTTTCGGTGTTTGTCATGATCGGGACAGTATACTTGAGCGAGCGTTCGCATCAGCGCCAGGAGCTTTCAAGATCCTGACTGCTAATCGCTCGTTCGACGTCGAGATCCCCTACGGCTGCTATTGGTCGACGCCGTTCGCAAAGTGGCAAGGCTCGTTGCAGCATCTCAACAGCGTCGAGCTCGCGGCGTGGGTCGGCCGCAAGGAGCTCGAGCGCCGGCAGATCGAGCCGCAGGCGATCGTGCACGGGATCCTCGGCATCACGGTCGCGCAGCATCACACCTCCTACGGTCTCCCGTGGCTCACGGGCTTGATGGGCCTCGATCACGTCGCGGGGTAGGCGATCAGGTTTGCGCGACTGGTGTGCGCTCGGGGCGCGAGCGCCGCCGCAGGGGTTGTTGTTCCGATTCGGCTGATCCTCGACGGGCTCGTGTTGTTGGGCGCGAGCGGCGGGCTGTGTTGCGCGCGGCGAGGCCGGCTCGCCGTCGCGATCAGCCGGCGGCTTTGACATTCGAACCAGCGGCAAGCTCGATGCCGTGGCGGATTTCGACGCAGCGACACGCGACTCGGGCCAACCGGCGCGGCTGCTGCCCGCGCTCGAGAGCGGCGATCACATTCACCCGAACGACACCGGCAATGCCGCGATGGCGAACGCCATCGACCAGACGATATTCACGCGCTAGGTGCGCGCTAGACGATTCTCGCGACGCCTGAACGCCACGGACGAAGCACGCCAACGGGCTTTGTCACGGGGTCGCGCACTCGTAATTCCGAGCGTCCGCCACGTCACCGCTCTTGTAGTGTGCGTAGCGGGGATACGGGCATAGCGGCCGGCTCCGCCCCTGCATCGATCTGCCCGTCGCCGTCACGGCGCCGGGCGCGGCGCCGTTCTCGACCCACTCGACGATCGGAGTCAACAAATCGAACGAATCGGGCGTCAGCTCGCCCCCTTGGCAATGCGCCATGCCGGGGACGAGATACAAGCGCCCGTACTCGTCGACCGTCTGCACCGCTCGGTTCGCCTCGCCGAGCTGCTCGAAGTAGCGGACGGTGTCGTTCGCGGAAAACCATGGATCCGCCTCGCCATGGTAGAAGATCTGCTTGCCGCCGTTGCCGATGAACGTCGTCAGGTTGTAGTACGACGCCGTGCTGCCGAGCGCTTCATTTGCCGCGATCGCAGCGAGGAACTCCGCATCGACGTTCTGGTCCTGCATGTCCGCGCCGTTCGCGCCGATCGGCGGGCTGCCTCCGGCGAGCAGCAGGCCAGGCAGGCCGCCGGAGTCATCGATGCCGGAGTCGTACGGATACGACACGTAGACCGGCAGGCCGGCTGCATTGACAGGTCCCGCCATGGCTCGCGACAGCGCCCCGGCCTTGTTGGGGGCGAGACACTGCGGAGCTCTCGACGAGGCGGAGCACGCGAGCTCGGTAGGGTCGAAGTCGCATGACGTGCGGTTGAAGATGAGCCCATCCGCCTGACCGTCGAGCGCATCGCAACGCTGCATGAGTGCGCTCATAACGAGCCGCTCCTCCTCCGGCGTGAACGGATCGCGCGGTGTCTCCACCTTCGCCTTGACGTACTGATTGCTAATCCAACGCAGCGCTAGATTGCTGATCGTCGTTCGCATCGCAGGAGCTCCAGAGACGATGCCGTCGTAGAGATCCGGATAACGCTGCGCCATGATCATGCCTTCACGTCCGCCGGTCGAGCAGCCGACGAAGTAGTTGTGATGTGGCGGCTCGCCGTAGTACGCCTCGACGATCGGCAGCGCGACTTCGGTCGTCTTCGCGTTCGCTTGAAATTGGAAGTTCAACAGCGCCTGCTGATCGGCCATGAAGCTGCCGTCGAAGCCGCTGCCCTGATGCCCGCTGTCCGTCGCGACGACCGCAAAGCCGCGCTCGAGCGCGGTCCGCTCACCGGCCACCTGTGACCCAACCGGCTCGCGGATCGCGCCGTTCAATCCCCCGCCGCCCTGGAACATGAACCGCCCGTTCCACTCGGCCGGCATGTTGATCGCGAAACCGATCGCGTACTGCTTATCGTCGACGCCCGTTCGGCGCTCGAAGCTGCCGGCGACGTGGCAGTGCGGTGGCAGCGTCATCTCGCTGCCGGGCCGAGCAGCGATCGTGCGATTCGCATAAAACGTCGCTTCGTCGATCGTGAGATCCTCCGGGCCGCCGGACCGGCCGGCGAGTGCAGCGCACGCCCGCTCCTGCGCTTGGGTCTGCGCCTGCGCCTGCGCCGGCGCATAAGCGGCGAGCGCCGCAACCGTAAGTCCGGCCTCTGCAAGGAGTCGCGCCTTCGTCATCGTTTCACCGTTCATCCAAAACCGTGTTCGCATCGTGCCCCCCGCATCGATCATGACGAGCTACGCGTGGCAGCCCTACTCGCTGTCCGGACCTTCGCGAGATTCGATGGCGAGACCGTACGTCGGGTCGCAGTCGTACGGGTAGACGTGATCATCGCCGCGCCGAAATGACATGATTCGCGCAGCCGTGCCCTCGAAAGAGCCAGGATCCTCGAACTGTTGCGTGACGATCAGTGTATTGGCATCGGCGAGGCGGAACCGCTCGAGAAGACGCACGTCCTGCGTGTAGTCGACCCCGTTGTTGAACAGCGTGCCGGGCATCAGCTTGGCGGTATCGACTACGAGTGTGCTTTCTTCCCAGCGGCCGATCGAATGGCCGGTCTGCGAGTGCGGCCAATCGTCGGGGTGTTCCGTTTCGCTCATGAAGATGATGCGCACGAGATCGAAGTACTCGAGCTTGATGACGATGAGGTCGCGGCCTTCGAAGATCTCGATCGGAAATGGGCCCTGCATCGAGTAGATCACACCCGGCGGCCGGCACGTCAACGACACGTCGGTCTGGTTTTCGGGGTCATAGCTTTTCGCGGCCTCGCGCAAACTCGCGTGCACATTCAGGCCGCCGTAGTCTCCGGGCGGAAACTCGGTCGCGCCGGCGTCGGCGAGCAGCAGGGCGCCGTCGCGGAATTGCGCGATCAGCTCGGCTTCCGCCGTCGTCGCGGCACGCCGAGGTGGCGTCGGCCCCGGAGCCATGGACCAGAAGCCCGCGATGCCGTGGCCTTGCGGCGATTGAGCGTGAAGGGCTCCCGGCGATGCGGCGAGACCTGTAGCACACCCGCCGAGCGCGACCAGAACGTTTAGCGCTCGCATATTAGTTGTTGGTTCCGGGCGGCAGACCAATCTCGGTTCCGTCTTCCCGGAACGCGCGCGTGATTCGGATCAGATAGCTGCCATCGAGCGAAGGCATCCCTTCGAGCTTCACTTTGTCGCCAGGCTTGAAACTCGTCTGACTCCAGCCGCGCCGGCGCAAGATCGACGGCGATGTGGTCTCGGCCGTCCACTGCTGCTTCTCGTCGTCCTCGCCCACCACCTCGAGCTTGAGGATCGCGTGCGGGTTGCTGAAACGAAACTCGGTGACCGTGCCGCTAATGGTCGTACGCTCATTGACGTTATAGAAGACCGGTGCCGAGTGGTGCGCGTAGGCAGCCCCGGCCGCGAACACCAGCACGCCGAAAAGACCCGAGCGCCACCTCATGCTGTATTTCCTCAGCGGCCAGAGGCCCACGCCACGACGTCGAAATCGTCCGGCACGTGCAGAAACACGTTCGTGATCGGCCCGAGGGCGCGGGTAACGTGACCTTTGCCGGTGAGGTCTTCGAGGTATACGAGGTCGCTGCCGATTCGGTGTCGCGTTCCGTCGGTGACCTCGACCTCGAGCTCGCCAGTCATGTTGATCGCAAACTGCTTGCGCGGGGCCGTGTGCCAGTCTGGAGCGCGCGCACCGGAGCCGCCGTAGACACTCGCCGTCATGCGCGTGATGTCGATGGGCTTTGCCTCGGGCGAGATCGTGAGCTCCTCGACACGCGAGCCGCCGTCCGGTGTTGCGTAGATGCGCACGACCTTCGCTTTCACGGGGCTCTGCGCCGTCGCGCTCTGAGCCAGCGCACGACCGCCGGCGAACAACAATGCGGCGCCCGTCATCGTCATTAAGTCTCTTCGTTGCATGGCACACCCCTTTCCAGACTTGTAACTCAATATAGCGAATTGAAGTGTCTTTGTAAGCGCCCTGTTGTTCCGCCAAGTACCGGCGGTTCAACTGCGCAAGCTAGCGCGCGGCGTTACACAGCCAAAGTTATCTCGGGCTGCATTTGTTATAGCATATAGCAATGTAAACTAGCCGCGCAGGCAACGCGAATGACACGGTGCCCCCGTCGCCCGAGGGGACAGGGCCATCAAAGCTCTACTGCGAATCATCGCGAGCGCAGTCGGAGTCGCTGCCGTTGCGCTACCAGCGGTCGCACATCACTCTTTCGCGATCTACGATATGTCGCAGAGCATAGAGTTCGAGGGTGTTGTCGAGACGGTCAAGCTGCGCAATCCGCACATGGCGCTCACTCTCATTACGACGCAGGCCGACGGCCTCAAGCGTACGATCGACTTTGTCGAAGGTGCGCCGGCCAACATGCTCGTTCGCATGGGATGGACCCTGCGAACATCGCCCCCGGCATGACCATCAAGGCGATCGGAGCGCCGCATCGCGACGATCCGAACGCGTTTTTCTTGGAAGCCATCATCTTTTGCCCGACGGCAAACAATACTCCGTCATCAACTGAGTGGCTGCAGGGCCGTGAGCATGCGATGGGTCAGGACGCGCACGGCGCTCAAGGTCGGCGACAACGTCACGATGTTCGCGCCGTTACCCTCGACGACGGCAGCACCGGCTCGCTCTATGTAGGCGTGATCCTCGCCGACGGCTCGAAGCTCGGCCAAACCAGCGGCAAAGGCGCGGGCTCGAGCAACTAACGTGAGGACGCCTGTCACCGCGGCTGTTAGACGTCTCCCGATCCTTGCGGGGTTAGCGGATGCAGCGCGCCTTCGTCTTTGAAGCCACCCGCCTCGGCTCCTGCTAGGCTTCGGGCCGGGGAGCCGATAGAGGTGCAGCACATGGCCAGAAGCATGACGCTTGCGGGGATCAGGCTAATCGCTCTCGTGGCAGCGCCGCTGGGGCAGGCGGCGGGACAGACGACGGAACAGCCGCTGCCTTATCCGGTACGAGTGGTCACACTCGTAACCCATTCGAGTCCCGGGGGCGGCAGCGACGTTTTCTTGCGCGAGATGACGCGCTACCTGCGCAAGTACATCGACGCGACCTTCATCGTCGAGAACGCCGAAGGCGGCAGCGGAGCGAGAGCGATGTCCCGTGTCGCATCCGCGCGGCCCGATGGCAGCGTGCTCTACGCGGCGACGCCCACCTACATCATGACGTCGCTGCTGAGCCGGCCGGGCAGCACCTACCGCGATCTCGAGCCGCTGGTGAACTTCTTCATGGATACGGAGGTCGTGTACACGCGAGCCAACGGCCCGTACCTCACGCTCGAGGATGTCCTGGACCACGCCAGGAGCGGCCGGGGACGCTGGGGCGCCGCCAATCCGGCGTCGCTGGAACGCCAGGCGGCCGAGCGTTTACGCGCAGCGGCGGGAGTGAATGCCGGTGTCGTGCCGCACAACGGCGGCGGCGATCTGATGATCAACATTCTGAACGGGACGCTCGAAATGGGCGTCGGCGAAATGGAGGAGCTCCGTGCGCAGCTCGCGAGCGGCACGGTCCGCGTGCTCGCGACCTTCGGCTCGGAGCGAATTGCGACCCATCCCGACATTCCGACGGTCCAGGAAGCCGGCTACGACGTCGAGCTCGAGAAGTTCCGCGGCCTCGCGGCGCCGAAGGGGCTGTCGCCCGAGGTCATTCGCATTTGGAACGAGGCGGCGCAAAAAATTCTGGCCGACCCCGAGTATCGCGAGCGGTATACCGCCGGCAACCTCAAGGCCAACTTCATGCCGCACGAGGAATTTGTCCCCTTCATCGCTAACGTCGCCGCGGAAACGGCCACGCTGTTCGAGGCAGCAGGCATGCTGCAATGAACCGCAAGGACCTCGTCGCCGCGGCGATCCTGCTGGTCATCGCCGGCGCGTACTTCCTGGTAGCCCAGCGGATACCCTCGAGCACGCTGGACGACGGGGTGGGTCCTCGCGGTTTTCCCCTGGTTCTGACCGTCGCACTCGTTGCATTGGCCGCCGCGATCGCGGTACGTGCGACGGTCACCGTCCCGGCGCCACGTGGCGCAGACGAAAACAAGGAGACCGAAGCGCGCTGGCCGCGCGCGCTCGGCCTACTCGTACTCGGCGCGCTGTACATTCCAGCCGCCATCGTTCTCGGCTATCCGCTCGCCCTGTTCCTGCTCCTCGTCGCCGTTGCGCTCTACGAGGGGAAGCGCTTCTCGTGGCGCATGGCGGCGGTGGCAAGCGGCGGTGCCGCGTTCTTCTACGTCCTGTTCGAGGTCGTGCTGAGCGTGCGTCAACCCGAAGGTCTTCTCTTCTAAGTAACCGTGGATCAGATCGCGTATTTCTTGACGGTCTTCGCCGCCTCTGTCGGCGGCCTCGTCTGGGGCATTCTCGGCGGCTCGATGCCCGGCCTTTCGCCGTCCATCGCAATGGCGCTGCTCCTGCCCTTCACCTATGCACTTCCACCCGTGGCCGCGATCGTGATGCTCGCGACCTGCTACATCGGCGCGGAGTATGGCGGCTCGATCCCGGCGATCCTGATCCGCACGCCGGGCACCAACGCGGCTGCCGCCACCGTGCTCGACGGCTATGAGATGAACCGCCAGGGCCGCGCGAGCGAGGCGCTCGGCATCTCGCTCTGGTCTGGCGTCGTCGGGAGCCTGTTCGGCCTCGCGATGCTCGTTCTGCTGACCGAGCCTCTGGCGCAGATCGCGCTCGCCTTCCGCTACATGACCTATTTCGGCTTGGGCCTTCTCGGGCTTTCGGTGATCGTGTCGTTGTCGGGCAAATCGCTGCTCAAAGGGGCGGCGGCGGCGGTAATCGGCCTGATGATCGCTACCATCGGCTCCGATCCGATCTCCGGTGTCAGCCGCTTCACCTTTGGCTCCCCCGATCTCCTTGAGGGTGTGGCGCCGCTATTGATCATGATGGGAATCTTCGCGCTCACCGAGTTGATGACGCGCAGCGGCACCCCGGGCATCATCATGGCGCCGGGTGCCTCGATCCGCGTGAGGCTGCCGAAGCTCGCCATGATGAAGAAAATTGCGCGCGCGCAAGGCATCGGCTGCGCGATCGGCACGTTCGAAGGGCTGACGCCGGGCGCGGGCGGCTCGGTCGCCGCCTTCCTCACCTACAACGAGGCACGCCGCTGGTCCAAGGAACCGGAAAAATTCGGCAAGGGCTCCGAGGAGGGAGTCGCGGCGCCTGAGACGGCGAACAACGTGGTGGCGAGCACGGCCCTCATTCCACTCCTGAGCTTCGGGATTCCGGGCTCCAATTCCGCCGCCGTGCTTCTCGGCGGATTGCTCATTCACGGGCTTCTACCGGGCCCGCGCCTGTTTGAGGAGGACGCCGAGATCGTGACGGGCCTCTACCTCGGCTCCTTCATCGCGACTATCGTCCAAATCGTGATCGGTACGATCATCCTGCCCGTCTGCATCTGGCTCGTGAACCGGCCGCGGCCGTATCTCGCCGCCTTCATCTACGCGCTGGTCGTCTCGGGCGTGTACACGGTGCACCTGTCGATCGTCGACGTGGGCATCGTGATGGGGGCGGGCCTTTTGGGTTACTTCATGCGCTACTTCGGTTTCCCAATGCTTCCCCTGGTGCTCGGCGTGGTCTTGGGCGGCCTCATCGAAGCCAACTACCGGCGCTCCCTCCTGTTGTCGGGCGGCGACTATGCGATCTTCCTGGAGGATCCCATCGCGATCGGGTTCTTCATTCTGGCGATCCTCGTCGTGATGGGCTCGCTCGTGAGCGAATGGCGGAAAAGAATCAAGGAACGAAAGGAGAGCACGTGACGCTCGCACAAGAGATTGGAGCGTTCGCGGCCGCGACGGCCGCGAACGCGTTGCCCGCGGCGGTGCGCACGACCATCGCCCGGTTGGTCTACGACGTGGCCGGGCTCTGTGTGGCGGCGCGCAACACCGCGTACGTCGCGGCGGCGCGGTCGAGCGCCGCTTCTTCGGGCAATGCCACGGCCATCGGGCACCTAGGCGGCCTCGGCCCCTACGACGCGGCGCTCGTCAACGGGACGGCGGCCCATGGCGAGGATTACGACGACACCTTCGAAGGCGGCCCGGTGCATGCCGGGGCGGTCGTCGTTCCTGCTGTGCTCGCGGCTGCGGAGCATCGCGGCCTCTCCGGTGACGCCGCGATCAAAGGCATCGCCACGGGCGTCGAAATCATGTGCCGCATGAGTCTCGTCGCGCCGCAGGCGACCCACAAGGCCTGTTTTCATCCGACCGCTATTTTCGGCGCGCCCGCTGCAGCCGTCGGCGTCGGCGCCTCGCTCGGCCTCACGCCCGACAAGATCGCGCACGCGATCGGCATCGCAGGAAGCCTGGCCTCCGGCATCATCGAGTATCTCGCGGATGGCAGCTCGACCAAGCGGCTGCACGCGGGCGCCGCGGCGCAATCGGGCATTCGCGCGGCACTGCTCGCGGAGAGCGGGTTTACCGGCCCCGCTACCGTGCTCGAAGGTCGGCACGGTTTCTACAAGGCCTTCGCGCCATCGAAGACCCCGGATTTCGCGCCGCTCACTGACGGACTCGGCGCGCGCTGGATTCTCGAGACCGTCGCGTTCAAACCCTATGCGTGCGGCACCATGACCCAACCCTTCATCGACTGCGCCATCGAGTTGGCGCGCGCGAACGTGCGGCCCGAAGATATCGCCAGCATGGTGTGCGAGGTCGGCGAGGGCACCGTGCACCGCCTGTGGGAGCCGTTGCAGCAGAAGCAGGCGGTGCTAAACGGCTATGCCGCGAAGTTCTCGACGCCCTATTGCATCGCGGTCGGCTTCCTCGACGGCAAGGCGGGCTTCGAGCAATTCACCGACGCGCGCGTCATGGATCCGCAGGTGCGCGCGCTGGCCGCAACCGTCTCCTATGTGATCGACCCGAACAACGAGTATCCGCAGAACTTCAGCGGGCACATCCGGGCGACGCTCAAGGACGGTACCGTGCGCGAGGTACGCAAGCCCCACATGCGCGGTGGTGCGCACCAGCCGCTCAGCGACGCCGAGATCCGGGCGAAGTTTCTCGACAACCTCGCGTTCGGCGGCTGGGACGCGCAGCGTTCGCTGCGGCTGACCCGAGCCATCGACGGGATCATCGCCGGCGCGCGCACCGACCTCTCGGCGGCGCGCGCATGAGCCCGCGCGAGCTCGACGGCAAGGTGGCCCTCGTCACGGGAGCCTCGCGCAACATTGGCCGCGCCATCGCGCTCGATCTCGCGGACGGCGGAGCGGCGGTCGCTCTCGTCGTGCGATCCGACGTCGCGGGAGCCAGCGCCGTGATGCGGGAGATCGAGGCGCACGGCGGGCAGGCGCTCGTCATCCGCGCCGACATCGCCGAGCTTGCCGACGTGAAACGCGCCGTGGAGACGACGGTGGGCCACTTCGCAAGGCTCGACATCCTCGTCAACAACGCCGGCATCCGTCCCGAAGCGCCGCTCGAACAGCTCTCGCTCGACGCGTGGCGGCAAGTCATGGCCGTTATGCTGGACGGGCCGTTCCTGCTTGCGCAGGCGGCGTTACCCGCGCTCGAGCAAGCCAAGGGCACGATTGTCAACATCGGCGGACTGACGGCCTACACCGGCGCCGTGCACCGGGCTCATGTGGTCGCCGCGAAGGCGGGGCTCGATGGCCTGACCAAGGCGCTCGCCGCGGAGCTCGCGGCGCGAGACATCACGGTCAATCTCGTCGCGCCCGGCCTGATCGATACCCAGCGCGAGGGCGTCGAACCCGAACACCGCAAGACCCGCACGAGCCTCTTGGGGCGCCGTGGCCGGCCCGAGGACGTCTCCGCCTTGGTGCGCTATCTCGCGGGACCCAAGGGGCGCTATCTCACGGGCCAGACCCTACACGTCAACGGCGGCGCGTACCTGCCGTAACGCCGTCGGAAATCAAATGGAGGGGATGGCCTGCACCGGATTCACGGCAGCGGGGCGTCACGATCCTCGGGGGTACCCGGCTGAATGCCGATCCCCCGCAGAAATTCCGTCCAGGCGGCGATGCGCCGCCCGCGCGGTCTACTCTTCCGGACGCCGGCAGACCACCTTCGAGAGCGCCATCCCTTCGCCTTCCACGCGCATGCAGGTCGGACGATAGCGCTCGCGCACGTAATACGCGTTCTCGAAATCCTCCTGCCGCGGGTTCTCCATGCAGTCGTACTCGAACGGGTGCCGCGCGGCGCTCTTCTTCCCGCCTGCGCTCGATGGTGAACGGGGCGTCGCAGTACTCCGGGTCAGTGATCGTCACCTCGATATCGATGCTGCTGCCATCGGCCGAGAGCGTCACCCGCTCGACCGTGTGCAGCTTCTGGCTGGTCGGTTGCCCGCGCGCATCGAGTGCGGCATAGCCGTTGAATCCCACCGTATCGATCACCAGCGTGCTGCCTTCCCAGCGACCGATGGAATCGCCCACGTGCTCACCGACGATCGTCATGGATACCTGCGGCGGCGGTCGACGTTTCAGTGGTCCGCGCGTGCACGCTGCGTGTATGGTGTGCACGTGACCCAGAGCCGCTCAAACATGTTCGTTCGTGTGCTCGCCCTTGCTGCCACCCTCGCCGTCGCAGCGCCCGCGATGGCGCAGAGAGAGTTTCGCGTCTACCCGAGCTTCGAAGGCGACGTGGCGGAGGCGCCGGTGCCGCCGGACTACCAAGTGCCGGGCGAGCTCGTCGTCGGCCACATGATGTTTCCGGATGGCCGCACGGGTAACCAGTGGCGCGATGGCGGCACCGGATGGACCGACGATTATCCGAAAGGCGACCGCGCTCTCATCGAGATGCTGCGGCGCTTCACGCGCACGCAAGTACGCGCGGTCGAGCAGCCAGTCAATCTCGAGGATGGCGACGACGTGCACTACTGGCCGCTGCTCATGTCCGGGCTCGCATTCTCCATGGACTTGAGCGAGGAGCAGGCCGCGAAACTCCGCGAGCACTTACTGCGCGGCGGCTTTCTGTTTTGCGACAGTTTTTTCGGCGCCGGCAACTACGCCATGTTCACGGAGAGCATGAAGCGCGTGTTTCCGGATCGGCCGATCATCGATCTCACCGACGAGCACCCGATTTTTCACGTGACTTTCGACTTGCCCGAGATGACCAAGGTCGTCATTCCGAACGCCAACGAGGTGTTCTGGGGCGGCCGCATGGGCCGCGGTCCGCCGCGGTGGCAAGGCATCGAGGACGACGACGGCCGGCTGATGGTCCTGATCGCTTACAACAACGACGTGCAGGATGCCTGGCAGTGGGCCGACGATCCGCGCTATCCCCACGAGCTCGTGAACCTTGCGCTGCGGCTCGGCGTCAACATCGCGATGTACGCCATGACGCACTAGCTGCCACGCGCCGCTTGTCGACGGGCTCGGCGCGGATGGCCGCCGGAGTCGTCGCGCGAGCTGCGGCACCCGCCGTCTTAGTGCAGTGCCCGCATGACGTCCGCCAAGAACCGCGCGATGTCGAACCCGTACGACTGAGGCACCGTGCGGCACCGCTCGACGCGCTACTGGCTCTCCATCCACGTCGGCGATGCGGTGAGGGCGCGCGAGCTCGGTCACCGGCGCAATCGTTGACGCTACCCCAAACCCACCCGTATTCTCGGTAACAACACGTCGCCAAAGCGTTTTTTCGGGGTGCGCGCTTGAGGACTCGACGACCGGCTCTTGTGACCATCGCTGGTCTGCTGCTGGCGACTGCCACTACGAGCTACTCTCAGAACCAGCCCTACGAACCGTCGCGGTTGCCCGGCGGCCGGCCGGACCTCAACGGTATCTGGCAGGCGCTGAGCGAAGCCAACTTCGATCTCGAGGCTCACACCGCGCGACCGGCCATGAGCTTGCGGGCCGGACCCTATGGCTCACTACCAACCCCCAAGGTCCTGTATCTCGGCGCCGTTGGCGCCGTGCCGGGCGGCCTGGGAGTCGTCGCAGGAGGCGCGATTCCTTACCGGCCCGAGGCGCTCGCGATCAGGGCGGAAAACCAGGCGAACTGGATCGATCGCGACCCAGAGATCAAATGCTATCTGCCGGGCGTCCCGAGGGCGACCTATATGCC
>Ga0208454_1000336_pt1 | contig 29832 bp, 25 predicted proteins | sample EasRivMeERMZT100_FD_187530 | JGI IMG/M metagenome (GOLD analysis project Ga0208454, IMG submission 187530) | Soil microbial communities from meander-bound floodplain in the East River, Colorado, USA - East River MetaG ERMZT100 (SPAdes) (version 2) | ecosystem: Environmental > Terrestrial > Soil...
TGCCGGTAAGGAAGCGTACCGCAGGGTTTTCGACGCCAGCAACTTAGCAATCGTCAGGTGCTTTGACGTCTAGATCATCGCCCGTGCTGGGCTCGCTTGAGCACGCGTAAGTAACTGTTTGTTATTTCAAAAACGGCATACTACTGGTTAGAATCAAGGGCTATCCCGTTAGCTCCACCTCGATCAATATATAGCGATGAGCCGTTCATCGCTGTCGCTGGCTGCCGGCCGAGATTACCCGCGGACGTGGGCGCAGTTTGCGGACTGGTTTCCCGATGAGGCAGCGTGTTTTCAGTACCTGGAGCGGCTGCGCTGGCCGGAGGGATTTGTCTGTTGGCGCTGCGGCGAGCGCGGCGAGCCCTATCGGGCAACACGCCATCGCTTGATGTGTCGGGTCTGCCGAGCTCAGGGCTCGGTGACTGCCGGGACGGTGTTTGACAAGACCCGCACGCCGCTGCGCAGTTGGTTCGCCGCGGTATGGTACGCGACCAATCAAAAGCATGGCGTCAGCGCACTGGGGCTGCAGCGAGTGTTGGGGCTGGGCAGCTATCAGACCGCCTGGATGATGCTGCATCGGCTGCGCCGCGCCATGGTCAGACCCGGACGTGAACGACTGTCGGGGATTGTCGAGGTAGACGAGACCTATGTGGGCGGGCGCGAGACGCGCACGCGTAGAGGCCGCCGAGCGGCCAAAACCAAGCCCCGCGCGGTGCCAAGCAAGAAGGCCATCGTAGCGGTCGCCGTCGAGGTTCTGCAGCCGAAGGGGTTTGGACGCGTGCGGCTGCGCCGCGTGCCTGACGCCTCGGAGGACAGCTTGCTGCCCTTTGCGCTCGAATCCATCGAGCCCGGTTCCACGGTGCACACCGACGGATCGTGGGCGTACCGGTCGCTGCCCGAGCATGGTTACGTTCGCGACAAGACGGTGATCCTCGGCTCCGCCGATCCCGCTCATGCGTCGTTGCCCGCCGTGCACCGTGTCGCGGCGTTGTTGAAGCGTTGGCTGTTAGGTACCCATCAAGGTTCGGTCCAGCCCCACCAGTTGGATGCTTACCTCGACGAGTTCACCTTCCGCTTCAACCGCCGCTCATCTCGCTCTCGCGGATTGCTATTTTACCGGCTCCTCGAACAAGCCGTGATCACCGAGCCCGTGACCTACCAAGCGATCACCACAACCGGCTCGACCACAACATCTAGGCGTCGGTGGAGCTAACGGGATAGCCCTTATATAATCTCAGTTATCGCCAACCACTCGCCAGGAGCCAGCCATGAGCGCCGTCATGTCCCGCCCGGCCACCGGTCCGACCTCCGCCGATCCCCAATCCATCGACGAGATCGATGTCGCGATCTGCCGCCTGGTACGGCAGATGAATGCCGAGACCTACCGCATGCTCGCGCTCGTTCGCGAGTTCGACGATCGCTTCGGCTGGGCCAAGTGGACGTTCCGCTGTTGCGCCGAATGGCTCGCGTGGCGCTGCGGCATTTCGCTCTCCGCCGCCCGCGAGAAAGTTCGCACGGCGCAGGCATTGCGAACACTGCCTGCGATCTCTGCTGCGTTCGCCGCGGGCCGCTTGTCGTACTCTAAGGTGCGCGCGCTGACGCGTGTCGCGCACGCCACCGGCGAAGACCTACTACTCGCCTACGCGCTCGAAGCAACGGCTGCGCAGGTCGAGGAACGCTGCCGGCAGATCCGCAACGTCACGCCCGAGTCGCAGCACGACGCGCGGCGTACATGGGAGCGAAGATCGCTCAACCTCTGGCGCAACGACGTGGCAGGCACCCTGCGCATCACGGTGGAAGTGCCGATCGAGGACGGCGAGCTCATCACGCGCGCGCTCGACTGCGCTGTGGCCGCGGGTGACGTGTCGACGGACGTCGACCCCGATGCGATCGCCGAATCGAAAGGCACCGCCTGGCGAGCACAACAGGCCGACGCGCTCGTTGCGGTCGCGAAGGCGTATCTCGACGGCGGTGGTGCGGGCGAGAGTGGATGCAGCGCAACTGCCGATCATTACCAAGTTGTCGTGCACGTCGATCAAACAGCCCTCCGCGGAGGGCTGGGCCGCGCCGATCTGCCCATCGACACCGTCAAACGGCTGAGCTGCGACGGCAGCCTGATCACACTTGTCGAGGACGAGAACGGCACGCCGCTCGACCTCGGCCGCAAGCAGCGCACGGTGTCGACGGCGCTGAAACGCGCGCTCTGGTCGCGCGACCGCGGCTGCTCGTTCCCGGGCTGCCACCGCAAGCGCTACCTCGATGCGCATCACCTGCATCATTGGGCCGACGGCGGGGATACGAGCCTCGAGAACCTCACGCTGCTTTGCACGCACCACCATCGGCAGTTGCACGAGGGTGGTTTTCGAATCCGCCGCGACACCGACGGCGCACTGCACTTCGAACGAGCTGACGGCCGCGCCATTCCGCGTTTCGGCTATCGGCTCGACGACATGGTCGACGACGAGAACACGAGCCCCTCCGCGGAGGGATTTCGCACCTCGATGGTGCGTGAAGTGGCAGCGGTTTATCGAATCCGGTCTCGATCCAAGACTACTTGATGACCGGCTTGTTCATCACGGCTGAGGAAGGCACACAGCATCGGCTCGCCGCCGCAGCGTGACCGCTCACTCGTAACGCAGTGCGACCACCGGCTTCGCCCGTGCCGCCCTGCTCGCCACGGCAGCCACCGTAGCCGCCGCGACGACGAGCGCGAGCGCACCGCTAACGACGAACACCAACGCATTCAGCTCGATGCGATACGCGAAGCCCGCGAGCCAGCGCTGCATGAAGGCGTACGCCACGGGCCACGCAACCAGGTTCGCGAGCAATGCCAGCCGGCTGAACTCGATCGTGAAGAGCCACACGATGTCCGCGACGGACGCGCCGAGCGCCTTGCGAATGCCGATCTCTTTCGTGCGCCGCGCCGTGGCGAATGACGCGAGGCCGAATAGCCCCAGGCAGGCGATGAGAATCGCGAGCAGCGAAAACAGCGTAAGCATCTCGCCTTGGCGCCGCTCGCCGCGATAGAGAGCCTCGAAATCTTGATCGAGAAACCGTCGCATGACGGGCGAGTCGGGGGCGAACCGGCGCCAGATCGCGTCGATGTCGGCCAACGTGCGCTCGAGATCGCGCCCTGTCACGCGAATCGATGCCTCGCGTAGGGGTGAGGTCCGTTCTGACGGTAGGGTGTAGGCGACCGGTGTCACGGCGTCACGCACGGACTCGAGGTATACGTCTGGAGCGACTCCAACCACGACGCCCGGTCGATCCGACACGTCAATGATCCGACCGATCGCTTCCTCCGCCGTCCACCCGAGTCGTTCCACCGCAAGCCTGTTCAGGACGAACGAGGTCGGCGATGGAGCTGGCGCATCCGGTTGCTGCACGACGGGTCGATCGCCCCGGCCTTCGGCAAACCATCGACCGGCCACAAGGTCCATCTCGTAGGTCTCGAAGAAATCAAAGTCCACCACCATGAGAGTCGTGATGAACCCGAACCCATCGGCGCCTGCGGGCTTCAGCAGGGAGCGGATTGGGCTCCGGGTGCCTGGCGTCACAGTCGAGGCCGTGACCGCACGAACTTCCGGAAGCGCGAGCCACTGGCGCTTCATCGATTCCCACTGCGGACCGAGTCCTCTGGCCGCCGAGCCGGAAAGCGCGACGACGTGATCCTTGTTGTAGCCGAGATTGAACCCGCGCGCGAACCGCGCCTGTTCGAAGACAACGAAGGTCGCGATCGCGAGCGCGATCGAGATCGAGAACTGCAGAACCACGAGCGCCTTGCGGACCGTGGCCGCAGTAGCACCTCGCGCGACATCGCCCCGGAGGACGCGCACGGGCCTAAAGGCCGACAGGAAAAACGCCGGGTAGCTGCCGGCGACGAGCCCGACGAGCAACGTCACGGCCGCGAGAAACAACACGAGCTCGGGGCTGCCGAGATCGCCTAGGCCGATATCCTTGTCGACGAAGCTCGCGAATGGCGGCAGCGCCGCGATGACGACGGCAATCGCGATCGCGACGGCCGTTACGGTGACGAGCAGCGACTCACCGAGAAACTGAGCGATCAGTTGCCGGCGAGTGGCGCCGACGCCTTTGCGCATTCCTACCTCCTTCGCGCGCTGCGTGGCGCGAGCCGTCGCGAGATTCATGAAGTTGATACAGGCGATCAGCAACACGAACGCAGCGATGGCGCTGAACGTGTAGACCGTCATCATGCTACCGGGCGTGCGCATCTCACCTTCGCGCGTGGAGTTGAGATGGATGTCGGTAATGGGTACGGCGCTAAACCCGCGGAATCGACTCGAACCTTCCCGGAAGCGTTCCTCGAAGAACTGCCCCGAGCGGCTCTGAATTGCGCCCACCTCGGCACCTTCGGCCAGCAGCGCATAGGTTTGGAAGCAATTGCCTCCCCAGCTCTCCAAAACCTGCGGCGGCGCGCTTCGCAGCGAGATCAACACATCGAAACGCACGTGTGTGTTATCGGGCAGATCCCGCATGACGCCCCTTATCTCGAACGGGCCGCCAAGATTCTGTAGTGTGACCGTGCGCCCGAGAGGACTCGCTTCACCCAAATAGCGACGCCCCGCGCTCTCGCTAACGACCATAGCTCTCGGGTCCGCAAGCGCGCTCCGCGGATCACCCTGCAGCCACTCGAAGTCAAATATCTCGAAGAGCTCGTTATCGGCGCTGGCCACGTTGGACTCGTAGAACGATTGCTCGCCGAGCGTCATCAGCGTGCCGCCACTCTGACCAAAGCACGTCGCCAACCGGGCCGAGCGCTCGATCTCGGGGAAATACTCCTTGAGGAGCGGCGCCACGATCGGCGCCGTGCCGGCGAAATGCAGGCCCGCGTTGCCGTCGATCGACGCGACATCATCGGAGATGCGCACGATTCGATCGCTGGCTGCGTAGTGCCGATCGTAACTGAGCTCGTGGCGGATGAAGAGCGCGATCAGCGTGGCGCAAGCGATGCCGAGCGCGAGCCCCGTGACGTTGATCGTCAAGACGAGCTTCTGCGTGAGTAGTTGCCGCACGGCCATGCTGCCCCCCGCGTGTCGACTCCGCCTGGCTGCGCATACCTTCCAGTTAAAGGTATTGCGAGACCGCCAGCAGCGAGTATCCCGTTTGCCAACGGCGCCGCGCGAGAGCGGCGACCGTCTAGAACTCGACCGAAGGCTACTTAATTACTGGCACCGTTTTCCGCTCGGAGAAACCGAGCGGATCGACGGCGCCATCGGTGGCGAGCGCGCTTTCCGCACGCTCGACGAATGCGGCTTCGTCGCGGATCTCCACACCCATCCGGCCGGCGGCCTCGATCAATCGGGAATGACCGGTCAGGACGAGCGGTCGCGCACGAGCGAACTTGATCGGCGCCTTGGCGATCTTCCGCGACGAAGACACGAGCCCGAAGCGCTCATTGCGGCCGGCATCGACCACGGCCCGCTCGCGCACGAGCGTCATCGCCCGGCCCGCGCGCAGATGCGCCGACACCTCGTAGCGCAGCGTCAAAACGTAGAGCTTCTCGGCAGGGCCGGTCACGCGCACGCACGGTCCGAGAACGCCACGGTTGCTGACTTTCGCGTCGGTGTAGAGCGGAAAGCTGATTTGTAGCGGCTCTCCGTGACCGTGCGTGTTGAAAGCCAGAACGGAGGAAACGAGATCGCGCACCACGGCGCGCTCCTGATCCGGTTGCATGATCAGGAAATCGAGATGATCGGGAATCGTATGCGGGGAAACGACGGACATGCTTGGAGCCTGGGTCAGTCCACGGACGAAAGCATAGCGACCCGGCGGCTGGATTCCCAGCGGTCGGCAGCGCATCATCGGCCGAATTCGATCGAGTCCCTGCAGACGCCTTGGGGGAGAATGCAATGCGTAGCCTAGTAGCAAGCGTGGCCCTATTCACCGCGGGCGTCGGAGTCGGCGTGTATCTCGTCCCGAGCGTCGCGCAACAGCCACAGAACGCGGGCCTGCGCCTCAACCACGTCGGTCTCTTCGTCGCCGACTTCGATGAGTCGATGCGCTACTACACGGAGACCTTAGGTCTACGCGAAGCGTTTACGATTCGCGATCAGGCCGGGAACCCGACGCTCGCCTATCTGCACATCACGCGCGATACGTTTCTCGAGATCGCCCCGGCATCCCCACAGCGACCCGTCGGGATCAGTCACGTCGGTCTTTGGCCGGAAGATCTGGAGCAAACGCTCAGTGTCCTCCGTGGGCGCGGCGTCGAGATCGCCGATCCGCGCACGGGCTCGACCGGATCGCGCCTCGCGAACGTCACCGATCCGAACGGTGTGCGCCTCGAGCTCGTCGATTTCCTGCCGGACTCGGCGACGAGGAAGGCGATCGATGCGTTCCCGCAGTAGGAATCCGCGATCGATCGGAGAAGTGCCGGTATTAGAGCCGATCGTTCGGCGCGCCTGACCCGACCGCACCGGCGCCGCTGCCACCACCGCTGCCACCGCCGCTCGGTTGGTTGCCCATGAGCCGGTCCACGAGCCGGCTCACGTGCTGCGGGGACCGCGTTTTCCGCGCGAGGATCGCGTACACGGTCGGCACGGCGAACAGCGTGAGAAACACGGCGACCATCATGCCGAAGAACACGACGATCCCGATCGGTACCCGCTGCTCCGCGCCCGCACCCGTCGCGAGCATCAGCGGCAACGCGCCGAAAGCGGTGCAGAGGCTCGTCATCAACACCGGCCGCAGCCGCGTAACGGAGGCCTGCACCACCGCATCGATGAAATCCAAACCGCGATCGCGCAGCTGATTGGCGAACTCGACGATCAGCACACCGTTCTTCGCTGCGATGCCGACGAGCATGATGACGGCGATTTGGCTGAAGATGTTCACCGTCAAGCCGAACAGCTTGAGACCGAACACCGCGCCGAGCAGCGCGAGCGGCACCGTCACCATGATGATCACCGGGTGCACGAAACTCTCGAACTGCGCCGCCAGCACGAGATAGACGACGGCGAGCGCCAGCAGGAAGGTGAAATAAAGTTGCTGGCCCGTGCGCGTGAACTCGCCCGTTTGGCCGTCCCACATCAGCGTGGCGCCGGCCGGCAGCTCGCGTGCGACCGCGTCTTCGAACCAATCCACGGCCTCACCCATCGTGTAGCCGTCCGCGAGGTCCGCGGAGATCTTGATCGAGCGCAGCCGGTTGAAACGCGATAGCTGCATGGTGCCGGACGTCTCCGCGATCTGCACGACGCTCGACAACGGGATCAATGCGCCCGTGCGTGTCGAGCGCACGCGGATGTTCGTGAGATCGGTGGTCGTCTCGCGGATGTCGTCGCGGCCCTGCAGGATCACGTTGTACTCGCGGCCGCGATCGACGTACGTCGTGACGATGCGTGAGCCGAGCACCGTTTCGAGCGTGCGACCGACCACCTCGAGCGATACGCCGAGATCGGCGGCGCGGTCGCGATCGATCGACACCCTGATCTGCGGCTTGCGCTCCTTATAGTTGGTTTGCACGTTCTCGAGCCCAGGGTTCGCCTGGGCGAGCTGCAACATCTGATCGGACCAGTTCGCCAGGTTGTCGTAGTCGGGACCGCCGATGACGGCGACCACGGGCGCTTGATTGCCACCGCGGCCGATGCCACCCGGCATGCCCATCGACACGCGCACCCCGGGCATCTTGCGGGCCTCTTGGAGCAGCGGCTGCATGATCTCGCGCGCGGTGTGCTCACGTTCGTCCCAAGGCTTGAAGATCAGGAAGGCCCGCGCCGTGTTGACGTCGCCCGTACGGACGTCCGAGCCACCCTGTCCGGGCACTCGGACGAGAATTCGTTGCACTTCACCTTGCTCGATGGTCTGCAACGCCAACGCCTCGAGCCGTCGTGCATACCCGTCGATGTACTCGAAGCTCGAGCCTTCGGGCCCCTCGATCGCGAGGAACGCGCGGCCGAGATCCGCCTGCGGCGTGAACTCCGCGGGCACGGAGCGGAACGTGACGACACCGAGCGCAATCACCACGGCGAGCGCGGCGAGCACGAGCGTCGGCCGGCGCACGAGCGCAAGCAGGCTGCGCTGATAGAACGCGGCTAACCGCTTGAAGGCCCGATCCACCGCGTGGCCGAAGCGGCTTAAGTGCTCCTTTTCCGGCAGCCGCGACGCGAGCATGGGCGTGAGCGTGAGCGCGATCAACGCCGAGAAAGCGACGGCGGCCGCGAGCGTGAAGCCGAACTCGCGGAACAGCCGGCCGAGATCGCCGGGTAGGAACGAGATCGGCACGAACACGGACACCAACGTGAGCGTCGTCGCGATCACGGCGAAGCCGATCTCGCGAGCGCCCGTGATCGAGGCAACGAGCGGCGGCTCGCCGAGCTCCGTCCGCCGGTGCACGTTCTCGAGCACGACGATCGCGTCGTCGACCACGAGCCCAATCGCAAGTACGAGGCCGAGCAGCGTGAGCACGTTGATCGAATAGCCGAGCGCATACATCACCGTGAGCGACGCGATGATGGACACGGGAATCGTGACGGCCGGAATCAGCGTCGCCCGCAAATTGCCGAGGAAGATGTAGATGACCGCGAGCACGGACACGAGCGCGAACACGACGGCGATCAGCACTTCCTTGAGCGCCGCTTCGATCGGCAGCGCGTTGTCGATGCTCACTTCCAGCTTCGTGCCAATCGGCAAGCTCGGCTGCATGGCCGCGACGGCGGCGCGCACGCCGCGCGCGATGTCGAGTGTGTTGCCTTTCGACTGACCTTCGACCTGCAGCATGAGGCCGGGCCGGCCGTTCAGGCGCGTATACGAACGCTCGTTCTCCGCGGCGAGCTGGACGTCGGCGAGCTCGCCGAGCCGCACGAGGTGCCCGTCCTCACCGCGCGAGATCACGAGATTGCGAAAGTCCTGCTCCGTTTCGAGCCCCACCATCGTGCGTAGCGAGAACTCGCGTGTGCGCGACTCGAGCCGCCCGGCCGGCAGCTCGACGTTCTCGCGGCGCAGCGCGTCCTCGATGTCCGTCACGACGAGCTGGCGAGCGGCCAGCGCCTGGCGGTCGATCCAGACGCGCATCGAGTAACGCCGCGCGCCCGCGATGCTCGCGCGCGCGACGCCCGGCACGGTCGACAGCCGGTCGAGGATGTTGCGCTCGGCGTAATCGGTGAGATCGAGCATCGACATCGTGTCGGAGCTGAACGCGAGTGTCACCACCGACTCGGCGCTCGCGTCGGCCTTGATGACCTGCGGCGGATCGGCCTCCGTCGGCAAGCCACCGGTCACGCGCGCGATACGGTCGCGCACGTCGTTGGTGGCCGCGTCGATATCGCGGTTGACGTCGAACTCGATGCGGACTTGCGAGCGCTCGTCCTCGCTGTCGGATTCGATCTTGAGGATGCCCTCGATGCCTGCGATCGAGTCCTCGATCACCTGCGTGATCTTGGTCTCGATGATCGCCGCGGACGCGCCGCGATACGCCGTCGTGATCGACACCACCGGGCGGTCGATGTCGGGATACTCGCGCACCGCGAGGCGCTGCAGCGAGACGATGCCGAAGATCACGAGCAACATGCTGATGACGGTCGCAAAGACCGGTCGGCGAACGGAGAGCTCCGAGATCCTCATCGGCGTCTCAACTCGTACCGTCGGCCGAGACTTCCTGAACAACCGTCCCGTCGCGAACGTTCTGCGTGCCGTCGACGATGACGCGCTCATGCTCCGCGATGCCGCTCACGATCTCGACGTCGCCGGGCCGCCGCTTGCCGGTGCGCACCTCGCGTCTTTCGACTACGCCGTCGCGCACCACGAATACGTACGCGTGACCGCGTTCGGGAACGAGCGCCGCTTCGGGCACGAGCAGCGTCGGCGCCACCTCGCCGCGCAAAGTCACCGTCATGAACATCCCCTGCCGCAGCACGCCGTCGGGGTTCGGCAAATCCGCGCGCACCGTGATCGACCGCGTCACCGGATCGACGCGCGAGTCGATATTGCTGACTACGCCGGCGAACTCATGGTTGGGCAGACCGGTTGCAAATGCCGTCACCGGCAAGCCGCGGCGCACCACGAACAGATACGTTTCGGGCACCGTAAAGTCGAGCTTGATGACCGAGGTGTCGTCGAGCGTCGTGATCAACGTGCCGGCGCTCACGAAGCTGCCGACGCTCACGTGCCGGAAGCCGGTGCGCCCCGCGAACGAGGCGCGAATGACCGTGTCGGCAAGGTGCGCCTGTGCGGCCGCGACACGCGCCTGATCGCCTTTGAGCGACGCTTCGACCTGCTCTAAGTCGGCCACCGACATAGCCTGGCGCGACTGGAGATCGAGGCTGCGGTCATATTGACTCTGGCTGCGAGCGAGCTCGGCTTCGGCCTCGGCGAGCGCCGCCCGCATCTGCGCATCGTCCATCTCGACGAGGATCGCGCCGCGCGCGACGACCTCGCCTTCGTTGAAACGGATCGCAGTGACGGTGTTCGACGCCTTCGAAGTGACCTGCACGGATTCGTTCGCCTGAGTGGTGCCGACGGCCTCGATCTCGATGCCCATCGGCTCGATACGCGCGGGCTCGGTGACGACCGGCACCGCGGTCGCGCCGGCGGCCGCCGACCGATTCTCGGCGGGCGGAGTGCAGGCGGCGCACAGGCAAGCCAAAACGAGCGCGGCGGAGTACCGCAGACGGTGCTGTCGCGCCGCCGGACGACCTAGGTCGGCGCAATGCGGCATCTCGCATCGTCGGAATAGCATGCTTATTCGGGTCTCGGGCTGGGGAGCGAGACTCTTTTATAGCACACGCCTCCGGCCGAAATGGCCTCAGCACGGTGGCCCGCCGCAACGCGAAACCCGCTCCAAACTCGTGCATCCCCGCAACGAATGGCGGCCCACCGTTGCCGCAGCCCGAATCTACGCACACACGGCTCCACCGCGTCGCTCCGCGCGCACAGAAAACTTTGGAAATTCGATGGTTACAGTTATCGTTCGTCCTGCGCGGTCATTGGCGCGGGAGGGGGCTCTTGAACACACGTCTGTGCGGCGGCAGCGTGCTCGCGGCGATTCTATCGATCGGCGGCTGCGGCGGCGGCAACGACTCCGCCGATCTCGCGTCCGGGACCGGCACGGCGAATACACGCAGCCGCATCGACGACGCACGTCTGCGTAACGCCGCGAGTGAGCCCGGCAATTGGCTCACGCACGGCGGCACCTATCTCGAGCAGCGTTTCTCCCCGCTCACGGACATCAATAAGGACACGCTGGCAGAGCTCGCGCCCGCCTGGTACTACGAGTTCGACACGTATCGAGGGCAGGAGGCCACACCGCTCGTCGCCGACGGAGTGCTCTACACGACGAGCGCGTGGAGCAAGGCGTATGCATTGAATGCGGCCACGGGTGAGCTCCTCTGGAGCTACGACCCGCAAGTCCCGGGCGCGGCCGGTGCCAAAGCCTGCTGCGACGTGAACTCGCGCGGCCCCGCTCTCCATGAGGACAAGCTCATCATCGCGACGCTCGACGGCCGACTCATCGCACTCGACCGAGCCACGGGCACACCCGTGTGGAGCACCGTCACCGTCGATCAGAGCAAGATGTACACGATCACGGGTGCGCCGCGCGTCGTGAAGAACAAGGTCATCATCGGCAACGCCGGTGCGGAGTTCGGCGTGCGCGGTTACGTGAGCGCCTACGATGCGAACACGGGCGCGCTCGCCTGGCGTTTCTATGTCGTGCCCGGCGACCCCGCCAAAGGCCCCGACGGCGCGGCCTCGGATAAAGCCTTAGCCGAGCTTGCGGCGCCGACCTGGTTCGGCCGCTGGCACGAGATGGGCGGCGGCGGCACGCCATGGGACGCGATCGTCTACGACGCCGAGCTCGATCAGCTCTACGTCGGCACCGGCAACGGCAGCCCATGGAATCGGCAGATCCGCTCCGACGGCCAAGGCGACAACCTGTTTCTCGCGAGCGTGCTCGCGCTGAACCCCGACACGGGCGCATACCTTTGGCACTACCAAGAGGCGCCCGGCGAATCGTGGGACTTCACGTCGACGCAACCGATGATCCTGGCCGATCTGCCTCTCGGCGGCGAGACGCGCAAGGTCATCCTGCACGCGCCGAAGAACGGCTTCTTCTACGTGCTCGATCGGCGCACGGGTCGCGTGCTGTCGGCCAACAATTTCGTGCCGACCTACTGGGCCACGCACGTCGACCTCACGACCGGCAGGCCGGCGATCGTGCCGAACGCGTTCTATGACCAAGGACCGTTCGTCGGCGCACCGACCGGGCTCGGCGCGCACAACTGGTCACCGATGTCGTATAGCCCGCTCACTGGGCTCGTGTATTTTCGCGCGTCACGCGCATCGATGATCTATCGCCACGATCCCGCCTTCGTCTTCCGCGAAGGGCTCAACAACAGCGGCATCGTCCGCGGCGCGCCGTCGGCCGAGGATCGCGCCATCAATGCCGCGAACCCGCCGCTGTTGGGTTCCTCGCTCGTCGCTTGGGATCCTGCCGCCGGCGCGCCGCGATGGGAAATCGATGGCTTCGGCGGCGGCGTGCTTTCGACGGCGGCCAACCTGCTGTTCCAAGGCAGGGGCGTCATCACGGGCGAGCTCATCGCCTTCGATGCCGTGACGGGCGAGAAGCTCTGGTCGCACGCGACGCCGAACTCGATGGCGCCGGGACCGATCAGCTACGCCGTGAACGGGGAGCAATACATCGCGATCGTGGGTGGCCGTGGCTTTTCGGGCGGCGACGACTCCCAAGCGCGCGCCCGCAACCCCGGGCGCATCTTCGCCTTCAAGCTCGGCGGCACGGCTACGCTGCCCGAAGGTCCGGGCCCCGCCCCGCCGCCGAACCCACCGAGCGAGATCTGGCCCGACGCCGTAGTGACGGCGGGCGCCGCGCACTATCAGGTGTACTGCTCGCGCTGCCACGGTGGGGAGACGCATTCGCTCAACATCATTCCCGATCTGCGCCGGTCGGTGGCCCTCACGAGCGCGGCGGTGTGGAAGAGCATCGTCATCGACGGCGCCTTCGAACCGAACGGCATGATCGGCTGGAGCGAGTTTATCGACGCTGAAGATGCCGAGAGCATTCGTGCCTACGTCGCTGCGCAGGCGCGGCTGCTCGCCGCCGCGCAGGGCGCAAGCTCCGCGGGCGGAGTGGACGCGCTCTAGCCTGGCCGGTTACCGCTCCGCTGTACTGACGAAGTCTCAGCCCGGGAGCTCACCGGTCGTAAGCCAATGGGCACAGTCGACCGTCAGGTGCAGCGCCGCCTGCTCGTCGCACTGGTCGATCTCCTCTGCCGAGAGCACGTCCCGCCAGCGTCCATTCGTGCCTTTGTGGACGAACGTCTCGGCGCCTCCCTTGAAGAATTTCTCGAGCATTTCGATCTTCTTGAACTCGCGGCGCATGTAATCGAAGCCGCAGTGCTCGACGATCGCGGCCCACTGCTCGTCCGCGACGTCGATCTCGAGAAATGCGGCGACGCGGCGAATCTCACCCTTAAGATCGGCCTTCAGATTGTTGAAATGGACGAACAGCACGTTCGGCGAATTGCGGACGTTCCACCAGCCTTGCGCGTGATCCCAGAACTCCTCTACAAAACCGGGCAGCGAGCCGTTATGCGCAAGGAAATGTCGGTAGTAGTCGCGCACGTCGACCGTGGGATTGGTCATCGGCGAACCCACGCGACCGGGAGTGAGGTTGAACGCGTCGAGGGCTTCCTGGGTGAAGCCCGCGTGGTGGTTGTACGCGCTCCAAACGACGTCGCGCGCATCGCGACCCACGTAGATGTACTTCGCCTGCGGTGAGCAGACGAGCGCGTCGATCGGCAAGTGCGTCTTGATGAAACGCCGATGGGTTTGCGCCTCGAGACCCGCGAGCACCTCGTCGAGCGGGAAAATCCGCATGTCGAGCCACGGCGAATCGCCAATCGGCCCCAGGTGATCGGGCGCGCCGCAGACGAGCTGGCCCACGATCTGCTGCATCCACGTGGTGCCCGACTTGGCCCACGTGACGATCACGATGTCATCGGGCCGATAGCGAAAGCCGTTCCAGCGCGTCGAGTCGGATACGGGGTTTTGGCTCTCCCGTGTCTTCTTTGGCCAGATGGGTTCCACCGACGTCATTGCGGCGGCGCACCGATGAGCACGACGAACAGGTTGTCGGGCTCGCGCACGATCGCCACCTTGAGCTTGTTGGGACCGGCCGGAAGCTCGAGCGGCACTCCGCCCGTCGAGACGACCTGTCCGCCGACTTTGGCGAACGCGGCGATCGCCTCGTCGACGTCGCGCACGCGCATCTGGATGCGCGTGGAGCCTGGATCCTGGAGGTTGCCGCGCACGGCGCTGCGCTCGACGCCTTTGAAGTCAATGACCTCGAACGTGAGGCCCGACGTCGGCACACGCAACATGCCGAAGCGGAACTGCGCGCCCGGCATGCCGAACGCCGCCGCGACGGCGGCGTTGTCGACGAACTCGGAGCGGCTCACGAGCTCGAGACCGAGCGCGTTTTGATAGAGATCGATGGCGCTAGGCACGTCGTCGACCGTGAGCCGCACGCGTACCTCGACGATGTTCGCCGTGGCGGGCGCGGCCGTCGCCGGCATCGTGGGCGGTTGCACGATCTCGACGAAGTGGCCGTCCGGATCTCGCACCATGAGCATACGCGCTTGGCTGCCCGCGCCCATCGGCACGAGCGCGGGCGCACCGCCGACCGTGAGCACCGGCGCGCCGAGCTTCTTCAAGCGCGCGGCGACGCTATCGATGTCGCGCACGAGCACGAGCAGCGTGAACGCCCCCGAATCCTGCATGCGACGCGCGAGCGGCTTGCCGTTGGCGGCCGCGATCTCGACGATCTCGACGCCGCCGGCAATGCCGGGAGCGCGGCCGATCATCCAGCGAATCTGCGCGTCGGGTAGGCCAAACATGTCGCGCAGCGCGGCGTTCGCACCGGCGTCGCCGGGCGGGCCCGGCGTCTCGAAACCGATGCCATCGCGGTAGAACTCGATGGCCTTGTCGAGATCGCCGACGATCGGGCTGAAGAAATTGCCCGTGCCGACCACGATGCCCGTGGGCGCGGGGCCCGTCGGCGCAGCCGGCTGAGCCTGTGCGAAGGCAGCCGCCAAGAGCAGCGGCGCGATAGCGAATGCTTTCATCGAAAAGCCTCCCCCTAACACTCGGCCAATCCTAGCGCGAAACGCGCCCGCGACACGGGTAGTTGCGCCACCCAGAGCGCTCTTTTCAGCGGCACCAATGGCGATCGGCCGCATACCTTGCGCTTCTAGGTTGACATACCTTTAACCAGTAGGTATGGTCGTATCCAACGCATCCGTAGTTGGTCCGCCGAAATCGGGCGGTGGGTTCCCAAAGCTAAGGAGACGTCATCATGTTGGCTCTACGATTACCGTTCGCTGCCGTCTCGGGCATCTTGTTCAGCCTCGCGGTATTTCTCGGCCTGTCGCAGCTCGTGAGCGTGCCGTTCGACGTGGGTGATCCAGTCGTCGCTCGCGAGTTGATCTTCACGCGACAGATCATCGACACGGACGTCGACACCAAACGCGCAGAGAAGGTGGAGCGCGAGCTGCCGCCGCCGGTGCCGACACCCGTCAAGGTGGGTCCGGGCCGCGACGGCGTGGACGTGCGCGCCTTGCCGACGAACATACGGCACATCGTCGACCGCGGCGACCACGGCAAAGGCCTCGACGTAGGTACCGACCGCGACGTGCTGCCGCTCGTGCGTGTCGCACCGGACTACCCACCGCGCGCGCAAGCCAGCGAGACCGAGGGCTGGGTGCAAGTGCAGTTCACGATCACGCCGACGGGGACGGTGCGCGATCCGGTCGTCGTGGCTTCCGAGCCCGGCACCTTGTTCGACGACGCGGCGCTCAAAGCCATCGCCCGCTGGCGTTACAACCCGCGCGTCGACGGTGGCGTCTCGGTGGAGCGCGTGGGCATGCAAACGCTGATCCGCTTCCAGCTCGAACAGTAGGAGAATCAACGGCCTCACGAGCACTGGCGAGCACGGCAACTTCGGCATATCTTTCGTTCATGGCACAAACAAACCCTCCCTTCATGAGCGGTGTACCGGAGTTGCTCGTGCTCCGTTTGCTCTCGGGCCGCGAGATGTACGGCTATGAGATCGTCAAAGCCGTGCGGCTCGTCACCGGCGAAGCCATCGGGTTCGGCGAGGGTGTCATCTACCCCGTGCTCCACGGTCTCGAGGAAAACGGCGCCGTCAAAGCCAAGCGCAAGAGCGTCAACGGGCGCGAACGCGTCTATTACGCCGTCACGGCCAAAGGCAAACGCCGCCTCGAGCACTTGAGCGGCGAATGGCAGCGCGTGAGCACGGGCGTGAACTCGGCGCTCGGCGATCTTACGAAGGAGCCGCAAAATGCCTAGCACGCAGTTCGAGTCTTTACGACTCGAGCTGCTGCGAGGCGGCGTAGCACCGGTCTACGTGGAGCGAACGATCCTCGAGCTCGAAGAGCACTACGCGGATCTTACGAGCGATGCCCTGGCCGCCGGGCACGGCGCCGAAGACGCGGCGGAGAACGCTCGCGCCGCTCTCGGCAGCGAGCACGCCATCATCGCCGCCGTTTTGTCCCGCCCCGAGTTACTGGAATGGAGCACACGTTGGCCGACTGTGGCGTTGTGCTTGCGCTCGGCGGCCACGATCGGTGTCCTGCCGGGCTTACCGCTCGTGTTCTGCATCGAGCACCGCCCCGAGCTCGCGCGCTGGGGTGCGGCCGTCGGCGTCGCGGCCGCGGTCGTCGGCGCGATTCTCGCCGGGCTCAACTTTATGATCGCCCTCGCCTAAGCGGCTAGAACCGATCGAGGCACTCGTACGGGTGCACCGTGTTCTCGGGCTTCCAGACGAAGTAGCGCTTGAGATCGAACGGCCGCTCGAAGTTCACGGGATCCGTGGTCGTGAGCGTGTAGTCGAGCCGCGTGTAGTCGGCGTTCGGCGTGAAGCGCTCGACGACTTTGATCTGCTCGCTCTGCGGCGTGCCTTCGTGATCGAAGTAGCCGGCCGCGATGTGGTCCGTCTCGATCACGAACGCATTGCCCTCGAAGCGTCCACGCGAGAAGCCGTACAGCGTGTGCTCGGCCGGCGCCACGGCGCTCGGATTCATGTGAATCGTGCGCACCGTGTCGTACTCCTCGAGCCGCATGATGATCTTGTCGCCGTCCTTCGCGAAGTCCATCGGCAGCGGCGAGATCATGATGAGCGGCGTACCCTTCGTGCCGCACTTGAGCAACGCGTTGTCGCGCGGGTTCCACTGCGCGAGGCCCGCTTTGCCCGCCGCCGTGAGCGGATAGCCGCCCTTGAACATCGGGAACGCCGCCGGGTCGCTCATGATCGTGGACCAGACGCGGAAGATACCGTCGGCTTTGGCCGTGGCGGCGGCCACGTCGGCCTCGATCGTGGCACGACCGACGACCTTGCCGCTCTTGCCTTCGGGGAAATAGGCCTGCGCCGAGCCGAACGTGAACTCGTAGCCGCTCGACAGCAGCATGCTGCGCGCGAGGATCTCGGGGCGATCGCGCACCGACGGCGCGCCCGCGATCGTCACACGATCGCCGACGACGACCGAGCTGCCATCCGCATCCCGGTTACGCAGAACGGCGATCGACGCCGTTTCCGCGTCCCACACGGTTTCCTTGCCGCTCGCGTCCGTCACCGACAGCAAGATCTGGCCGTGCGGATTGCGCCACGACACGGACTTGATGATCCCGCTGACCTCGATCGTCTTGGTCGAATCGAAGATGCCGGCTTGGCTGTGGTGCGCATAACCGCTGCCGGCCAACAGACTCAGGCCCACGACGAGGCCGCAAAAACGCACGAATCGCAACATTGATCTTCCCCCAGAGTCGGCACCACCGGCGGCGGCGCCTTGCAGCCGATTCTAAACCGAGCAAGCTCTCGAAAGCGCTACGGCCGACCCGCCGTGAGCTTGAGCAGCCGGCCGCCGTCGCCGTCCTCGAGCAGCCAAATGGCGCCGTCCGGCCCCTGCTCCACGGCGCGAATGCCTGCGTTCATGTCGAAACGCTCGGCTTCTTGCGCGCTCGCCCCGTCGAGCTCGATGCGCACGAGCGATTCCGACGACAGGCCGCCGATGAACGCGTTGCCCCGCCACTGCGGAAACTCGCTGCCGCTGTAGAACATGAGCGACGACGGCGAGATCACGGGGTTCCAGGAAGCCGAGGGCGCGTGGAAATCCAACCGCGTGCGGTGATCGGGGATCGTGCGACCGTCGTAATGATCGCCGTTGCTGACCTCGGGCCAGCCGTAATTGCCGCCCCACTCGACGATGTTGAGCTCGTCACCGCCGCGCGGGCCCATCTCCACGTTCCAGAGGCGCCCTTCCGCATCGAAGGCGAGCCCGAGCGGGTTGCGATGGCCGAGCGTCCAGATCTGCGCCGCCACACCGCCATGATCGGCGAACGCGTTGCCGATCGGCACGCTGCCGTCGGCGTTCAGGCGGACGATCTTGCCGAGATTGGTCGACAGGTCTTGTGCCGGCGTGAACTTCTGCCGCTCGCCCGAGCTTATGTAAAGAAAGCCGTCGGGGCCGAACGCGATGCGGTGACCGTAGTGCCCGCGGCCGTCGACCTTCGGCACTTGGCGCCAAACGACGGCCAGGTCCGCGAGCGCACCGCCACCGGCGGCATCGAGCACGAGCTTGGCGCGCGCGACGGCCGCCCCCGCCGTGCCGCGCGGGCCGGACTCGGCATAGCTCAAATAGACTAGGCCGTTGTCGGCGAAATCCGGGTGCAGCACCACGTCTCCCAAGCCGCCCTGGCCGCCGTACTCGACCTCGGGCACACCCGCGATGTCGCCCACCTGACCACCCTCGATGGCATAGAGCTTGAGCGCGCCGCCCTTCTCAGTGACGAGCAGCCGGCCGTCGGGCAAGAACGCCATGGCCCAGGGCTCGTTGAACTCGGCGACGGCGGTGGTCGTGAACGGCGAGGACGACTGCGCGAACGACGTGCTCGGCGCGTCGCTGCAAGCCGCGACAGCCGCGGCGCAAGCGAGCAACTTCAGCGGCTTCCACATGGACTGGCTCCACCTACGAGTGTCGGTCGCAGAATAGCAGTGTTGCGTCGTCCCGTTAGCAGGCGCCTTGAGGACCCGGCCGGTGCGGCGTATAGTAGATCGCACTACGTTTCGACATACATTTCGCCATGTCACTCGTCAGCATTCGGCTACCCGACGACGTCGAGGCACGGCTCGCGAGCGAGGCCGCGCGCACACAGCGACCGAAATCCGAGATTGCGCGCGACGCCATCATCGACTACCTCGCCCGCGCCGAGCGCGAGCGCTTTCTCGCGGAGATCGCACGCGCGGCGCGCGACCGCGGCACCGCCGAAGCGCTCGCCACCGCCGCGGAAGCGCTCCCCACCGACAATGAAGCGCTCGCGATGGGCGAAAGCGCCGGCGTGCACGAGCCGACTCCGAGCTATGCCGCGCGCCGCAAGAAACAGCGTCGATGAGACGCGGTGAAATATGGCTCGGCAACCTCAATCCGAACCGTGGCTCGGAGGTCGGCAAAGTACGCCCGGTGTTGATCTTGCAAGCAGACTTTCTCATCGCGCAGGGCGAGCCGACGCTCATCGTGCTACCACTCACGACGCAAGTTCGGCCCTCCAAGGAGCCGCTGCACATCACGATCGCAGCGCGCGACGGATTGAAGCAGCACTGCCAAGTGATGCCGGAGCAACCCCGCACGCTCGACCGTAACCGGCTCATCGAGGGACCTTTGACGCGACTCACGGCCGAAGAGATGCAGCGCGTCGAGCGCAGCTTCAAAGCCGTGACAGGGCTGTTCGAGTAATGGCAATGCCAACGCGCGCGATAGCGTCGCGGCTCGGTGTCATGGCGCTGGCACTGAGCGCCGCGACGGCCTGTCTGGCGCAGGAGCGCATCACGGGGCGAGCCAAGATCACCGACGGCGATTCGTTCGAGATCGGCGCCACCCACGTACGCCTGTTCGGTGTGGATGCCCCCGAAGGGCAGCAACCCTGCACGCGCAACGGCGCCGCCTGGCGCTGCGGCGACGCGGCCACGGCCGAGCTGCGGCGCCTCGTCGGCGGACGCGACGTGGTCTGCACGCAGCGCGACGTCGACGACTACGGCCGCATGGTCGCTGTCTGCCGCAGCGACAACACCGACTTGGGCGGCGCGATGGTGCGCGCGGGCTTCGCACTTGCCTACCGGCACTACAGCAACGACTACGTCGACGAGGAAAACGAGGCGCGCGCCGCGCGCCGTGGCGTGTGGGCCGGCGAGATCACCCCACCGTGGGACTGGCGCCGCAACGAGCGGCGGGCGCCCACGCCGTCGGATACGCAACGCTCGACACCTCCGATCACGCAGTCGGCGCCGAGCGGAAACTGCCGCATCAAAGGCAACATCAACTCCGACGACGAGCGCATCTACCACGTGCCGAGCTCGGCGTCATACGACGACACGCGCATCGACGAGAGCCGCGGCGAGCGCTGGTTCTGCTCGGAGCAGGAGGCGCGCAGCGCCGGCTGGCGCGCACCACGCAACTGAACCATGTGGCGAGGGGGAATCGAGCCATGAACGCAGTCCTTCGACATCACGCAGCCTCTCGAGGCTTGTTGGCAGCAGTGGCCGTCGCTGGTATCGCCACTATCACCACTATCGCCGCCATCGGCACGGCCGCGACTGCCGGAGCGCAAGCGCTGCCCAACCCCTACCGCCAAGTCGAGGGTTGGGCGAAGCTGCCCGGCGGCCGACAGATCGGCGCCGTCGGCGACGTGGACATCGATCCCGACGGCCGGCACGTCTGGGCCGTGCTGCGCTGCGACGCGGGCGGGGACAAGTTCGGCTACGAATGCCTGGAATCCAACCTCGACGTCGTCGTGAAGTTCGCTCCCGACGGCAACGCGGTGACGAGCTTCGGCGGCGGCCTGTTCATCTGGCCGCACGGCATCGAAGTCGATACGCAGGGCAACGTCTGGGTCACGGACGCCGCGAGCGTCGAGCGCACCACCGGCCCTGCCGCGCACGGCCGCGGCCATCAGGTCGTGAAGTTCAGCCCCAAGGGCGAGGTGCTGCTGCGGCTCGGCACGGCCGGCGTGCCCGGCAACGACGCGACGCATTTCAATGCGCCGAGCGACGTGGTCGTCGCCGCGAACGGCGACGTCTTTGTCGCCGATGGTCACGGCGACACTACCAACAACCGCATCGTGAAATTCAGCAGCGCCGGCACGTTCGTCAAAGCGTGGGGCCGAACGGGCTATGCGCCCGGCGAGTTCCGCACGCCGCACGCGATCGCAATCGACGCGCGCGGCCGCGTGTTCATCGGCGATCGCTCGAACAACCGCATCCAGCTCTTCGATCAGGAGGGCACGCACCTCGCCACGTGGACGCAGTTCGGCCGGCCGAGCGGCATTTTCTTCGACCACGACGACCGCATCGTCGTGGCCGACTCCGAGTCCGACAACATCGAGAACCCGGGCTGGGAGATGGGCATCCGCATCGGCGACGCCGCCACGGGCTGGGTGCGCGAGCTCATCCTCTATCCGTGGGGCGATCCGCGCGACCGCGCGGGCACGGGTGCGGAATTCGCGGCCGTGGACCGCGACGGCAACCTCTACGGCGGCGAGCCGCGGCCGCGGCGGTTGCAGAAGTACGTGCGCGTACGGCCGTAGCCGCGAGCGGCGCTAAAAGCCGCCGCCGGTTTTGAAACCGCCGCCGCGGCCAAAACCGCCGCCTGTGCGGAAGCCGCCGCCGCCGAAGCCGCCGCCTTTGCCGAAGCCGCCACCGCCGCCCCAGCCGCCGCCACCACCCCAACCGCCGCCCCACGGCGGCTTGCCCGGACCGCGCGGGAAGCGGCCGCTGCCGAAACGCGGGTCGGCGGCCAAGTTGCGCTGACGCTGCTGCTTCGACAATGCATCCCAAATCTCGCCCACGCCGAGCGAGCCTGCGAGCAGCTGCGTCAGCAGCGTGGCGATCAATGCGCCGTTGACGAACTCGGAGGACACAGCGTCGTAACGCTTCTCCTTGAAGCGCTTGCGGATCTCCTCGAGCTTGGTCGCGCTGTCGCGGTGCGCGTCGTGCAACGTGCGGTAGCGTGCCACCTCGTCCTCGAGGCGCGGCCTGTCGGCGCGGATGCCCGTGAGCTCGTCGACGGCGGCATCGTCCTCGGGGCTCGGCGTGAGATTCGCGCGCTCGCGCAGCGTGCGCATCTTCTCGCCGCGCAGCGCATCGCTCAAAACCTCCGTGCAACGGCGCGACAGATCGTCCTCGCCGGCCGCGAAGGCCGCGCGCTGCTCCACGAGCGCCGCGATCTTGGCCTGCTGCGCCTCGATCTTCGCGTCGATGGCGGCCTGCGCTTCCGCCGCCACGGTCGCCGTTCGCTCGCGCTCCGGCACGCCCGCCGCGGCAGCCGCCGCGTGCTCGAGGCCACGCACAGCCGTCATGTCCTCGTCGGCGAGCGTGCGCATGCGCTGCGCGTGCTCGTCGAAACGCGCCGGCAGGTCCGTGAGCATCGAGTAGTTGCGGCGTAGCGGCTCGAAGTCGGCCACGCGCGCCACCCAGCCATCGAGCAGCCGCGTGAACGGCCCCGCCGCATAGCGCATCGTGCCGTAACCGCGCGACCACAAATACCCGAACAAGGGATCGGCCTCGTAGGGCTTGCCCTTCTCCGCGCGGTCCGTCTGCGCGGCTTGCGCCTTCGCTTCGGCGAGATCCGCGATGCGATCCGACGCCTCGGCCGCTTCGAGCCGCGCGCGATAGGCGGAATCGGCCTGGAGCTCCTTCTGCGCCACGGCCTCGGCTGCGTCCACGGCCTGCTCGGCTGCCGCGACCACGGCGGCTTGCGCCGTACGCTCCTGCTCGAGCTCGACCAGTGCCGCCTGCGCCGCCGCGAGGTCGACACCGACGGCGGCCTGCGCGTCGGCGCGCTGCGCGAGCAGCTCCGTGACTTTACGGCTCGTGTCGTCGAGCGCGCCTTGCACCTCGCCGCCCTCGATCTCGCGCAGCCGAATGCGCGCGAGCACGCCGAGCACGCCGAGCTCGGACTGCCGCAGGTGATCGAGCTCGGCCGTGCCGCGCGCGAGCCGCACGTCGTTGCTCTCGAGCTCCCGACGCGTGTCCTCGAGCAACCGCTCGATCATCGCGAGGATGTCGCTACCGCTCAGCATTTCGTTTACCACTCCGTGATCGCCGCACCCGTCGCGGGCACCGAATACTGCGGCTCGAGCTCACCGCGGCGTTTCGCGCCGACGACGGCCTGTTGAATGATGCCGTCGTCGCGCTTGTCCGCGGCCACACGCTGGTACGTCTCTTCGTCCACGCGCAGCCCCCACTCGCGCACGCCACGCGTGCGGCCATCTTCCTCGCTCACGATCGGCAGCCTGAGCGGCGTGCCGTCGGCCCCGATGGCCTCGACGATCAAGTAATAGTTGCGCGCGCCGCGGTTGTCGTCCGGGACACGCCAGACGCCGCTCTGCTCACCGGGGCGCGAGACGATGCGCAGCTCGTATTGCAGCTGCAGGCGGTTGCTCAAGACCGTGAGCTCGCCGACGGCCGCGCGCGCGGCGTCGTAGTCGCGCTGCGCGATGGCGGCCTCGCCCGCATTCTTGAACCCCTGCGCGTCCTGCAGGGCATCCGGGTTCTGCGTCGCGATGACGATGCCCTGATAGGCGCCCTCGAGATCCACCGGCAACTCTTCGATCGCGCGCAGCTCCGGCCCGCGGACGAACAGCTGAAACGCGAGCAGCGCCACGGCCACGATCGTCACGCTGCCGCCCACCCACTTGCCCCAGCGGCCGCGAGTCACATAGAGCGTGGCGAGCGAGCGCCCCACGCCCGCCACGGGCGCGGGATAGAGGAAGCGCTCCTCGCGCAGCGCGCGCACGCCTTGCACGAGCACCTCGTCGGTCACGACGATGCCCTGCGCCGTGTAGATCTCGCGCAAGCGCTCGAGCAAGCGCTGATCGCGATCGTCGGCATCGAGCTCGCGCTCGAGCACGAGCTCGCGATGGCGCAACGTATCGACGACATCCATCGCGAGCATGAGCTCGTCGAGGGGCGCCTGTTCCTTGACGACGACCTGGTTCATCGAAGCATTGAGCGAGTCGTCACTACTTGCGCGGCGGCTCGAGCACGAGCTGGTTGCCTTCTTGCACCAACCGCGCGAGCCGCTGCTTGCCCGTCTCGACCGCTTCGCGGATCTCGGCCGCGTTACGCGTGCTCAGAACGCGCATCTCGCTGATGATCTCGCGCGAACGCTCCTGATAGTTCACGACCGAGGCCACGAGCTTCTTCACGGCATCCGCGCGAATCGTCGGGCCGTAGCCGGCCTTGAGTGCCGCTTCTTGAACCTTGCCGCCGATGTCGGCGAGATCCTCGAGGCTCTGGCTCACGCCTTCTTTCATGGCATCGAGCGTCTTGGTGCTCTCGTGCAGCCCGTGCAGGCCCGTGAACGAGGCGCTGAGCGCCGTCAGCACCGTCTCGTTCGTGCCGAAGAACGACACCGCTTGCTTGTAGACGCGGTCCTTCGCGTTCGTGGTCTGCACGAGCCGACCCATCACGACTTCCGATGTGTTGTAGCCGACCGTCAGATTGTCCGAGAGGTCCTTGCAGATCTGATAGCGGTCTTCGGCCGCCTGCATGTCGCGCAGCTGCTCGTCGCGCGCGAGCTCGAGCTTGGCGCGCGCGATGAGATCGTCGGGCTTGGCCTTGTCGACGGCCTCCATCGCTTTCTGCAAGTCGGCCTGGTGCTTCGCGAGCTCGCCCTCGGCCGTCTTCAGCACCTGCAGGGCGAGAATCTCGGCTTCCTTCAACGCACCGCGGAAATCCTGGTAGGCGTTGAGAATGGTGTGCTCGCGCTCGATCTGATCGTTCGTGTCTTTCGCCACGTCGAGATAGAGCTTCTTGATCTTGTCGAAACGCCCCGAGATGTCGCCGCGCGTGGCCTTCACCCAAATGTTCTGCAGCCGCTCCCAGGTATTGATGCGGCCGTCGTCGAGTTGCTCGACCATGCTCTTGGCGTCGTCGCGAATGCTGTTGAACGCGTCCGTGACCTTCGCGTATCGGTCGGAGAGCTCCATGGCCGCGACTTGCTCGCGCACCACTTGGTTGAACAGCGACGCCTGGCTCAGCGTGCGCGCGATCGCGACGACTTTGTCCTCGTCGAGATCGGAAACGCGGTTCAAGAGCGCCACGATCGGCGCCTCCTCCGTCTTCTCGGGCACGAGGCCGAGGTCGCGGAGACGGAGCATGGCTTTGTCGAGATATTGGATCGGCGTGGTCATGAGATACCTCGCGGGGCTTGCGCGCCCTTCGAATTGGTTGAGGAGCACAGGTTAAGGTCGGGCGACGCGGGCGTCCACAGCCGCTGCCACCGCAACCCGAGTGCCGCTCGATGGATGTCTCGCCGTGGCGCCACAGGCGCACCGGCGCTTCGCAGAACGCGCATGGTTTCCTCCCGTCCTCGCAGTCACATTGCCCATGCGTCTATTGCAGAACTCATGCCAGCGCGGCTGGCTGCGCGTAACTGCCTGATCTATCGGCACAGTTGGTTCGGCCGCGGGCGAACGCGGCGCGGCGGCCATTGCCCGTGATCGCAAGACGTAGCGATTTCGCCCAAACCTTGGTGAAAACCAAAGCCCGCCGCGACTTCGTGATCGAGTCGCTAGGGGCGTTCCGGCGCTCGCCGGCATGCTGCGTCGGTCGCGGCACGTGCCATCGCCGCGCCGGCGCATGCAACAGATCAGAACCCTCAACAAGCTCGCTTTCACGGCCAGCGCGCTCGTGGCGCTCGTGTCGTTCTGGCTGCGGAACAGCCTGCCCGACAGCGGCGAGCTGCTGCCGCAGCTCTCCGCCGAGCCGCGGCAGCGCGCGACGACGGCGCCGCCCTTCGCCATCGACTATTCCGGCGTAGGCTACGCCGTCGCGCCGCAATACGAGTACGAGCTCTACGGCATGGTGGTCTCGTACCGCCAGCACGACGGCAACAGCCGTATGCATCGCGCGTCGAACGATCACTTGAACATGGCCGATCTCTGCGTCGTGTGGGGCACCACGGCCGCGAGCCCGTACTTGGGCGACATCGAGTTCTGGAACGGCATCTTCACCTGCAACTTCCAGACTTCGAGTCAGACGGCCTGGGAGAGCATCCGGCCGGCGCAGATCTCGAACAATCACTTGATCTCGGCCGACGACCTGATTCGCGACCAGGTGGCCGACGTCAAGATCGGCGATCAGATCCGCGTCCGCGGCTGGCTCGCGAGCTACGGCAGCGGCGCCAACAAGCGCGGCACGAGCACGACACGCGAGGACTCGGGCGACGGCGCGTGCGAGACGATCTACGTCAAGGACTTCGCGATCGTGCGGCCGGCACACAGTCCGTGGCGGCTGGCGCTCTATGCGTCGCTCGCGGTGCTCGTGCTAGCGACGATCGTGCACTTTCGCTTGCCGTATCGGCCGTACGCTTAGCTCCCGCCTGGTCGCGCTTCCGGTGCCCGCGTATATTGGCCGCGGACCGCGTTCACGAGGGGAGCACCACAACGATGAAGCTCGAGCGAGCATTGGCCGTCGTCATGCTGGCGATCGTCGCCATCGCGTTCGCGCGGCCGAGCGCGGCCGACGAATCGTTCGACGTGCGGCTCTCGCCCGCGCCGCGCGACGCCGCGATGCGCGCGTCGATCGAAGGTCGTGGCACGGCGCACGTCACGCTCCGCGGCGATCGGCTCACGATCGAAGGCTCGTTCGAAGGCTTCACCACGCCGGCCACGCACGCCGAGCTGCGCCAGGGGCCGGCTGTGGCGATGCGCGGTCCCGCAATCCACACGCTCACCGTGTCGACGGGCACGAACGGCACGCTGTCGGGCGAATTCACGTTGAGCGCCGAAGAGCTCGCCGCGTTGAACGCCGCGCAGCTCTATATTCAAGTGGCGAGCGAGAGCGCGCCCGACGGCAACGTCTGGGGCTGGCTGCTGCCGGCCACTGTGCCGATCGTGAGGGATCGATGAGTCGCCACGCGCTCGCCGCAGCGTTGCTCGCTTGCGCGGCCAGCACCACTTGGGCGCAACCACCGGATGCCACCGCGTACACGGCCGCGCAAGCGCAAGCCGGCCGTGCGGCCTACGCCACGAGCTGCGCGGTCTGCCACGGCGCGGATCTCGGCGGCGGGGCATCGCCGCCGCTGGCGGGCGCGGCGTTCCTCGCGCGCTGGGGCAGTCGCACCACGACCGAGTTCGTGCAGTTCACGCAGGTCACGATGCCGCCCGGCCTCGCCGGCCTGTTGCCCGAGGACGACTACGTCAACGTCCTCGCCTTCATCCTCGAGACGAACGGCGCCACCGCGGGCTCGCAGCCGCTTGAGGCCGCCGTCGCCGTGCCGATCGATTCGCTCGTGGCGCCTGCCGCCGCAACCGCCGTCGCCGTCGCCGGCGCGGCGAGCGGCACACCGACACCGGTACCGCTGCCGCCACTCGGCGTCATCGTGCCCGGCACGGTCGAGAGCTTCGCGCCCGTCACGACCGAGCAGCTCGAGACTCCCGCGCCCGGCGACTGGCCGATGATTCGGCGCGACTATCAAGCCTCCAACTACAGCCCGCTCGATGAGATCACGCCCGCCAACGTGGCGGACTTGCAGCTCGCCTGGGTGTGGTCGATGGCCGATCGCGACGGCCGCGACCAGCCGGCGCCGATCGCGGTGAACGGCGTGCTGTACGTGAACAATCCGCCGAACGTGGTGCAGGCGCTCGATGGCCGCACCGGCACGGTCATCTGGCAAACGCGCGTCGCGCAAGAGCTCAACTTCCACCCGATGCGTGGACTGGCGATTGCCGGCGACCAGCTGTTCGTCACGACCAACCAAGCGCACCTGCTCGCGCTCGACGCGCGCACGGGCGAGATCCGCTGGGAGACCGTGGTCGGCGATCGGCAGAACGGCGACTTCACGGCCAGCAGCACGCCGATCGTCATCAACGGCAAGGTGCTGCAAGGCACGGGCACCTGCCAACAGTATCGCCCCGACAAATGCTTCATCGGCGCTTACGACGCCGAGACGGGCCACGAGCTCTGGCGCTTCAACACCGTGGCGCGCGACGGCGAGCCCGGCGGCGACACCTGGAATGGACTGCCGGATCTCTTTCGCGCCGGTGGCGACACGTGGATCACGGGTAGCTACGACCCCGAGCTCAATCTCACGTATTGGGGCGTGGCGCAGGCGAAACCCTGGATGCGCGCAAGCCGCCAATCGGGTAGCGGCGATGCGCTCTACACGAGCTCCACGCTCGCACTGAATCCCGACACGGGCACGCTCGCCTGGCACTTCCAACACGCGCCCGGCGAAACCGTGGACTTGGACGAGGTGTACGAGCGCGTTCTGATCGACGACGCGGGCGAGAAACTCGTGATGACCATCGGCAAGCCCGGCATCTTGTGGAAACTGAACCGCGAGACCGGGGCATTCATCGACTACCAAGAGACGATCCTACAAAACGTGTTCGCGTCGATCGATCCCGAAACGGGCCGGCCGACGTATCGCCCCGACATCGTCGAGCAACGCGTCGGCGAGTGGCTGCAGATCTGCCCCGGCACCTCGGGCGGCCACAACTGGCAGGCCGTGAGCTTCCACCGCAAGACGCGCCGACTTATCGTGCCGCTGATCCGCACCTGCAACGAGCTGAGCCCACAAGCCATCGATCTCAAAGCGGGCCTCACGAGCTACGGCGCCGGCGCGCGCGGCTACGAGATGCCGGGCACGAACGGCAACATCGGCAAGCTCGCGGCCTACGACGTGCGCTCGATGCAGGAGCTCTGGTCGCTCGAGCAGCGGCTGCCGTTCATGACCTCGGCGCTGTCGACGGCCGGCGGACTCATCTTCATCGGCGACCTCGGCCGCTCGTTCAAAGCCGTCGACGTGGCCAACGGCGACGTGCTCTGGGAAACGAAGCTCGGCACGTCGGTGCAAGGGTTCCCGATCTCGTTCGCCGTCGACGGCAAGCAGTACATCGCCGTGCCGACCGCCTACGGCGCCGGCGCGCCGCACTTCTATACGGAGTGGATCGTCGGCGACGAGCTGCGGCTGTCGAGCAGCGGCAGCGCGCTCTACGTGTTCGCGTTGCCCGAGCGCAGCAGCGGCCGACGCGGACGTTGACGGCCTGCGCTCAGTAGCCCGCGGCCAAATCGACGACCGACAGCACGCGGTCGCCGCGCAGATAGCGGCGCACGTTCTCGGCGACCAACGTGACCGTGCGCTCGCTGCGGACATCGGAGCTCGTGGCGATGTGCGGCGTGATGATGACGTTCGTCATGCTCCAGAGCGGATGACCCGCCGGTAACGGCTCGGGGTCCGTGACGTCGAGTCCCGCGCCGCCGATCCTCTGCTCTTGCAGCGCGGCCGTGAGCGCGGCCGTGACCACGCTCTCGCCGCGGCCGATGTTGATAAAGAACGCGCTGTCCTTCATCGCCGTGAAGAACTCGGCATCGAACATGCCGCGCGTCTCGGGCGTCAACGGCGTGGTGTTTACGACCACGTCGACGCGCGCCGCGAGCGTGCGGTACTCGTCCGCGAGGCCCACGTACTCGACGTAGTCTGGCCCCTCGCGGCGGCTGTTGCGCGTGGCGATCACGTGCATGCCGAGGCCGTGCGCGCGCTTCGCCACTTCCGTGCCGATGCCGCCCAAGCCCACGACCAGCAGGGTCTTGTCTTCGACCTCGATGAGCCGCTCGGCGCGCAGCTCGCGAAAGCCGCGCGTGAACGCGCCGTCGTGCTGCTCCACGCCGTACTGCGGCAACGCGCGCGCGAGCGCCAGCATGAGCGCCATCGCGTGCTCGGCCATGTGCGGCCCCTGGATGCGCTGCAGGTTCGTGACGAGGATGTCGCGCTCGGCCACGGCCGGAAT
>Ga0208454_1000341_pt1 | contig 29462 bp, 25 predicted proteins | sample EasRivMeERMZT100_FD_187530 | JGI IMG/M metagenome (GOLD analysis project Ga0208454, IMG submission 187530) | Soil microbial communities from meander-bound floodplain in the East River, Colorado, USA - East River MetaG ERMZT100 (SPAdes) (version 2) | ecosystem: Environmental > Terrestrial > Soil...
AGCGCGCGCTCGAGCTCATTGCCGAGAAGAAGGTCGCCGACGCGAATCGGCTAATCCGCGACTTCCCCGACGCCGGCATCCAGGTGCTGAACGGTCGTTACGGCCCGTACATCACCAACAAGATCAAGAACGCGAAGATTCCCAAGGACAAGGTCCCCGCCGCGCTCACGCTCGACGAGTGCCAGGCGCTGCTCGCCGCGGCGCCCGAGCGCAGGGCCCGCGGCATGAAACGCAAGACTGCCGCTCCGACCGGCGGTGATGACGCCGCAGCCGCAGCCGCGGCGCAAGTGGCGAAGACCGCCAAGCTGGCGGCCAAGGCGACTGCCAAGAAGACGAAAAAGAAAAAGAAGAAGAAAAAGGCCACCACCCGCAAGGCCGCCGCGGCCGAGCCTGACACCGCAGCGGACGACGCACCCTCCGAAGCGTGACGCGCCCGCTCGCCATCGCGCGTGCCGCGCGCGTCGTGCGCGCTGGCGGCGTCATTGCCTACCCCACCGAAGCCGTGTTTGGCTTGGGCTGCCTACCGCGAAACCGCGCCGCCGTCATGCGTGTGCTCGCAATCAAGCGCCGCTCCTGGCGCAAAGGTCTCATCTTGATCGGAGCCACTCTGGCGCAGCTCGAGCGCTTCGTCGTACTGCCGCCGGAGCCGCGCCGCAGTGAGATCTTGGCGTCATGGCCCGGTCCCTTCACGTGGATCCTCGATGCACGCCGCGGCACGCCGCGCTGGATCAGCGGCGGCCGCGGTAGCGTCGCCGTGCGCCTGACGGCCCACCCCGCGGCGCGCCAACTGTGCAGCCGCGCGGGGCAGGCGCTCGTATCCACGAGCGCGAATGTGAGCCGCCGCCCCCCGCATCGCAAACTCTTATCGCTGCGTCACGAGCTTGGCGGTACCGTGGATTACGTGCTCGCGGGGGAGCTTGGGGGCTTAAGCCAGCCCACCGTCATCCGCGACGGTCGCACCGGCCGCGTGCTGCGGCGTTGACTAGAGCTGTGGTAACGTTTTAACAAAGTGCCCTAAAGGCCCGGCTAAGAACCATAAAATGCCCCCTAGCTCCCGCGCGACCATTGGGCTCGCGGCCGCCTTCGTTCTGGCGGTCGGCTGCCTGCTGCCCGCCGCCGCACAGCTCGAGCACGTGCCGATCACCGAGCCCCTAAGACTGGCGGCCCCGGTGCGCCCCATGAAGGGTGGCACGGCCGTCTACATCGTGAAGCTCAAAACGCCCGGCGCTGCGAGCTACAAAGGGACTGTTGCGGGCTTTGCCGCCACCAAGCCGAACATTGGCCAGCGCCTCGACATCCGCTCCGGCCCCGTACAAACCTACGTGAAGCTCCTGGAGCAGGGCCACGACCGGCTGCTCGGCGCGGTCGGCGCCGCGGGCAGCAAGGTGCACAGCTATCGATACTCGCTGAACGGTTTCGCCGCCGAGCTCACCGCGGCGCAGGTATCGCGTCTCGCGCAGCGCGGCGAAGTCGAGCAAATTTGGGCCGACACGGACCAGTACGTACGCACCAACAACAGCGCGATCTTTCTTGGACTCGAAGACCAAGTCGGCGGGCTGCGTGCCGACCGCGGCCTGCGCGGCGAAAACATCGTCATCGGCGTCATCGACAGCGGCGTGGCGCCGAATCACCCGTCCTTGCTGGACACGGAAGAACGCATCCCACGCGCGTGCCGCAGCCATTGGGCCGACGCATCGTGGCTCGGCGTCTGGCTCTGCGGCTCATATCGGCGCAATCCGCCAACGGTGTCCGTCTACGGCCCCCCCGTCGGCTTCACCGGTGCCTGCGAAGCCGGTGAAGGGTTCGAGCCGAGTGCCTGCAACAACAAAGTCGTCGGCGCGCGTTTCTACATCGACGGGTTCCTGTTTCGCCACGAGCTCGATCCCGGGGAGTTCCGCTCGCCGAACGACGCCGATGGCCACGGCACGCACGTCGCAACGATCGTCGCCGGCAATTCCGTGGACGCTTCGCTACTCGGCACGCGCGTCGCGCGTGTGAGCGGTATCGCCCCGCGAGCGCGCGTGGCGATCTACAAGGCATGCTGGCTTAGGCCCGGCGAGACCCGCGCCACGTGCGCGACGTCGGATCTCGTCCAGGCCATCGACGATGCGGTCGCTGACGGCGTCGACATCATCAACTACTCGGTCGGCAGCCTCGAAACCGATCTCACGGCACCCGACGACATGGCCCTGTTGAGCGCCGTGGACGCCGGCGTGCTTACCGTAGTGGCTGCGGGCAACGACGGCCCGGAGCTCTACACGATCGGCTCGCCGAGCAGCGCGCCGTGGGTGCTCACGACGGCGGCCTCGACGCAGGCGGGCGAGTTGTTCGACGAGGCGATCGAGATCACGGCGCCACCAGACCTTGCCGACGCGATCTCGATGCGCGAAGCGGGCTTCACGCCGGCGCTCCCCCACGACGATCCGCTCGAGGCTCCGCTCGTCACGGTCGACGACGGCCAGGGCTCGCGCGACAGCGGGACGGCCGGCAGCGCACGCGACGCCTGTCAGCCACTCGACAACGCCGCCGACGTCGACGGCAACATCGCGCTCATCGAGCGCGGCGGCTGCGAGTTCCAGGACAAGATCGGCAACGCCGAAAATGCGGGTGCACTCGCCGTCGTGATCTACAACAACAACGGACCACCGATGGCCATGAATGGCGACGCCGGCAGCGTGGGCATTCCGGCTGTGATGATCGGTAGCGCCGACGGCCAAGTGCTCGTCGATCGTCTGGCTGCCGACGCTGCCGACGACGAAGAGGAGACCGCCGACGAGCGGGTCACCGTGAGGCTCAACCGCGGCACCTTTATCACGATCACGGAGAACGGTAACGTAGTTGCCGACTTTTCCTCACGCGGCCCGTCGCTCAGCGATGCCAATTTCCTGAAACCCGACGTGACGGCGCCGGGCGTCGACATACTCGCCGGCCACACGCCGCAGGTCGCCAACGGCTTGCGTGGCGAGACGTTTCAGTATCACTCCGGCACCTCGCAGGCGGCGCCGGAGACCGCCGGCGTCGCAGCGCTCCTGAAGGAAGCTCACCCTGATTGGTCGCCGGGCGCGCTGAAGTCGGCGCTCATGACGACGAGCTACCAAGGCGTGATCCGTGAGGATGGCGCGCCGGCCGATCCGCTCGATATGGGCGCCGGGCACATCGACGCGAATTTTGCCGTCGACCCCGGCCTCATCTACGACAGCGACTACCGCGACCACGCCGCATATCTCTGCGGCTTGCGCGAGCCGCCAATCCCGGCAAGCGAATGCGCCGCGCTCGCTGCCGCCGGCTTCCAGAGCACCGCCGTCGATCTGAATCTGCCGTCGATCGCCGTCGCCGAGCTCATCAGCGGCGACACGGTGCGGCGGCGCGTGACGAACGTCGGGCCACCGGCGAGCTTCGCCGTGGAGGTCGCGCCACCGCCGAACGTCGACGTGGTCGTCGACCCGCCGTCGCTCGTGCTCAATACCGGGCAGACGACCGAATTCACGGTGCGTTTCGTCGACCAAGGCACCGAGCTCGACGTCTGGAACTTCGGTCAGCTGGCGTGGTTCAACGACACGCATCGCGTCGTGAGCCCGATTGCCGTGCAGGCCGTCACGCTACGCGCGCCACCCGAGCTGTACCTGCGCGGCACGAGCGGCACGACCACGCTGCCCGTGGCTTTCGGCTACACCGGCGCCTACTCGGCGAGCGTGCACGGGCTGCGCAAACCGCTTCTCCAGCGTGGGTTCGTCGACGACGACGCTAGCAATAATTTCAGCTGCCGGCTCACCAACGGGGTCGGGGTCACGCCCCATTACATCACCGTGCCGGAGGGCCAGTTGTATTTGCGCATTGCGTTGTTCGACGAGTTCACGGACGGCGAGGACGACCTCGACTTGTTCCTATTCCACTACAGCAACAACCAGTGCGGCACACAGGTCGCGGAGAGCGGCGGCCTCACGTCGGACGAGGAAATTGACATCGTGGACCCTGAAGCCGGCCCCTACGTCGTGTTGGTGCACGGTTTCGAACCGGACCAGGTCGCGGGCGGCCCGGGGGCCAACTACGCGTTGTTCACGTGGTACATCGACGATAACGTCGGCAATCTCGATATCACGACGCCCTCGAGCGTGGCTGCCGGTGATCGCTTGAGCTTCGACGTCGCCTGGTCGGCGCTCGATCCCGCCACGCGTTACTTGGGCGCGATCGAACACAGCACGCCGACCGACGGTCACCCACTAACGATCGTCAACGTTGTAACTCCCTAGCGTCGCTGCGCGCAGTCGCCGTAGCGGAAGCAGCTGACGAGGTGATCGTTCACGAGCCCCGTCGCTTGCATATGGGCGTAGATGATCGTCGAGCCGACGAACTTGAAGCCGCGGGCCTTCAAGTCTTTGCTTAAGGCGTCGGACTCTTTGCTCGTCGGCGGCACGTCGCCGTGCTTGCGCCATCGATTGACGATCGGCGCGCCACCGACGAACTGCCAGACGTACGCGTCGAAGCTGCCGAACTCGCGTTGAATCGCGAGAAACCCCCGAGCGTTCGCGATGGCCGCTTCGATCTTCTGGCGGTTGCGGACGATGCTCGCATCCTGCATGAGGCGCTCGACCGTGCGACTCGTGAAACGCGCCACCTTGTTGGGATCGAAGTCGGCGAATGCCCGACGATAGCCGTCACGTTTACGCAGGATCGTCCACCAACTCAAGCCCGCTTGCGCGCTTTCGAGCACGAGGAACTCGAAGTGGACGCGATCGTCGCGCACCGCTACGCCCCACTCCATGTCGTGATAGCGCTGATAGGCCGGATCGACGCCTTCGCACCACGCGCACCGTTTCGCTTCTTCCGCTTCTTTCGCCGTTGTCATGCTGCACTCCGTGCTTTGGCTTGTTGGCAAAGGTACCGAAAACCACGCAGAATCCCTATGGAAGAAAGGGATGTGAATGGCCAATAACAAGCGACCCCCGGACCGCTACGGTCTCGTGGGACATCCCGTCGAGCACAGTCGATCGCCGTTGATTCACACCTTGTTCGCGCGACAAACCGGTCGAGAGCTCAGTTACGAGCTCATCGACGCGCTTCCGGAAGGATTCGAGACCGCCGTGCGCGCCTTCGGCGCCGCCGGCGGCAGGGGCTTGAACATCACCGTGCCGCACAAGGAAGCGGCTTTCGCGCTCGTCGACGAGGCGAGCGACGCGGCGAACGCCGCTGGCGCCGTTAACACCATCAGCATCGACAGCGGCCGTTTGCGCGGCGACAACACCGATGGCATCGGCTTCGTCCGCGACGTCACGGTCAACCAGCGCCAGACGCTCGCCGGCCGCACGATCATCGTGCTCGGCGCCGGCGGCGCAGCGCGCGGCATCGTCGGGCCGCTGCTCGCGGCCGAGCCCCGCGAGCTCGTCATCGCCAATCGCAGCCAAGCCCGTGCCGTGCAGCTCGTCGAGCACTTCGGTCAAGCGCGCCCGCTGCGCGCGGTGGCCTTCGAGGAGCTCGCCGCGCTGCCGAGGTTCGACGTGCTCGTCAACGCCACTTCGGCGGGCTTGAAGGGCGAACCGCCGCCGTTTGCGCCGTCGTTGGTCGGTGCGGAGAGCTTCTGCTACGACCTCGTCTATGGCATGGACGACACGCCCTTCATCGCCTGGGCCCGTGCCCACGGGGCGGCCCGCGCCGTACAGGGTTGGGGAATGCTCGTCGAGCAGGCGGCGGAGTCGTTCTACATTTGGCATGGCCTGCGACCCGACACCGGCCCGATCCGGAAGCAACTCATCCGCTGAAGCCGGGCACCGCCTCAGCGCGGCCGCGTTCGACGCAGCAGCGCGGCCGCGAGCACGCGCGCTTCGCCTAGACCGAACAAGTAGGCGGCGGCGAAATAGACGGCACCGAACAAGGCGGCGATCAGCGCCGCACTCGGCAGCGGCGCAAGCGCCACGACCGCGAAGAGCCCGCGCGCCGCGGCAGCCGCGACCAACGCCGCGCCGAGCATCCGTGCGAGCGGTCCCATGCCGGCACCGACGCGCCCGAGTTGCGCCGCGAGCGCGCGCGACAACAACGCCCATTCCACCCAGGCGCCGACGGCGGCTCCGACGGCGAGCCCGAGCGGCCCCAGCGGTATCCCTGCCGGGCGAACATCGGCGAAGACGCCGGCCGGAATCGTCAGACCGAGCAGGGTCACACTCTCGAACTGCACCATCAACACGGCGCCCACAACCAGAGCCGTCAGCACGCGCACGCCTGCGGCACGCGCCGGCGTGGCCGTGTCGCGCAGCGCGAAAAACGCCGATTGATAAACGCGCGTGCTCGTCGACGCGAGCAGCCCGGCGCTGTAACCGATCAGCGTCACCCACACCACAGTGACGTCCGCTGCGCCGAACTCGCCCGCGCGATACAGCCCCCCTACGAGCGCGTCACCGAGCAGGACGAATGCCACGCAGCTCGGCACGACGTAGAAAGACACGCGCCGCACGGCGGCCACCGTGCGTTCGCGCAGCACGCCGACGGCGGCGTCGCGCTCGCGCGCCAGATCGGGCAACTCCGCCGCGGCGACGCTCATGCCGAACAAGCTCACGGGCAACACGTAGAGCGTTTGCGCGTAGCGCAACCGCGCGAGCGCGCCGATCGCGAGCAAGGTCGCCAGCACCATGTCGAAGTAAGTACTGAGCTGCACCACGCCGCGGCCGAGGATCGCGGGTCCGGCCTTGCGCACGGCATCCTTGAATGCAGGCTCGTTGCGCCCCGTGTTGATGCGGATCTGCCGGTCTAGCCGCAGCACCGCGGGCAGCTGCACGCCGAACTGCAGCAGGCCGCCGAGCAGCGCGCCCCAGGCCGCAGCCAACAGCAGGCCACTCTGGTCGAGTCGCGAGCCGAACGCGATCAGCGCGCCGATGATCGCCGCGTTCCACAGCACCGGCGCGAAGTACGGCAGGAAAAACTTGCGGTGGCTGTTGAGAATGCCGAGCGCCCAGGCCGAGAGCACGAGCACGCCGGTCATGGGGAACAGGATCCGGACCACGGCGATCATGAGCTCACGCCGCTCGCCCGTGAATCCCGGCGTGAACACCGACACGAGCAGCGGCGCGAGCAACACGCCGAGCAGCGTCACGGCGCCGGCGATTGCGAGCAGCAGCGCGAACGCCGCGCCCGCGACGCGGCCGGCTTCTTGGGTTCGGCCCTGGCCGAGCAACGCCGAGTAAGCCGGAATGAACGAGGCGCTCAAGGTCCCTTCGCCGAGCAGGTTTTGCAGCACGTTCGGCAGGCGCAAACCGGCGCTGAAGACATCGGCATGTAGCCCGGTGCCAAAGTAGGTCGCGAGCACGCGCTCGCGGACGAGACCGACGACGCGGCTCAGCAGAATCCCCGTCGCCACGACGGCCGCGGCGGCGCTCGAACGCGTCGCCGCCGGGACCGGCCCAAGCGGCTCGGGCGTGGGGGGCGCGGGCGTCGCCATCAGCGCATCGTGACGAGCTCTTCGGCGCTCGTTGGGTGAATCGCGATCGTGTCGTCGAAGTCGCGCTTGCGTGCACCCATCGACACGGCCACCGCGAACCCTTGGATCATCTCGTCGGCGCCAAGGCCGATGACGTGGCAACCGACGATGCGCTCATCGGCGCCGACCGTCACGAGCTTCATCGCCGTCTGCGGTTTCGCTTCGGTGAGCGCGTAGAACATCGAGACGAATTCGGACGTGTAGACGCGGATCGGTTCACCGGCGTGGCGATCGCGCGCCGCCTGCTCCGACAAACCCACAGTCCCGACCGGCGGATGCGAGAACACCACGGTCGGAATCAGGTCGTAGCTCAAATACCGATTCGTCTGCCCGCCGAACACACGATCCGCGAGCCGACGGCCGGCCGCAATGGCCACGGGCGTGAGCTCGGCGTGGCCCGTGACGTCCCCGACGGCGTAGACGCCGGCGGTGGTCGTGTTCTGGTAGCGATCCACGGTTACGAAGCCCGCCGCGTCGCACGCCACGCCGACCGCGCCGAGCTCGAGCGCGCCCGTGCTCGGCTTGCGGCCGATGGCCCACAGCACCTCGTCGAAGCCAGCGAAGCTGCGTCCGTCCTCGGCCCGGAGCGTCAACTGTCCCGCCGTGCGCGTGAGCGCCTGCATCACGACCTCCGTCAAGATCTCGATGCCGGAGGCGCGCATCGCGGCCATGAGTTTCTCGCCCAACATGGCGTCGAACTGCCGCAGCAGCGTAGCGTGGCGAATGAACAGACTCACTTCGCTACCGAGCGCACGCAGCACGCCCGCGAGCTCGACGGCGACATAGCCGCTGCCGACGATGGCGATGCGTCGCGGCAACCGCTCGAGCGCGAAGAAATCGTCCGATGTGCCACCTAGCTCGGCGCCGGCAATGCTCGGCAGCCGCGGCATGCCGCCGGTGGCAATGACGATGTGCTTGGCCGTGTAGACGTTGCCGTGGCTATCGACGACCTCGTTCGGGCCGCGAAACTTCGCGGCCGCGCGCACGGTTGCAACGCCCTTCTTGTCGAGATTGCGCTCGTAGATGCCGTTCAGCCGGGCCACATAGGCATCGCGGCCGCGCTTGAGCTTGACCCAATCGTGGCCGCCCCGCTGCACGTCGAAACCGTAGTAAGGCGCGTGCTCGAGCGCCGCGGCAATCTCGGCCGCATTCCACATAACCTTTTTCGGTACGCAGCCCACGTTGACGCAGGTGCCGCCGAGCCGCGCGGGCTCGAAAATCGCCGCGCGGGCGCCATGCTCCGCCGCACGTTGCGCGGTAGCGAGGCCGCCGCTACCCCCGCCCAGGACAAGCAAGTCGAACGTCTGCACGGCCACCTCCAACGCTTCGGCCCGACCCCGGGGCGAGAAGAGTACAGGAGTTGGCCAAACTTCGGAGTTTCTCTGTTGGCTTCACAGGCCGCCACCAGCTAGAGTCCCGCGCATGATCGATGCAACTGCCGCGCTTGCGAACAACCCGCTGCTCGCACCAACCCCGCTGCCGAACTTTTCGGCCATCAAACCCGAGCATATCGAGCCGGCCGTCCGCGAGGTGCTCGCCGCCCAACGCCGTGCGCTCGCCGCCGCCGAAAGCGTTGCCACACCGACTCTCGATTGGCTGCAGCACCTCGAGCGCATGAACACGGAGATTCACCGAGTCTGGGGCCCCGTGTCGCACTTGAACTCGGTGCTGTCGAGCCCCGCGTTGCGCGAAGCCTTCAACCGTTGCCTGCCGCTCGTCACGGAGTTTGGCACCGAGCTCGGCCAAAACACGGCCCTGTATCGCAACTTCGGTGCGCTGCAGGCGGCCGTGACGCCGCAGCAGCCAGTGGAGCAGCAACTGATCGCCCACGCCCTGCGCGACTTCCGCCTTGGCGGCGTCACGCTCACGGGCGAACCGCGCCAGCGGTTTCGCGACGTCATGCAGGACCTCGCGGCGCGCCAGGCGAGCTTCGAGCAGAACGTCATGGATGCCACCGACGCCTTCGAGCACCGCGAAACCGATCGCGGCGCCCTCGCCGGTGTTCCCGAGCAATTTCTCGAACGAGCCCGCGCGCTCGCCACCGAGCGCGGCGTCTCGGGTTTCCTGCTGCGACTCGATCCGCCGACGTTCCAAACCGTCATGGCGCACGCCGAATCGCCGGCGCTGCGCGCCGAGTATTACGAGGCGTGGGTAACGCGTGCGTCGGACCAGGGCCCACACGCTGGACGTTGGGACAACAGCGCACTGATCGAGCAAATCCTCGCCCTACGCCACGAAGCGGCCGGGCTCGTCGGCTTCAAGACGTTTGCCGAGTTCTCGTTGGCTACGAAGATGGCGGAGTCGCCCGAACGCGTGATCGAATTCTTGAGCGATCTCGCGCGCCGCAGCCGTCCCGTGGCGCTCGAGGAGTTCGCGTCGCTATGTGACTATGCCGGGCGCAAGCTCAAATCGTGGGACACGGCGTTCTATGCCGAGCGGCTCAAACAGGAGAAGCTCAAGCTCGCCGAAGAAGAGTTGCGGCCGTACTTCCCGTTGCCGCGCGTGCAGGACGGGTTGTTCAAGTTGCTCGGCACGCTGTTCGACCTGCGCGTCGTCGAAGCGGCCGCGCCGAGCGTCTGGCACCCGAGCGTTCGCTACTACGAGCTGCGCCGCGCCGACGGCAACCTCGTCGGCAGCTTCTTCACGGACCTGTTCGCCCGACCGAACAAACGCGGCGGCGCCTGGATGGACGCGTGTCAGAACCGCGCCAAGCTGAACGGCCAGACGCACGCACCGGTGGCCTATCTCGTCTGCAACTTCAACGCGCCCGTTGGCGAGACGCCGTCGTTGCTGACGCATTCCGAGGTCGTCACGCTGTTTCACGAGTTCGGCCACGGCCTGCATCACCTGCTGACCGAGATCGACTACCCGTCGATCTCCGGTATCAACGGTGTGCCGTGGGATGCCGTCGAGCTGCCGAGCCAATTCCTCGAGAATTTCACTTGGCGGCCCGAGCTGCTCAGCGACATCGCGCGGCACTACCAGACGGGCGAGCCGCTGCCGCAAGCCAAGCTCGAGATGATGAACCGCTCGCGTACGTTCCTGTCCGGCTTGGCGATGGTGCGACAGCTCGAGTTCGCGTTGTTCGACTTCAGACTGCACCATGAGTACACGCCGGCCAAGGGCTCGCGCGTGCTCGAGATCCTGGCCGCCGTGCGCCGCGACGTAGCCGTCATCGAGCCCCCGGCTTACAACCGCTTCCCCCAATCCTTCGGCCATATTTTCGGCGGCGGCTATGCGGCCGGGTACTACAGCTACAAGTGGGCCGAGGTGCTCGCGGCCGACGCGTTCTCCGCGTTCGAGGAATCCGGGGTTTTCGACCGGAGCACCGCGGAACGTTTCCGCCGCGCCATTCTCGCTACCGGCGGCAGCCGCAACGCGCTCGAAGGGTTCATCGAGTTTCGCGGCCGCCCGCCGCACCTCGATGCGTTACTCAAGCAAGCCGGTATCGCCACGCGGCAGTGACGGACGCAGTGCTCGTCAGCGCAGCAGCGCCGCAACGAGCCCGACCAGCGCGCAGGCGCCGAGCAACGGCAGCACGCCGGCTCTGAAGCGAAACAGTGCGACCACGGCCACCAGGGTGACGGCGGCCGAGAGCCCTTCGAACGGTCCCGTGAAGCCTTGCGGCCACAACACGTGCCAGGCGAAGAACAGCGCCAGGTTGACGATCACGCCCACGACCGCGGCGGTGATCGCCGATAGGGGGGCCGTGAAACCGAGCTTACCGTGCGTGGCCTCGACCGCGGGGCCACCCGCCAAGATGAAGATGAAAGACGGCAGGAACGTAAAGAACGTCGCGACGACAGCCGCAACCGCACCGCCGAGAAACAGCGCGTCCGGCCCCAAGGCTCCCTGCAACCAACCGCCCACGAAGCCGACGAAGGCCACCACCATGATGAGCGGGCCCGGCGTCGTCTCGCCGAGCGCGAGCCCATCGATCATCTGCGGTCCGCTCAGCCATTGGTGCTGCTCCACGGCGCCCTGATACACGTACGGCAGCACCGCGTAAGCGCCGCCGAACGTGACGAGCGCGGCTTTCGAGAAGAACCAGCCCATCTGCGCGAGTGTCGAGGACCAGCCGTGCAGGCCGATCAACGCCAACATCGCGAGCGCCCATAACGCGAGACCCGTGAGCAGCACGCCCGCGAGCCGTTGGCGCGAGAACCGAGCGTGCGCCGGCGTGGGCGTGGCGTCGTCGATGAGCGCGGGACCATAGCCGTTTGCCGCGCCGCCGTGACCGCCACCGAGCACGAACACCTTCGGCCAGCGCCGTGCCCCGAGCCAGCCCACGAGCGCGGCCGCCACGACGATCACGGGGAACGGCGTACCGAGCGCAAAAATGGCGACGAAAGAAGCCGCGGCCAATCCCCACAACCAAGCGTTGCGCAGCGCGCGGGTGCCGATGCGATACGCGGCGTGCAGCACGATGGCGACCACGGCCGGCTTGATGCCATCGAAGATGCCGGCCACGAGAGGCTGGTCGCCGAAGCGCACATAGACGGCCGAGAGCGCGATCAGAATGACGAGCGACGGCAGCACGAACAGCGCGCCGGCCATGATGCCGCCCCAGGTGCGGTGCATGAGCCAGCCGATGTAGGTGGCCAACTGCTGCGCCTCGGGTCCCGGCAGCACCATGCAGTAGTTGAGAGCATGCAGGAAGCGCTTCTCGCTGATCCACCGGCGTCGCTCGACGAGCTCCGTGTGCATGATCGCGATTTGCCCCGCCGGGCCACCGAAGCTGATGAACCCGAGCTGCAGCCAGAAGCGGAAGGCTGCGCCAAGGCTTACGGCGGTCGGCGCTGCCGGCGCGCCGTCGTTGTCGTTCGTCATGCTGGGCTCCACGAGCTGACACGCCGCGGCGCGAGGCGCGCGCCGCCCTGTATCATTGCGCGCCAGATTAGCGGAGCCGCGGTGACATTGGGGTCATGAACGCCGCTCCATCGGGGACGACTTTGAAGATTGCGACCTGGAACGTGAACAGCTTGCGCGTGCGACTGCAGCACGTGCTGACCTGGCTCGAGCGCGAGCAACCGGACCTGTTGGCGCTGCAGGAGACCAAGCTCAAGGACGAAGACTTCCCCGCCGACGCCTTCCTCGACCGCGGCTATACCGCCACGTTTAGCGGGCAGGCGGCCTACAACGGCGTGGCGGTCTTGTCCCGGCAGCCGGCCGACGCCGTGACGCTCGATATCGGCAACGGCTACGCCGACGAGCAGAAGCGCGTGCTCGGTGCGACCTTCGGCCCGCTGCGCTTCTGGAATCTATACGTGCCGAACGGCCAGAGTGTGGCGTCCGACAAGTACCGCTACAAGCTGGAGTGGCTCGCGGCGCTGCGCAGCTTGCTCGCGGCGGAGCTCGCGCGCCATCCGCTGCTGCTCGTGGTCGGGGACTTCAACGTCGCGCCCGAAGACCGCGACGTCTACAACCCGGCTGCCTGGGCAGGTCAGGTGCTTTGCTCGCCGGCCGAACGCGCGGCGCTGCGGGCGCTCGGCGACCTCGGCCTGCACGACGTGTTTCGCCTGTTCGAGCAAGCGGCGAACACCTTCAGCTGGTGGGACTACCGTGCGGGCGCATTCCGCCGCAACCAGGGACTTAGAATCGACCTCATGCTCGCCTCGGCACCCTTAAGTCAAACCTGCGTGGGCTGCCGCATCGACAAGGAACCGCGCGGCTGGGAGCGGCCATCGGACCACGTGCCCGTCGTCGCAGAATTCGCCATCGCCTAACCCTTATGTGAGATGCGGGGTACGGGTAACAGAGCTAAGCTCGTAAACTAATCGGCCTAGATGGACCCCTTGATGCCGATCGAAGACGAACTGCAAGAACGGCGCAACGACTACGATGTCACCAACACCGTGCAGGTAAGCTCTGCGCCGAAGGTGCGGGCGGCCGTCGCGGACCTGTTTGGCGCACTCTATCCGCACAATTCGTTCGATTCCGTTTGGCTCGCTTTTCACGACTTCGAGCGCGTGTTCCGCGGTCTCGATCCGAGCTATCACGCGGTCGACACCACCTATCACGACATGCAGCACTCGCTCGACATGACGTTGGCGCTCGCCCGGCTCATCGCGGGCCACGAGATGAGCGTCGAGGCAAGCGACCGCTTGGGCCCCGACCGTGCCGAGATGGCGATGGTGAGCGCGTTGTTCCACGACGTGGGGTACCTGCGTCATCGCGAGCTCGACGCCGACGCGGTGAACGGCGCGGTTTTCACGCGGGTGCACGTCACGCGCAGCGGCCGCTATCTGGAAAACTACCTGCCACGCGTCGGTCTGGAGCAGTTCGTGCCCGTGGTGTCGCGCATCGTCCATTTCACGGGATACGAGGTCAACATCGATCAGATCGAGCTCGACGAGCCGAAAGACAGCGTCGTGGGCCACCTGCTCGGCACGGCGGATTTGGTCGCGCAGCTCGCGGACCGTTGCTATCTCGAGAAGTGTCGCGACCGGCTCTACCCCGAGTTCGTGCTGGGCGGCGTGGCGATCGACCCCCGACCCGATGGCAAAGTGCTGTACCACTCGGCCGAGGACCTGCTCGGCAAGACGCTGTCCTTCTATCAAACGTCGGCGCGGCTGCGGCTCGAGCGCAACTTCAACCGCGTTTACCGTTATCTCGAGGCATTCTTCGAGCGCAGCCAGAGTCCGTACATCCGCTTCATCCGCAAGAATCTGACGTTCCTCACGACGGTGATCCAGCACGGCGACTGGCACCGGCTGCAACGGCGCCCGCCTTGTGTGATGCCGGATCCGCAGGGCGAAGCGCACTTGGTGGAGCTCGCGTTGCAGCGCGTTCGCGACTGGTCCGCTACTCGCGCCGCCGAGAACGGCACCAACGAGCCGCCGGTGTCCGCGACCGCGGTCTAGCCTAGGCCTTGCCTGTCTTAAGCGGGTTTAGCGACGCGCCACAGCAACGCCACGCCAATCAGCGCCGAGACGATCGACGCCGTGAACACGGCGATCTTCGCCGCCACGAAGTCCGCGCTGACCGGAAACGCCTGACCGGCGATGAACAGCGACATCGTGAAGCCGATACCGGCGAGCGCACCGGCGCCGGAGAGCTGTCGCCAGTCATACTCGGGCGGCTTCTCGGCCAGGCCGAGACGCACGGCCAACCACGAAGCGCCGATGAAACCGAGCGGCTTACCGAGCACCAGACCCGCGGCGATCGCGAGCATGAGCCCCGTGTGGCCGCCGAGCACGGTGGCTTCGACGGCCACGCCGGCGTTCGCCAGCGCGAATATGGGCAGCACTAGATAGCTCGAGCGCGGCCCGAAGGTCCGCAGCATCCGGTCGGTCGGCGACTCGAGCCGATCGTGGATCGCGTCGATCGCCTGCAGCGCGGGCTCCGACGGTCCGTGCCGATAGTGCTCGCCGCCGTGCTGGGCTTCGGCCGCGAGAATCGTGTCGGCCTGCAGCATCAGCGTGCGGTAGTCGGGCGGCGGTCGCGTCGGGATGAGGGCCGCGAGCAGCACACCGGCGAGCGTCGCGTGTAGTCCGCCCGCATGCACGCACGCCCACAGCGCGACGCCGAGCAGGAGATAGGGCGTGACGCGATACACCGCCGAGCGGTTGAGCCAAGCCAGTGCAAGCACCACGACCACGGCGGCCCCGAGCGCGGCGAGATTCAGCGAGCTCGAGTAGAACACGGCGACCACGATGATCGCGCCGATGTCATCCACGATGGCGGCGGCCGTGAGGAAGATGCGCAGCTCGATCGGCACGCGGCTGCCGAGCATCGCGATGAGCGCCACGGCGAAGGCCGTGTCGGTGGCCATGGGCACGCCCCAACCGAGCGACCACGGACCTGCCGGCACGAGCAACGTATAAACCAACGCCGGCACCGCCATGCCGCCCACGGCGGCGGCGATCGGTAGCGCGGCCGAGCGTCGGCTCGCCAAGTGGCCCACAGTGAACTCACGTTTGATCTCGAGGCCTACCACCAGGAAGAACAGCGTGAGCAGCGCGTCGTTCACCCAGTGCAGCAGCGACATGCGGAAATCCACGCCGCCGAACACGAGCCCGGCCTCGGTGTGCCAGAACTTCTCGAACGTAGGACCCAAGGCGGAATTCGTCAGCAGCACGGCCACGACCGACGCGAGTAGCAACAGCAGACCAGCGGATGGCGCCCAGCTCGCGAACGACAGTGCCGCCGTGCGCACGCGATGGCCGAAGGAGCCGAGCATGGCATCCGTGAACGAGCTTTCGTCCCATGGCCCGTCGTAGCGGCGGCCGTTGATAAAAAACGTGGGCGTGAAACGCACGCCGCTCGCCCGCGCGCTCGCGACGTCCTCGTCGACACGTTGCTTGGCTTGCGCCGCGATCGCCGCTCGCTCGGGCTCCTCGACGCTCACGAGGTCGGTCGCAACGGCCGCGAGATCCTCGTCGTTGAGCGCCGCCGAGCGCGTCATGAGCGCCACGTGCGCATCCCAGAACTGCTCGGCATTCGCCGCGCACTCGACGAGCTCGGCCGCGCGGCGAGCACGCTCGCTGCCCGTGACGGGACGATGGCGGAACACGTAACGCAGTCGCTGGCCGAAACGACCGCGAACCTCGCTGATACGCTCGTTGGCAGCGCGGCAATGCGAGCAGTCGTAGCTGCCGTACTCCACGAGCGTGATCGACGCTTCGGCAGGCCCCAAGACGTGGTCGCGTGTTGCGTCGACGGGCCGATCGAGGCGATTGCTGACCGTGCCAGTCTCGGCCACACCCAAGCTCCTGCGAAATATCTGACTCACTATCTACCACAGCCGGGCGGCAAGAGCCGAGCCCGCGCGCTGACGGGGAGATGTGGCATAGTCTTGGCCAATGCTCGAGAGCCGCCTGTCATGAGGCCCGTAGCCGCAGACGCCCTCGTCCTATTCGGCGCGACGGGCGACCTCGCGCACAAAAAACTCTTTCCGGCGCTGCAGGGCTTGATTCAGCGCGGCGTCCTCGACGTGCCCGTCATCGGCATCGCCCGCGCCGGCTGGAATCTCGAACGCCTGCGCGAGCGGATCGGCGACAGCTTGGAACGCAGCAACGCCGGTCGCGAACCAGCGGCGTATGCCCGGCTCATGGAGCTCCTGCGCTACGTCGACGGTGACTACCGCGAGCCGGCGACGTTTCGCGAGCTACGCGCCGCGCTCGGCGCCGCCGCGCACCCGCTGCACTATCTCGCGCTGCCACCGAGCCTCTTCGCCACCGTGGCCGAGAACCTGCGCGAGTCGGGCTGCGCGGAAGGCGCGAGCGTGGTCGTGGAGAAGCCGTTCGGCCGCGACCTCGCCTCGGCCACGGCGTTGAACGACGCGTTGCATCGCAGCTTCGCCGAGCGCGCCGTCTATCGCATCGATCACTACCTCGGCAAGGAGTCGGTGCAGAACCTCTTGTTCTTCCGCTTTGCCAATACGTTTCTCGAGCCACTCTGGAACCGCAATTACGTCGATCACGTGCAGGTCACGATGGCCGAGACTTTCGGCGTCGAGAGCCGCGGCAAGTTCTACGAGGAAGTGGGCGCGATCCGCGACGTTGTGCAGAACCATCTGCTGCAAGTCGTGGCGCATCTCGCCATGGAGCCGCCCGTGAACGGCGAGGCGGACGCGCTGCTCGACGAGAAGGCCAAGGTGTTCAAGGCGATTCGCACGACCGCGCCCGCCGATCTGGTGCGCGGCCAGTACAGTGGCTACCGCAGCGAGCCCGGCGTCGCGGCGGACTCCAACGTCGAAACCTTTGCCGCGCTGCGCCTCGATCTCGATTCGTGGCGTTGGTCCGGAGTGCCGTTCTATCTGCGAGCGGGCAAACGGCTCGGCGTGACGGCCACCGAGGTGTTCGTGACGCTCAAGCGCCCGCCGCAGCGCGTGTTCGATGGCGTGGAGCAGCCGAACTACTTGAGCTTTCGGCTCGGACCCGATCGCGTCTCGATCGCGCTCGGCGCTTCGGCGAAAAAGCCCGGCGTCGCCATGGTGGGCCGCGAGGTGGAGCTGTTCGTCTGCAACGCCAGCACCGAGGAGCTCGACGCTTACGAGCGTCTAATCGGCGCCGCCTTGCACGGTGACACCTCGCTGTTCGCGCGCGAGGACGGCGTGCTCGAGGAATGGCGCATCGTCGAGCCGTTGCTCGGGATCACCGACACCCCGCATTTCTACGAGCCGGGCTCCGCGGGACCGGCCGCGGCCGACGGCGTCATCGCGCCATCGGGGCGCTGGCGAGCGCTCGATGCCTTCTAACGCCCGCGCATCGCTGTCGCTCGAGATCTTGGGCGATGCCGACGCTGTCGCCACGCGCGGCGCGGCCGTCATGGCCGCCGAGCTGCGCGCAGCCGTTGCGGCGCGCGGCCGCGCGACGCTCGCAATCAGCGGCGGCCGCACGCCGCTGCGCGCGTTCGCGCTGCTGGCCGGCGCCGAGCTACCCTGGAGCGCCATCGACGTCTTGCAGGTCGACGAGCGCTGCACGCCACCCGGCCACGAGGAGCGCAACGCCCTCCAGCTCGCCCGTGCCTTCGGCGCCGTGGCTGCGCGCTGGCCAGAGGCTTTTCACTGGATGCCGGTCGAGGATGTCGACGCGCGCGCGGGCGCCCGGCGCTACGCGGCCACCTTGGCGCGCGTCGCCGGCAACCCACCCGTCGTCGATGTGCTGCAGCTCGGGCTCGGCGCCGATGGCCACACGGCGTCGCTGTTTCCCGGTCTCGCGCTCGAGGCCGTGACACCCACGGTCGGCCTCACGCCCTCGCCAGGCAGCTGGCCGCGCATGACGCTCACGTTGCCCGTGCTGAACGCCGCGCGCAGCATCGTCTGGCTCGTCTCGGGCCGCGACAAACGCGCCGCGCTCGAGGGCCTCCTCGCAGGCGAACCGGCCGTCGTCGGCAGCAGCGTCCGGCGCAGCGGTGCGCGGATTCTCGCCGATCGCGACGCGGCCGAACCCGCGGCCTAGATCGCCGCCGCCCAATCGTCACCGACCAGCGCTAGACTCGGCGCTACGAACAATCGAGCGAGATCAACAGAATGACCACGATCGTCGGTATCTCCGGTAGCTTACGTGCAGGGTCCTTCAACGGCGCGCTGCTGCGGACCGCGCTCACGGAAATGCCCGCGGGCGCAGCGCTGGTACTCGGCACGATCAAAGGCATTCCGCTCTACGACGCCGACGTCGAGGCGGCCGAAGGCTTGCCCGAGGCCGTCGTGCGGCTCAAGGAGCAGATCGTCGCCGCCGACGGGTTGTTGCTCGTCACCCCCGAGTACAACAACTCGATTCCAGGCGTGTTCAAGAATGCCATCGACTGGTTATCGCGTCCCAGCGCGGATATCGCCCGCGTGTTCGGCGGCCGGCCCGTGGCCGTCATCGGCTCCTCGCCGGGCCCCTTCGGCACGCTGCTCGCCCAATCGGCGTGGTTGCCTGTCTTGAAGACGCTCGGGACGCAACCGTGGTTCGGCGCGCGGCTGCTGGTCTCCCGAGCCGGCGACGCGTTCGACGCCACGGGCACGTTGACCGACGCTCGCGTGCGCGAGCACCTGCGCGGATTTCTTGCCGGCTTCTCTGCCTTCGTCGCGGCGAGCCAGCGTTCCTAATTGTCGAGGATGATCGCGAAGCCCGGTGCGCTGAAGGCAATCTCGATGATGAAATCCGCCACGTCGCGGTTCGCCTTGTGGATCTTGACGTGCTCGCCCCCATCGCGATCGATGCGGAAATCGGCGCCGACGGCGGCCGCGAGCGCTTCGGCAAGGCTCTTCGCGATGTCGTTCTCGCTCATCCGCTTTTCGACGACGATCGTGGCCTCACGCGGCTCACCCTTGTCAGGCTGCACGCGGACGCGCAAGTAGCCGGCTGCGCGGGCGCGCTCGTTCACCGTGATCTTGGCTTCCTCGAACAGCGTGCTCGCGGGCGGCGCGATTTCTTCCGCGGCGACCGACCACGCGCCGGCGGCGCACGCGATCGCGATCGCAAACCGTCGACTCGACTTGATCATGCGCTGCCCCGTCGATGCCCAATCGATCGCCGCAGCATAACGACTCGAGCCGGCGGCGCGCTGCGTCCTGTTTCTCGGTTTAACGCGCACCGCGCGGCGAATCCTTACGCCGCGTCGCTCTGACTTAACACTATGTCCTGGCCTGGGGCGATGGCTCGCAGCAAGGCATCCAGTTTCTCCATCGTCGGCACGCAGCCTCCCTGCTCGTAACGAGCGTACGCATTGCGCGATCTTGCCCCTAACCGGTCCGCCGCTTGGGCTAGCGACAAACCGCTCTTCTGGCGCTGCCGCCTCAGCAGCAAGCTGACCATCGATCGAGTATCGTCCGCCGCCACTTCGAACGCGGCGCGCCCGGTAGTGTGAATGCGCACAACAGCACGTGGGCGGCCAAGCATCGTTACGAACCAATCCGTCATCATCTCAAGCGCTTCGTGCCGCGTGCGCCCCTGTGTCATTGCATCGAACACGGGCACCGCCGCGAGCCAGAACGCGTCATCCCGCTCCACGCTGCCTTGAAAGCGCATCGCTAGTCTCTCCGTCCTGCTCGGGCCAGGATTGCCCTTGCCAACCGTTCGTTGATGTCCGCGTGTGGTGGCACGGCCTCTTGGCGCTCACCGCATACCCAGACGTCGTGTTTACGGCCGTGCCGTTCGAGGCTCCACCCGAGCGCAATCAGCTGCCGCTCGAGATCTCGGCGTTTCACGGTAATGTACACCTATCGGTGTACATACTCCAAGGCGCGGCCGTCTCGGTCTCACGCTCACGCGTCCGACTAGCTGCATCTGCCGAGTCCAAGCGCCGATTGTCGGCAATCGCGACTCGTCGATCTCGCACAGAAACTGGTCACGTCGCGCAGAAAGCGGCGCGGAATTGCCACAGTCCCCGTTCGATCAGCGCCCGGCGCGCAAAGTCTCGATGAGCTCGGCTGCGCGGCGCGCACCGTCTTCGGCTGCAATGCGCGGCGCAAAGGCCGCGGCCGCTGCTGCGTAGCGGGGCTCGCGTAGCAGTTGACCGAGCACCGCGATCAAGTGCGGCGTATCGAGCTTGGCGAAGTGCAGCGTCTCGCTCACACCGATGCGCTTGGCGCGCGCGGCGTTGTCGAACTGATCGTGCGCCATCGGCGTGATGAGGGTTGGGCGCCCGGACACGAGCCCTTGCGCCGTCGTGCCCACGCCGCCGTGGTGAACGATCACACTGGCACGACGGAAGACACTCGAGAACGGCGCGTAGGAGACGGCTTTGATGCTCCCATCGCGCGGCATGTTCGGTGGCGCCGGTTGATCGCGGCCCACAACGAGCAAGGCGCGCTGGCCGAGCGCGAGGCACGCCTCCACGGCGCATTCGTAGAACCGTGCCGCGGCATGCACGCCCGTGGAGCCGAGACCGAAAACGATCGGCGACGCACCGGCGGCGAAGAACGCGTCGAGCTCGGCGCCGGCGGTTTCCTGGGTGTGGTCGCGATCGTGCCACGTGAAGCCGACGACCGCGGAGCTCGCGGGATCGCCGGGCATGGGCGCGCGCAATAGCGGCGACCAGACGCCGAGATTCAGCGTGGCGTTGCGCGCGTTGCCCCAGAGTTGATCGCGCTGCTTGCCGAGGCCGAGCCCGCGCCGCATGCGGTTCAGCTCGCGGTCGAAAAAGAAACGCAGAAACCACTTGCTCATGAGACGGCCGAGCCACACGGAGGCCGGTCCCGGCGCGTCGGACTGGTTCGGCAGCAGCACGAGCGGATCACCGGGCGTGGCCCATAGCGTGGGCGACGGCGTGATCGACACGGTGGGAACGCGGTCTTCGAGCTCTGCGCCCCAGGGTGCGCCCGTCACGATCGGGTGGTACACGACTGCGTCGGAGCGTTGCTCGCGAATCTGCTCGCGCGTTCGCCGCAGATCCTCGAGAGTATTCGGCAGCAAGAAATCGCGCAGCAAGTTCCGCGGTCCGCGCTGCGCGTGCATGACGTCGTGCTTGGCGATGGCCTGCTTCAAGTCGACGTGCGGGCCGAGCGGCGCGAACGGTAGGCCGGCGGCGCGGATCTGCGACTCGAAATACGGATTCGTCATCAGCACCACGTCGTGCCCGCGATCGCGCAGCGCCTTACCGATGGCGATGAACGGATGGATGTCGCCGTGCGAGCCCTGCGTGACGAGCAGTGCCTTCATCGGCCCTACCGGCCTACCCGAACAGCACGAAACAGAGCAACGCGCCGACCACGGCCATCGACAATCCCCAGAGCAGAAGACCGTTGAACAGCTTGCGCGTATCGGACCCGGCCCCGGCACCCGCGATGAACAACGCGCCCACGGTCGACAGCGACGACAGGTCGACGAGGCTCGCGCTGACGTTCATCGACCACGCGATCGGCAGCGGATCGAGCCCGCCGAGCCGCTCGGCCAGCGCCGGCACCATCGGCAAGAACGCCGGCAGGACGACGCCGGAGGTGCTGCTGTAGACCGAGACCAAGCCCGTGCCAAAGGCCACGACGGGCTCGATCGTGAGCGGCGTCGACAGATTCGCGATGCCGGTGGTGATGAGTGCCAGACCCTGCGTCTCTTGCAATAGCGCGATTAGCACCGTGACGCCCGTGACCATGAGAATCACGCCCCACGGCATGCGCGCGATGGCCTTCGTCTCATCGACGCTGCGCAGCAGGATCAGCGCCGTGGCGAGGATCAGCGCGACCATGCCGACGTTGAGGTCGAACCCGGCCACGGCGACGATCAGCACGCCGATGCTCGCGGTCGTAAGCCAATGCGCTGTGCCGAGTGCGCCCGGAGTTTCCTCGACATCGGCGGCGTCGGCGCTCGCCGCGTTGCGGCGGAACAGCTTGTAACCACCGAGCAGCAGAAATCCGCCGAAGCCGACGAGCGTATGCGCCAGCGCGTTGTAGGCGAATGTCTGCCATTCCACGCCGCCCAAGCCGATGCGCTCCATCACGCCGTGCGCCACGATGCCGGTGGGCGCGAACGGCGACAGTGTGCCGGCGAGCGCGCCGTTGCCCGCCATGATGGCCATGAGCAGCGGCGGCACGCGGGCGCGCGCGGCCACGGCCATGGCCGGCGGCGCCAGCAGCGCGCTCGCGGGCGTCGCGCCCGCGCCGATCGTCGCGATGACGAAACCGATGACGAAGAACATGATCGGTAGCACGCCGGCGTGGCCGCGGCACAGCCGGACGGCCCGCGCCGTGAGTCGCTCGAGCGTGCCATTGACCTCGGCGATCGCGAACAGCAGCGTCACGCCGACGAGCGTGATGAGCAGATCGACGGGGAAACCGTCGAGCACCGCGCTTGGCGACATACCGCCGAGGAACACGCCCACGATGAGGGCCAAGGCGAGCGACAGCACGCCGACGTTGATCGTCGTTGTGCAGCTCAACGTGACCGCCAAAACGAGCGCCCCGACGGAGATCCAGGCGAGGCTCATCGTGCCGCGCTAGGCTTGCGCGCCGAGGCGCTGAGCGCGTGCACGAGCGTCGTGATCTCGGCCACGGACTCGAGCCCATCGACGAGCTCGAAGACTTCGTCGATGGCCGCGCTCGGCAGGACCAGCGAGGCGCAGTCGCTCCACTTCTCGTAGAGCTCGTCGCGCGTGAAAGGCAAATCGGGGCCGCCGCGGTAGCGTTCGTCGGCGTGCTCCACGAGCTTGCGGCCGTCGACGAGGTCCACCTCCACGGTGCTGCGAATCTTTTCCCAACCCTTCGCTTCGATCTCGGGATCGAGCACGCGCTCGACGCGACGCATGAGCGCCTGCACAGGCGCGCTCCGGACGAACTCGTCGTTGAACTCATGGATGCCTGCTTTGCGACGCAGCGCTATCGCGCTCACCATGAACGCGGGGCAAAACTTGGCTTCGAGCTCGTTAGTCGCGATCGGATAGCGCAACGGGTTCAAGATGTTCGAGCCGGCGCGCACGCGAATGGCCTTGATCTCGTCGGGTTGCACGTCGTGCTTCAGCACGAGCCGGCGCATCGCATCCATCGTCGGATGACCGAGCACACCGCAGGGATATGGCTTGATCGACACGCCGGGCGAAACGATCGTGTGCGGGTTGCCGAGCACGCCGATGATGCGCTGCCGATCGTAGCCCTCGCCGTGGCTGAAGGTTTGGAAGAAGCCCCAGGGCGGATCGAGCGCGTCCTTGCCGCCCGTGAAGCCGCGCGCCGCGAGCTCCGCGGCCGTGACGCCGTTTTGCGCCGCGCGGCCGACGTGCAGGGGCTTCGTCATGCTGCCGAAGCTCACGCGAATGCCCGACGCCGAGCTCGCGGCGATCGCGAGCATGTGCGCCGTCTCCTTGGCATCGAGGCCGAGCAGCTTGCCGGCGGCCACGGCCGCGCCGAACGTGCCCACCGTGCCCGAGGAGTGGAAGCCTTTCTTGTAATGGTTCGGGTGAATCGCCTCAGCGATCTTGCACTCGACCTCGAAGCCGGTGAGAAACGCTTCGAGGAATTGCGCGCCCGAGATGCGCCGCGGCTCGCCCACGGCCAGCGCTGCGACGAGCGGTGGGATCGTCGGATGCGTCAGCAGGCCGAAGATACGGTCGGCGCTCGTCGCGAGCTGCGTGTCGTCCCAGTCGAGCGCGTGGCCGCTCGTGCCGTTGACGAGCGCGGCCGCGGCAGCGCCCGTCTTGAAAGGCGCGGGCCCGAACACCGTCGCATCGCTGCGCGGGTCGGAGCCGCGCACGTGCTCATTGAGAATGCGCCCGGCGTCTTGGGTGGCGCCCGCAAGCAGTACGCCCAAGCCGTCGATGATGCAGCGTTTCGCGATCGCGATGGCGTCGCGCGGAAATTCGGCCAACCCCGCCTGGCCGATGAATTCCACGACCGCGCCGGTAGCCGTGGTCTGTTCAGTCATAGGGCGGCAAGCATAGCCGCGGGGCCGATGCAGCGCCAAGCTCGCCGATCGAGCAGAGAACCGCCGCGCTAGCCTTAGGGATCGGCGCCGGTGGCGAGCGCAATGGCCTCGGCCTCGGCGATGTCGTTCAAGCCGTGATTGGTGATCTCGTCGAAGCGCACGTTCGCCGCGGCGCTCGGGGTGCGAACCCGCGCCATGTAGGCCTGCTCGATCGCAGCGATGACTTTCTCGAAACCGTCGCGTTGCGCCGCATCGGGGTCGATGCCGGCGCCGTCGAAGGTCTGGCCGATCAGGCGGCGGCCGATCTCCGCGGCGATCGTCGGGGCATTGCGGTAGTAGTGCTCGGCGATCTGCCGATGGGCCTCTTCGTGCGCGCGCAGTTTCGCCGGCGCGCCCCGGGCCGTATAGATGTCGAACGCGAGCCGCGTCGTGAGGTCGAGCTCGTCGACGTAGACCCTGGCCGTGGTGGGCGACAGCGGCTCGGCCGAATAGCTGACGCTGGCCGCGAGCTCGAACGTCGTATTGCAGACACCGGCCTCGGGCGGCGTTAGCGTCGGCATGTCCGGCGGCGGGCGCTCCGGGTCGAACTCCGTGCGCCGCACCACGGGCTCCTCACGCGTCACGCGCACGGGCGACGGTTGACCCGCCAGCCTCGCTCCCCAGCAACCCGCCAGCGCGAGCCAGCCGTGGAGCACGGCACGCCGGTCCAGCATCTTTGCCGCCGACCTCTGCGGCGGATTCGCGAGGGGATAGGGCACGCAACGAGCCTAGCAAAACGGGCTCCTGCCTGCCCCGGGTTGTAATTATTTGAACGTCGATTTAATTTAGGCCAATGGCCGCCAAGAGCGGAAAACCCCGCAAGTTACGAGAGCCCCGCCGCCCCGGCCGGCCGAGAGCCGACGAGGCAAACCAGCGCGAGCGGCTGCTCGACGCCGCCGTCGCCTGCTTCGCCGCCGACGGCATCGGCGCGACGAGCCTGCGTGGCATCGCCGTCAAAGCGGGTGTCACGCCGGCGCTCGTCAACTATTACTTCGGCAGCAAGGAGCGCCTGCTCGACGCGTTCGTCACCGAGCGCATCACGCCCGCCATCGCCGCCATGCGCGAGAGCCTACTGGCCGCGGGCGGCGAGCCTCACTCGCTGGTCGCAGCATTCGTCCGCGGAATTCACGGGGTCGTCGCTCGATTCCCGTGGTGGCCGTCCCTGTGGGTCCGCGAGGTACTGAGCGACAACGGCGCGCTGCGCAACGTGCTGCTGGAGCACATTTCCCCGCAAGTCGCGCAGCTCGTCGCCAACAACCTCGCGGGCATGCAGCGCCGCGGCGAGCTGAACGCCGGACTCGATCCGCGACTGCTCGTCGTGTCGCTCGTGGGACTCACGATGTTCCCGCTGGCCGCCGAGTCGCTCTGGCGCCGGGTCTTCGTCGCGGACGACATCGACCGGGCGGCCCTGCTGCGCCACACGCTCGCGCTGCTCGATCACGGTCTTGGAGACGCTCATGCACGTTGATAGCCGATTGCTCGCGCTGCTGCTGCCGGCCGTCCTCGCCGGCTGCGCCGACTCCTCGCCGCCGCCACTCGTGGGCACGCTCGAGTGGGACCGCATTGCCGTCACGGCCGAGCTCGCCGAGCCTGTGCTGCGTTGGGCGGTGGCCGAAGGCGACGAGGTCGAAGCCGGCGCCGTATTGCTCGAGCTCGATGCGCGTCGCCAGGATGCGCGCATGGCCGAAGCGCGCGGCGATCTCGCCGCGAGCGAGGCGCGGCTCGCCGAGCTCACGCACGGGGCCCGGATCGAGACAATCGACGCGGCGCGCGCCGAGCTCGCCCGTGCCCGCGCCGCGCAAGAGGACGCCGAAATCGACTACACACGCGCCGCTACGCTGGTCGAGCGCAAGCTCGCCGCCACGGCAGTGGCGGACCAAACGTTCGCCGTACGCAACCAGCGGCGCGCCGAGACGGAAGCCGCGGAGGCGCAGCTGCGCGAGCTGACACAGGGCACGCGGCCCGAGCAGATCGACCAGGCCGCCGCCGCAGTCGAGGCGGCGCGGGCGGCCCTCGAGATGCTCACGCTCACGCGCGAGCGGCTCACGGTGCATGCGCCGCGCGCCGGCAGAATCGATGCGCTGCCGTTTCGCGTCGGTGACCAACCGCCGGTCGGCGCCGAGCTCGTGAGCCTGCTCGTCGGCGACGCGCCGTATGCACGCGTGTTCGTCCCGGCGCCGCGGCGCCCCGAGCTCGCCATCGGCGACCGCTTCGAGGTCTACATAGAAGGCCTGGCGCCTTTTAGCGCATCGCTGCGCAGCGTGCGCAGCGAGCCGAGCTTTACGCCCTATTACGCGCTCGCCGGTGATGACGCGAGCCGTCTCGTCTATCGTGCCGAGCTCTTGCTCGAGGGCGCCGACGCCGCAGCGTTACCAGCCGGGCTACCGCTGACGGCCGTGCGACGACAACCATGAACGACGATGTCGCCATCCACGCCCGCGGCCTCACGAAGATCTTCGGCGCGCTCGCAGCGGTGGATGGGCTCGATCTCACCGTGCGCCGCCGCGAGGTGTATGGCTTCCTCGGACCGAACGGCTCGGGCAAATCAACGACGATTCGCATGCTCTGCGGCTTGCTCCGCCCGACACGCGGCGAGATCGACGTGCTCGGCTGCAGCATTCCGCGCGACGCCGAGGCGCTCAAACGCCGCATCGGCTACATGACGCAGCGGTTCTCACTCTACGAAGACCTCACGGTCGGCGAAAACCTCTCGTTCCTGGCCGCGGTCCACGAGCTGCCGCGCTCGGTGGCTCGGCAGCGCATCGACGAGCTGCTCGAGCGCTATCAGCTGGCGGACCGGCGGAATCAGCTCGCCGGCACGATGAGCGGCGGTCAAAGGCAGCGTTTGGCGCTCGCCGGCACCGTGGTGCACAAGCCAGACCTCCTGTTTCTCGACGAGCCGACGAGCGCGGTGGACCCGCAGTCGCGGCGCGACTTTTGGGACTCGCTGTTCGAGCTGGCCGACCAAGGCTCCACACTGCTCGTGTCGACGCACTACATGGACGAAGCCGAGCGCTGCACGCGGCTCGCCATCCTCGACCGCGGCCGCATCGTCGCCGACGGTACGCCCGGCGAGCTTCTAAGCGGCCTACCTGGTCAGACGTTGCTCGTCGAAACCGCCGAGCCGCGCGGTGCGCAGCGTGCGCTGCAGGACTTGCCGGGCGTGATGGCGCTCGCGCAGATCGGCGCCTCGCTGCGCGTGCTTGGGCGCGACGGCGCGGACCTCGAAGCACGGGTCGCGGAGCGGCTGCGAAGCGCCGGCGTCGCGGCCGAGGTGCGCCCGACCGCGCCCAACCTCGAGGACGTGTTCGTCGCGGCGACCGCGGGCCGCGCGAAGGAAGCCGCATGAACCTGCTCCGGCTCGGCTCGATCATCGTCAAGGAGCTGCGGCAGCTGCGCCGTGACCGGCTGACGTTCGCCATGATCATCGGCATTCCGACGATGCAGCTCGTCCTGTTCGGCTACGCCATCAACATGGATGTGCGCCATCTCGACGCGGCCGTGCTCGATCAGGCCAACACGGCGCGCTCTCGCGAGGTGATCGCGCAGATGGCAACGACCGAGGTCATGAACTTCGAGCGCCGCGTCGCGACACCGCAAGAGCTCGACGCGTTGCTGCGCTCCGGCGAGATCAGCGCGGCGCTGATATTGCCGCCCGACTTCGAGGCGCGTATGGAGCGACGCGACCGCCCCGCTGCGCAGATCGTCGTCGACGGCTCGGAGCAAGTGATCCAAGCCGCGGCCCGGCAACTCGCGGCCTTCCCGATCTATGACGACACGGGTTGGACCCGCCAGGTCGCCGGCGTGGAAGTCGTGAACTTCTATAACCCCGAGCGGCGCGCCGCCGTCAACACGGTGCCGGGTCTCGTCGGCGTGATCCTGACGATGACGATGGTTCTATTCACGGCGATTGCGCTCGTGCGCGAGCGCGAGCGCGGCAACCTCGAGATGCTCATCGCGACGCCTGTCTCGCCATGGGAGCTCACGCTCGGCAAAGTGCTGCCGTTCGTCGCCATCGGCCTCGTGCAAGTGACCGTCGTGCTGGCGCTCGGCGAGCTGTTGTTCGACGTGCCATTGCGGGGCTCGCTCGGCGAGCTGTACCTCGCGGCGCTCGTGTTCATCGTCGCGAGTCTCGCGCTCGGCGTGTTTCTGTCGACCCTGGCTCGCAGCCAATTCCAGGCGATGCAGATGGCGTTCTTCACGTTCCTACCGCAAATCTTGCTGTCGGGCTTCATGTTTCCCTTCGCCGGCATGCCCGTGGCGGCGCAGTATGCGGCCGAGATCCTGCCGCTCACGCATTTCTTGCGCCTGGTCCGCGGCATCATGCTGCGCGGCGCGGGCTTGGCCGAGCTCTGGCCCTCGCTGGCCTCGCTCGGCGTGTTCATCGTCGTGATGCTCGGCGTGGCCGTATCGCGCGTGCACAAGCGGCTCGACTAAGCCGCTGCGTCGAACTGTAGCTCCACGCCGTTGCCGGCCGGGTCGTGAAAGAACAACTGCACTTGACGCGTGAGCGGCACCTCCGCGACGCGATAGTTTATGGAACGCGAGCGCAGCCGCTGCTCGAACGCCGGGCGGTCGGTGCAATTGAAGGCGGCATGCGCGAACGTGTTGCTGCTGCGGTCGCGCTGCTCACCATCATCGGCTTCGGCGAGATGCAGCACGGCACGGTCACCGGCATAGAGCCAATAGCCGAAGCGGCGAAACGACGGGCGCTCGCCGACGCGCAGACCGACGACCTCACAGTAGAAGGCGCGCAGCTCCTCGAGCACGGGCCGCGCCGCTCGCAGGTTGTAGTGGTCGAACGCCTGAACGGCCATGTTGCATGCGATTGTAATCCCACGGACGGCCGTCAACCGCCTCGACCGCCCGCAATTGCGCAATTTCTGGCAGGCTTTGTGCGCTACCGCCTGCCAGGCTAACGCCAGACAAGGAACATTGCGTTGAATTCGACGGCTAGAGACTACTACCGCGCTCGCATGCGCCGCGTGCTGGAGCACATCGACCGGCACCTGAACGACGGCCCCACGGTGGCGGAGCTCAGCGCGGTGGCCGCGTGGTCGAAGTATCACTTCCACCGCCAATTCGCGGGGCTGTTCGGCATCGGCGTCTACAAGTACGTCCAGCTCAGCCGCCTGAAGCGCGCGTCGTATCAGCTCGCGTTTCGCGGCAGCCCGGCG
>Ga0208454_1000342_pt1 | contig 29342 bp, 27 predicted proteins | sample EasRivMeERMZT100_FD_187530 | JGI IMG/M metagenome (GOLD analysis project Ga0208454, IMG submission 187530) | Soil microbial communities from meander-bound floodplain in the East River, Colorado, USA - East River MetaG ERMZT100 (SPAdes) (version 2) | ecosystem: Environmental > Terrestrial > Soil...
CGAGGACGACGCCGCTATGGAGAAAAACGGCGTCACGCTGCTGATCGACCCGATGAGCTATCAGTACTTGGTGGGCTCCGAGATCGACTACCAGGAAGGCCTCGAGGGTGCGCAGTTCGTGATCAAGAACCCCGGCGCGAAGAGCACCTGCGGCTGCGGATCTTCGTTCTCCACGTAGGCGAGACACTCACCAACAAAAAAGGGCCCTGACGGGCCCTTTTGCTTTCCCGGTCCTCTTTCTATTCGAGCTGCGCGAGCGCGCTGTTGGCGATGAGGTCGAGCCGCGCAATCAGCGGCTCGGCGTGATTGCGGAAGGCCGGAAGGTCCTGCTGCGCCACCGGGTGTGCGGCGGGCATGGCGATGGAGAACGGGTTGCGCGCCTCGCCGGCGATGCGGAACTCGTAGTGCAGGTGCGGTCCGGTGGCCCAGCCGGTCTGGCCGACGGCGCCGATGGTGTCGTTCTGCGCGACGCGCTGACCGCGTTGGACGTTGATGCGGCTCAGGTGCGCGTACACCGTGGTGGTCTGGCCCTGATGGCGCAGGATGACCACCTTGCCGTAGCCGCCCTTCAGGCCGGCGGTCTCGACGATGCCGTCGCCCACCGCGCGCACGCGCGTGCCGGTCGGCGCCGCGTAATCGATGCCCTGGTGCTTCATCCAGGCCTGCGCGATCGGGTGGCGGCGCATGCCGAAGCCCGAGCTCACGCGCGAGAACTCGAGCGGCGAGCGCATGAAGGCCTTGCGCAGGTTCTTGCCGTCGGGCGTGTAGTAGCCGTTGCCGAAGTGGACCGCGCGGAAGGTCTTGCGGTTGTTCGTGAACTCGGCGGCGAGCACGCGGCCGGCGCGCACCGGGCGCCCGCCGAGATAGTGCAGCTCATAGACCACCGCGAACTGGTCGCCCTTGCGCAGGTCGCGGTGGAAGTCGATGTCGCCGCCGAATACGTCGCCGAGCTGCATGGCGATGCCGTCCGGAATGCCCGCATCGTCGGCGGCGGCGAAGAGAGAGCTTTGCACGACGCCCGACTTCATGGCGACGCGCGTGTAGAGTTGGGCGCGATCGTCGGTGACACGCCATTGCCCGTTCGCTTCCGCCGCGACCTTGACGAGCGTATCGCGCCCGGAGAGGAAGGAGAGCGCGAGCGGCTCGCCGTCGGCGCTCACCTCGGCGCTGACGTGCGTCCCGGGGCGCAGCTGCTGCATCACGCGCACCTTCGCAAGGCGCGCCGCGTGCGGCGCTTCGATGCCGAGGCGCTCGATCAGGGCGGCCAGCGTGTCGCCGCGCTGATAGAGCTCTTCGCGAAAATAGGATTTCGGCGCCGGCGCGGCGTCTGGGCGGATCGGCAGCGCCTCGATGATCGGCCGCTTCGGCGGCTCGACGCTGCGCTCGGCCGAGGGCCCGATGGTCGCGAACGCCACTACCGCGGAAGCGGCGAGGAGCACCACCACAACGACCCGGCTCAAGCGGCCGTAAATTCCCATGAATCGGCTAGAATCCCTTGAATTTCAGAAGCCTGCGGAGTCTAGCAAACTACCCGCCGCAGTGAAATCAACTATGTCCGTCATCGGGCAGGCCATTCAGACCATCCGTCGGGGCGCCGCCGAGCTGATTAGCGAGGGGGAGCTCGAGAAGAAGCTTTCCCAGAAACGACCCCTGAGGATCAAGCTTGGCCTGGACCCGACCGCGCCTGATCTGCACCTCGGCCACACCGTAGTAATCAACAAGTTGCGCGACTTCCAGCGCCTCGGCCACCAGGTGCAGTTCCTGATTGGCGACTTCACCGGGATGATCGGCGACCCGACCGGGAAGAACCAGACGCGCCCGCCGCTGACGCGCGAGGAGATCGAGAAGAATGCAAAAACTTATCAGGACCAGGTTTTCAAGATCCTCGACCCCGAGAAAACCCAGGTGCTCTACAACTCCGAGTGGTCCGACAAGCTCGGCGCCGAGGGCATCATCCGGCTGGCAGCGAAGTACACCGTGTCCCAGCTCCTCGAGCGCGACGACTTTTCCAAGCGCTTCGCGGAGGAAAGGCCGATCGCGCTGCACGAGCTGCTCTACCCGCTGATGCAGGGCTACGACTCGGTGGCGATGAAAGCCGATGTGGAGCTGGGCGGCACCGACCAGAAGTTCAACCTGCTGGTCGGCCGCGAGCTGCAACGGAGCTTCGGCCAGGAGCCGCAGTGCATCCTCACGATGCCGCTGCTCGAAGGGCTCGACGGCAAGGAAAAGATGTCGAAGTCGCTCGGCAACTACGTCGGCATCGCCGAGCCGCCGCAGGAGATCTTCGGCAAGCTGATGTCCATTTCCGACGATCTGATGTGGCGGTACGTCGATCTGCTTTCCTTCGAGCCGCCGGAGAGAATCAAGGCCTGGAAGAGCGAGCATCCGCGCGACGTGAAAGTGCGCTTCGCCAAGGAGATCGTGGCGCGCTTCCACAGCGCGAAGGCCGCCGAGCAGGCCCAGGTCGACTTCGAGAGCCGCTTCCGCGAGGGCGAGATGCCGGCGGACATGCCCGAGGTCACGGTGAACGCGCCACCCGGCGGCATCTTGATTAGTCAATTGTTGAAGCAAGCAGGCTTGACGCCGAGCACCACGGAAGCGCAGCGGATGATCGAGCAGGGCGGGGTCAAGCTCGACGGCGAGCGCGTCTCGGACAAGGCCTTGAAGATTCCGGCTGGCCGCACCGTGGTTGCGCAGGTGGGCAAGCGGAAGTTCGCGCGCATCACGGTGAAATGAGCTACGAGATTTATGCGCTCAAGTACGCGCATCACGCGCGGCGCGCCTCGGAGAACTTCATCGGCGGCGACCCTCATGACGGGCCGATGCCGCTCGACTATTTCGTCTGGCTGATCCGCGGCGAGGGCCGCGAGATCGTGGTGGATACCGGGTTTTCCGAAGCGATGGCGAAGAAGCGCGGGCGCGATCACCTCCGGTGCCCTACGGAGGCGCTCCGCTTGCTTGCCTGTGAAGCTTCAAACGTGAAAGACGTGGTGATCACGCATCTGCACTACGACCACGTCGGCAACTTCGATCTCTTTCCGTCGGCGACGCTGCATCTGCAAGAGCTCGAGATGCGCTACGCCACCGGGCGCCACATGGGCCACGAGTGCTTTCGCGGCGCCTACGAGGTCGAGGACGTGGTCGGGATGGTGCGCCGCGTCTACGAGGACCGGGTGCGTTTCCACGACGGCGACGCCGAGATCGTGCCCGGCGTATCGGTGCACCTCATCGGCGGGCACACCATGGGCATGCAGGCGGTGCGCGTGGCGACGCGCCGCGGGTGGGTGGTGCTCGCCTCCGACGCCAGCCACTTCTACGCCAACATGGAGCAGGTGCGGCCGTTCCCGATCGTCTGGTCGGTCGCCGATATGGTCGACGGCTACCGCAAGCTCGAGAGCCTCGCCGAATCGCCCGGGCACATCATCCCGGGGCACGACCCGCTGGTGTTCGAGCGCTATCCGGCGCCGTCGAAGGAATTGCAGGGCATCGCGGTCAGGCTGGACTGATTTCTATACCTCGCTGACGCGCGCGACCGCGTCTTTCCGCTTCCACACGTCTGGCAACAGCTCGGTGCCGATGCCGGGGCCCGGCGGTTTCCCGAAGTAGCCCTGCACGGGTTGCGGCACGTGCGTCACGAGCTCGTTGTACCAGCCGGTGTAGAAGGCGCGCACCGATTCCTGGATGAGCGCGTTCGGCGCCCAGATCGAGAAATGCACCGACGCGGCGTACACGAGCGGCCCGGTGCAGTCGTGCGGCGCCACCGGTAGCTGCCACGCGTCGGCGAGCGCGGCGATGCGGCGCGCTTCGGTGATCCCGCCGCACCACGCGAGGTCGAACATCACGATGCCGGCGACGCCGGTCTCGAGCAGGTCCTTGAAGCTCCAACGCCCGGCGAGGATCTCGGAGGCGCAGATCGGCGCTTTCGAGTACGGCGCGTATTGCTTGAGCAGCCCGAGGCTGTCCATGCGGATCGGGTCCTCGTGCCAGAAGGTGTCGAACTCGGCGAGCGCCTGCGCGATCTTCTGCGCCGCGGGCAGGCGCCACAGCGAGTGGAACTCGACCATGATGTCCATGCGATTGCCGACGGCTTTTCGTACTTTCTTGAACGGTTGAAGGGCGAGCTCGAGGTCCGGCCCGGAGATGTAAAGGCCATCCGATGCTTCCGCGTGCGGATCGAACGGCCAGATCTTCATGCCGGTGATTCCCTGCTCGAGCAGCGATTGGGCGAGCTCGTCGGCGCGGTGCAGGAACGCGTCGAGGTCCTCGTAGGGTCCCTGCGGTTTCCCGTCGAGACCCCAGTTCTTCGTGCTCTGCCCGCCGGCGGCGCGGATGTAGCGGTAGCCGGCGCACGTGTTGTAGGTGCGCACGCGCTGCCGGCTCGCGCCGCCGAGCACCTGGTAGAGCGGCTGGTTGCACACCTTGCCGTACAGGTCCCAGAGCGCAAGGTCGAACGCCGACGCCGCGCGCGTCTCGACGCCCGCGCCGCGGAACCCGAGGTAGCCGGTGAGCCCGCGGCCGAGCGCCTCGATCTCGAGCGGATCGCGCCCGAGGACTCGCGGCGCCACGTACTCATGCAGGTAGGCCTCGACGCTTTGGGCGGCATAGCTGGTCTCGCCCAGGCCCACGATGCCCTGGTCGGTGTGCACGCGCAGCCAGACGAGATTGGGGAATTCCCCGAGCCGCAGCGTTTCCAGTCGATTGATCTTCATATAACATTCCCGCTCTCTCTCAGGAGGAGGGTCCCATGAAAAAAGCATTGTCGCTTACCGCGCTCGCCGCGGCCGCGCTCGCTCTCAATGCACAGGCGCAGGCGCCTGCGGCGAAGCAGCTCAAGATGCAGTCGACCTGGCCGGCGAGCCTCACGCTGCAGGACAACTTCAGGTTTTTCGCCGACCGCGTCGACAAGCTGACCGGCGGCCAGGTGAAGATCGAGGCGCTGGCGGCGGGCCAGGTGGTGCCGGCTTTCGAGATTCTTGATGCCACGCACAAGAGGGTGATCGACGGCGGCCACGGCGTGGCCTATTACTGGGTCGGAAAAAACAAGGCCGCGACGCTCTTTTCGGCAACGCCGGCCGGCCCGTTTGGCATGGACCACTTCGACTTCCTCGGCTGGCTGCACGAGGGCGGAGGCAACGCGCTATACGACGAGTTCTACCGCGACGTTCTCAAGCTCAACGTGATGGGCATGCCGATCGGTGGCTCGAGCCCGCAGGCGCTCGGCTGGTTCAAGCGGCCGATCAAGGACCTCAAGGACTTCAAGGGACTGAAGTGCCGGCAGACCGGCATCGTGTCGGAGATCTATCAGCGCATGGGCATGCAGACGGTGAACATGCCGGGCGGCGAGATCGTGCCCTCGGCGCAGCGCGGCGTGATCGACTGCGCCGAATGGGTCGGCGGCATCGAGGACCTGCGCCTCGGCCTGCCGCAGGTGTGGAAGTACCACTACACGCCCGGGATGCACGAGAGTAATTCGATGCTCGAGCTGATCATCAACACCGACGTGTGGAAGAGCTTCACGCCGCAGCAGCAGGAGTCGGTACGCGCCGCCACCCTCGAGACCTTCGTGCGCTGGGGCATCCGCTGGCAGAAGCAGAACGCCGACGCGATCGAAGAGATGCGCACCAAGCACGGCACTCAGCTGCTGCGCACGCCGCCCGCGATCCTGATCGACTTCCTGAAGACCTGGGACACGATCGCCGCGGAGGAGTCGGCGAAGAGCCCGTTCTTCAAGAAGGTGTACGACTCGCAGCGCGAGTACGCAGCGAAGGTGGTGCCGGCGAAGCGCTTCATGTTCCCGCCCTACTCGTTCGCGGCGAACTACTATTTCCCCGAGAAGAAGCCCGCCGCGGAGGCCAAGGCGAAGGCCAAGTAGCGCCCCTTCTTGTTCCGTTGACCGAGTAAAAACAAGCGTGTACGCTCCCTTCGCCTAGGGAACCCCATAACGAGGAGGAGGATAATCATGAGGCAGTTCGTCCGTTCGGCCGTCGCGCTCGCGGCCATCGCAGCATTCTCAGCCGGCGCGCAGGGCCAGACGACCCTCAAGATGCAGGCCACCTGGCCGGCAAGCCTGACGCTGTACGAGAACTTCCTTTACTTCGCCGAGCGCATCAACAAGGTCTCCGGCGGCCAGTTCAAGATCGAGACCATGCCGGCGGGCCAGGTGGTGCCGGCCTTCGAGGTGCTCGACGCCACGCACAAGAAAGTGCTCGACGGCTCGCACGCCTGGTCGGGCTACTGGGTCGGCAAGAACAAGACCGCGATCCTGTGCACCGGCGGTCCCGGCGGCACCTTCGGCATGGACATGATCGACGCGCTCGGCTGGATGCACCACGGCGGCGGCATCGAGCTGTGCAACGAGCTGTTCCAGAAGGAGCTCAAGCTCAACGTGCAGTGGATTCCGATCCTGCCCTCCGGCCCGCAGGCCTTCGGCTGGTTCAAGCGGCCGATCAAGAACCTCGCCGACTTCAAGGGCATGAAGTGCCGCCAGACCGGCATGGCCGCGGAGATCTGGCAGAGGATGGGCATGCAGACGGTCAACATGCCGGGCGGCGAGATCATCCCCTCGGCGCAGCGCGGCGTGATCGACTGCGCCGAGTGGGTCGGCGGCGTGGAGGACCTGCGCCTCGGATTCCACAACGTGTGGAAGTACCACTACACGCCCGGCATGCACGAGAACGTCACCATCGGCGAGGTGCTGGTCAACGGCGACGTCTGGAAGGCCCTCAAGCCCGAGCAACAGGAGATGATGAAGTCGATCGCGAGCGAGACGTTCGTCATCTGGTGGGCGAAGTGGCAGCGCCAGAACGCCGACGCGATCAAGGAGCTGCAGGAGAAGCACGGCGTCAGGATCCTGCGCACCCCACCCGACATCCTGGTCGAGTTCCTCAAGACCTGGGACAAGGTCGCCGCGGAGGAGAGCGCGAAGAACCCGTTCTTCAAGAAGGTGCACGACTCGCAGCGCCAGTATGCGTCGCTGGTAGTGCCGGCGAAGCGCTTCATGTTCCCGCCGTACTCCTTTGCGGCGAACTACTACTTCCCGGAGAAGGCCGCCGCGGCGCAAGCCGAGGCCAAGAAGAAGTAACCGGGAAGTCTGAAAAAGGGGCGATGAAAATCGCCCTTTTTTTTGGCCATCCAAGGGGAGCGTTGGCAGCATGGCTGAAACCACGCCCGGCCTGATCAAGACGGTCCGGGTGATCGACAAGTTCACCGACACCACCGGCACCTGGATCGCCTGGCTCAACGTGCCGCTGGTGCTCGCGGTCACCTGGGAGGTCGCGGCGCGCTACCTCTTCAACGCGCCGACCATCTGGTCGTTCGACGTGACGTACATGCTGTACGGCACGATCTTCATGCTCGGCGCGGCGTATGCCCTGCACAAGGGCGCGCACATCCGCACCGACTTCTTCTTCGAGCGCTGGTCGATCCGCACCAAGGGCATCATCGATTCCACCGCGTACCTCGTGTTCTTCTTCCCGGCGATCGTCACCTTCCTGGTGGTGAGCTGGACCGAAGGCTGGTACGCCTTCCAGATCGGCGAGACCTCCGAGCAGACGCCGTGGCGGCCGATCCTGTGGCCCTTCAAGCTGGTGGTGCCGCTCGCCTGCCTGCTGCTCCTGATCCAGGGGGTGTCGGAGACCATCAAGAGCGTCTGGGCGGCGCGCACCGGCATCGAGCTGGAGCACAAGGAAAAGGTCGAGATCTAGCATGGAAAACGCGGCATGAGCGGACTGGCATTCCTCGGCCTCGTGATGCTGGTCGTGATGATCGCGACCATCTTCGTCGGCTTCCCGATCAGCTTCACGCTGCTGTTCCTCGCGCTCACGTTCGGCTACTTCGGCCTCGGGCACGTGGTGTTCGACCTCGCGTACTTCCAGACCATCGGCATGATGAAGGAGGAGCTGCTCGCGGCGGTGCCGCTCTTCATCTTCATGGGCTTCCTCACCGAGCAGGCCGGGCTGATGGAGCGCCTGTTCAGCGCCTTCCGCATGCTGCTCGCGCCGATCCGCGGCGCCCTGTTCGCGGTCGTGATTCTCACGGCAACGGTGTTCGCCATGGCGACCGGCATCGTGGGCGCGGCGGTTACGGTGCTCGGCATCATGGCGAGCCCGATCATGATCAAGACCGGCTACGACGCCAAGCTCTCCGCCGGCTGCATCACCGCCGGCGGCACGCTCGGCATCCTGATCCCGCCGTCGGTGATGCTGATCGTGATGGGTCCGGTGATCGGCGTCTCGGTCGCCGAGCTCTACTCGGCGGCGTTCGGCCCGGGATTCCTGCTCGCCGGCATCTATCTCACCTATCTCATCATCCGCTCGAACCTCAACCCGAAGCTCGGCCCGCCGGTGCCCAAGGAGCTGCGGGTGAGTTCCCCCGTGCAGCTCGTCACGGAGGTGCTCATCGGCGTCGTGCCGCTGCTGGTGTTGATCGGCGCGGTGCTCGGCTCGATGCTCGGCGGCCTCGCGACGCCGACCGAGGCGAGCGCGATCGGCGCCTTCGGTGCAGCGGCGCTCACCCTCGCCTACCGCAGGTTCACCTGGGCGGGACTGAAGCGCGCGGTGCTCAGCACCACCGCCACCTCCAGCATGGTGCTGTTCCTCGCGGTCACGTCGAACATCTTCGGCGCGGTGTTCGCGCGCCTGGGCACCGCGAACTGGATCACCGAAACGATGCTGGCGCTGCCGTTCCCGCCGGTGGTGATGCTGCTGATGGTGCTGGTGCTCCTGTTCCTGCTCGGCTGGCCGTTCGAGTGGCCGGCGATCATTCTCGTGTTCCTGCCGATCTTCTACCCCGTGGTCGACGCGCTCAAGCCCGCGCTCGGCCAGTCGCTCGGCATCCCGCTCGACATGGTGATGGTCTGGTTCGGCGCGGTGGTCGCCGTGGTGCTGCAGACCGCGTTCCTGTCGCCCCCGGTGGCGATGTCGGCCTACTACCTGCGCCAGGTGGTGCGCGAGTGGTCGCTCGGCACGATCTACCAGGGCATGTTCCAGTTCATGATCCTGCAAACCTTGTGCATCGCGCTGATCATCATCTTCCCGAAGATCGTGACCACCTTCCCCGACCAGCTGCGCACCGAGTCGGCGGCGATCAAGACCGAGGAGGTCGACGACAGCGCCAACCGCCTGGAAGAGGACCCGCTGAAGCGCGCGCAGGAGGAGGCCGGACAGGAACAGCAGGAGGAGGAGAGCCTAGAAAAAGACGAACTGTCGACCAAGAAGAAGTAAGGTCGAGCACCTTTGAAGGGGTCGGAGATAATTTGCTCTGACCCCTTTTTATGCCCCTGAAGTTCGATTTCGATACCCCGGTCGACCGCGGCGGAACCTGGAGCACGCGCTGGGAGCGCCACGCCGGGCGCGACGTCATCCCGCTGTGGGTTGCCGACACCGATTTCCGCGCCGCGCCCGCGATCCTGGACGCGCTTTCGCGCAGGATCAAGCACGGCGTATTCGGCTACAGCACGCCGCCGCCCGAGCTGCGTACCGCCATCGCGGAGCGCATGCAGCGGCTCTACCGCTGGCATATCGATCCCGCGTGGATCGTGTTCCTGCCGGGCGTCGTGCCCGGCCTCCACCTCGCGGCACGCAAGCTCGTACCGCCCGACGGACACGTGCTCATTCCGCGGCCGGTGTACCACCACTTCAAGCGCGCGATGGAGCTCGCGCCGCGCGCGTCTACCGAGGTTCCCCTGGTTCTCGAGCGCGGGCGCTGGGTTTTCGATTTGGACGTCGTCAAAGAAGCCATTACGTCGAAGACGAGAGCAGTCTTTCTCTGCAATCCGCAAAACCCCGGCGGCACGGTGTTCAGGCGCGAAGAGCTCGAGCGGATCGCCGGGCTGACGCGCGATTGCGTCATCGTCTCTGACGAGATTCACTGTGATTTGATTCTGGAAAAAGCACTCCAGCATGTGCCGATCGCCAGCCTCGCCCCGGAGATCTCGCGGCGCACGGTGACGCTCATGTCAGCGAACAAGACTTTCAATATCCCTGCCGCCGGCTGCGGCTGGGCGATCATCGAAGATCCCGGCTTGAGAAATGCATTCTCGAGCGATCTGGCCGCGCACGTCGTCGGCTCGCCTTCCGTGTTCGGCATGGCGGCGACGCTGGCGGCACTGCAGCACGGCGAGCCGTGGCTGGCCGCCCAGCTCGACTACCTGCGAGGCAACCGGGACCTCGTCGAGAAATCCATCGGCCTTCCCATGGCGCACGTCGAGGCGACCTATCTCGCGTGGGTCGACTGCTCGAGCCTGGACGATGCGACCGAGGTGTTCCTGAAGAACGGCGTTGCCGTGTATCCGGGCGCGCAGTTCGGCGAGCCGGGCTTCATCCGGCTGAACTTCGGGACTCAGCGTTCCCGCTTGAAGGAAGCTCTAGAACGAATCAAGAGCGCATCCACGCCGAGCCCCAGAGGTTGAGCGTGCGCTGCTCGTGGGGCCAGGTGCGGTGCGCCATGTCCCTCGGCATCAGCTCGAGCTCGGCGGAGAACTCCACCTTGTGGCCGTCGGGGTCCTCGATCATGAAGAACAGGTTGTTGCCCGGGCCGTGGCGCCCCGGCCCCCACCACAGCGGGATGCGCAGGCGCCCCATGCGGTCCGCCCAGTCGCGGATGTCGAGCCAGCCGGTGGTCTCGTAGCAATGGTGATCCGGCCGCGACTCGGGCGCGCGGAACGCCGCGAAGCTGTGGTGCTCGGGATCGGACCGTAGGAATACTGCGCTCAGCGCTTCGCCCTCAAGCACGCGGTCGGATTCGACCATCCCGAGGTTCCGATAGAACTCGAGCATCTCGGGCAGCCGTTGCGTCGCGCAGACGAAGTGCTGCAGGCGGGCAACGAGACCGTTCTCCGCGTTTTCATTGCGAGGTAGCCCGAAAACGATCCGCCGGCCATCCGGGTCGGTCAGCGCGAAAGCGCCCTCCGCGAGAAGCGGCGAGGAGAAATCTTCGGCTTTGTTCACCGCGCGGCGAAACGCGGCAAGGTGCGCGGCGTCCTGGAGCTGCAGCGCGAAGTAGGGGACTGACGCCGCCGCGCCGTTTCCGACGACGAGGCGCCGCCCGCGCCCGGCGACCAGCCAGCTACCGTCGGGCAGCCGCTCGACGCGGTCGCCGAGCAGCTCGCCGTAGAACCGCGCCAGCGGCTCGGGCTTCGGGCTGTCGCGCCGCAGGTGGTGGAGGCGCGCCGGCCACAGATCGGGAATCATTTGCGCCATTCTGACGCAAAGCGAGCGCCGCATGAAGGATGCGCTCGAGGTGCGGATCGCGCACGCCCACGTCGTGCATGTGGTCGAGCGTATTGCGGATGTAGTCGACGCACGGGCCCCGGATGCCGATTCCCTGCGCCACCAGGCGCGCGCGCCCGTGCAGGTCGAGCTCGCGCACGAAGGACGGATGCCGGGGATCGGCGACGAAAGCGAGCGCGCGCACGGTTTTGGTCTTGATCCTGACGGGGATGAGGCGGGGCTCATAGACGCGCCGCGGCATCTCCCGATACCAGAGCCGGGCGAGCGCCCGCCGCAGCCGCGGCGCGTCGATGCGGTATGCGACGCCCCAGCACGAGCCGCCGCGGCAAAGCCCCATCACCAGGCCGGGCTTGCGCTGCGTGCCGCGGTAGCGCGTCGAGAGGATGCACAGCGCGCGGTGATAGCCGTGCGCGCGTCCGAGCGTCTTGCTCTTGTAGTCGAAGCACGGCGACCACATGAGCGAGCCATAGCCGAACACCCAGAGATCACCCGGAGGCAGACGCGCCGTGAACTGACCGAGGTTCATCGATCGGGGATTATAGAATCGGCGCATGTCTTCACGCCGGCCGCCGATCGCGGGCCGCTTTACCGCCGAGGAAGTCGCGCTCGCGGCGCGCAATCGCGGCATGCCGCTCGAGGCGCTGCGTTACGACCTGACGCCTCCCGGGCTGCACTACCTTCTCATACATTTCGATATCCCCGCCGCGGAGGAAGGGAGCTGGAAGCTCGAGATCTCGGGCCTGGTGGATCGGCCGCGCGCGCTTTCTCTGGCCGAGCTCAAAGCGCTGCCGGCGAAAACGCTCCGCGTGACGCTGGAGTGCGCAGGCAACGGGCGCGGCCAGCTCTCGCCGCGCTATCCGTCGGTGCCTTGGCTCGAGGAAGGCGTTTCGACCGCGGACTGGACCGGCGTCCCGCTGGGCGAGCTGTTGGAATTGCGGGCCGAGGCAAAGGAAGTCGTCTTCCACGGCGCCGACCGCGGCATCGATGCCGGCGTCGAGCACCACTTCGCGAGAAGCCTTGCTCGAGCGCAGGCTTTGAGCGGCGAGGTGCTGGTGGCCTATGCGATGAACGGCGCGCCGCTGCCGCCGCAGCACGGCGCGCCGCTGCGGCTCGTCGTGCCGCGCTGGTACGGCATGGCGAGCGTGAAGTGGCTGCGCTCCATCGAAGCGCGCGAGCAGCCCTTCGACGGCCTGCAGCAGGCGCGCGGCTATCACTTCCGCCGGTTGCCCGGCGAGAAAGGGGAGCCGTGCACCCTGATGCGCGTGAACTCGCTGATGGCGCCTCCGGGAATTCCCGACTTCTATACGCGCCGACGCATCGTCGACGCGGGGCCGGTCGAGATCATCGGCCGCGCATGGTCGGGCGCGGCGGCGGTGGAGCGCGTCGAGTTCGGGCTCGACGGGCGCTGGAGCCCGGCAGTTGTCGCAGCGGAACGACACGCGCATGGCTGGAAGCGCTGGAGCTTCGCCTGGCAGGCGGCGCCCGGAGAGCACGAGCTCGCCTGCCGCGCCGCCGACGCTGCCGGCAACACGCAGCCCCTCGAGCCGCCCTGGGACCTCTCCGGCTTCGGCAACAACGGCGTGCAGCGAATCCACGTCACGGTCAGGCCTTAACGTTCGCGTCAAAGCCAAGGCGAAGAGCGGTGAGGCGCCGAAGAAGGCGGCCAAGAAGGACGCCAAGAAAGAAAAGTCGAACGGCAAGTAATTCCCCCAGCGAAATGCGAGCCCGGCCCCGGCCGGGCTTTTTTTTGGGATACGCTTCGCCGTTTCCCATGAGATCCATCGCGGGTTTTCTCGTGCTTGCGCTGCTGGCCTTGCCGGCGGTTGCGCAGGTCCTCAAGCCCTGGAGCGGCGGCGCGACGCCGCCGCTGGTGCTTTCCGACCTCGAGGGGGTAAAGCACAGGCTGGCAGACTACCGCGGCAAAGTAGTGCTGGTGAATTTCTGGGCCACCTGGTGCGTGCCGTGCCGCGACGAGATGCCGAGTATCGAGCGCTTGCGCGCTACGCTCGAAGGCAAGCCCTTCGTCGTGCTGGCGGTCAATCTCGCCGAGCCCGAATCCCGCATCCGCAAGTTCCTCGAGGCGGTGCCGGTGCGCTTCCCGGTGCTGCTCGACCGCGATACGCAGGCGTCGAAGGCCTGGCAGGCGAGGCTTCTCCCGGTGACCTACATCGTGGGGCCGGACGGCGCGATCCGCTACCGGTACGTCGGCGAGCTCGACTGGTCCGGGCCCGAGGCGCGGAAAGCCATCCTGGGCCTGCTCAAGTGAGGTTCGGCGCCGCGCTGGCGTCGGTTCTCGCCGCTGCCGTGTTGCAGGCCAACGAGGTCGAATCGCGGCCGCCGTTCATCACCACGCCGCTCGAAGTGGTCGAGCGCATGCTCGAGATGGCGGCGACGCGGCCGCAGGACGTGGTGATCGACCTCGGCTCGGGCGACGGGCGCATCGTGATCGCGGCGGCGCAGAAGTTCGGCGCGCGCGGCCTGGGCATCGAGCTCGACGCCGCGCTGGTGCAGAAATCGCGCGAGCACGCCCGTGCGGCCAACGTGGCGGAAAGAGCGAGCTTCGTGCAGGGTGACGTGCTGGTCGCCGACATTTCGCCGGCGACCGTGGTCACCGTGTACCTGCTCCCGGGGCTCATGGGGAAGCTCCAGTCGCGCTTCATCAACGAGCTCGCGCCGGGCACGCGCATCGTGTCGCACGAGTTCACCATGGCGGGCTGGCTTCCCGACCGGACCGAGACCGTGAGGCTCAAGGCGCCGCACCGCGGCCAGGGCAACCAGAGCCGGCTTTACCTATGGGTCGTCCCCGCCGACGTGCGCGGCGTGTGGCGCGGCCCGGATATGCGGCTGCGCATCGAGCAGAGCTACCAGAGGATCGACGTGGAGGGCGCCCGCGCGGCGACGCTTTCGGGACGCGACATCAGCTGGGACAACTTTAAAGGTCGGGTCGAAGGCAACCGCATCGTCGGCGAACTAGGCGGCCGACCGATCGAGCTACACCGCTGAAAATCAGGGACAGACCACGTTTCCCTGCGCGGAGCTGCGAAAAACGTGGTCTGTCCCTGATTTTCGGGTTTAGAGGACCTTGCCCGGATTCATCAGGCCCTCCGGGTCGAGCGCGGCCTTGAGCTTGCGCATCAGCTCGAGCTCGAGCGGTTGCTTGTGTCTGCGGATCGCCTCGCGCTTGGCCTGACCCAGGCCGTGCTCGGCGGAGATCGAGCCGCCAAGCCGCTCGACGGTGTCGTAGACGATCCGGTTCACCGCGTCGCGCTTCTCGAGCAGCGCCTGCGGCCCGACGTTGTAGTGCAGGTTGCCGTCGCCGACGTGGCCGAAGCAATAGATTTCGATTTCATGAAAGGAAGATTTCAGATCGCGATCGGCATGCGCGATGAAGTCGGGAATTTTCGAAATCGGCAAGGAGATGTCGTGCTTGACGTTCGCGAACTGCGCTTCCGGGATGCTTTCGCGGATACGCCACAGGGAGCGCGCCTGCTCGACGCTTTGGGCGATCACGGCTTCGCGGTCCGCAAGCGCCTGCTCGACGCGCGTCTGCAGGTCCTCAGTGTCGGCGAATTGCGCAAGGACATACCAGGGATGCGGCGCACCCAGCGGATCGCGCGTGCCGGGGACGTGGGAAAGCACTGCCTCGAGGCAAGTACGCGAGACGAGCTCGAAGGCGGAAATGCGTTCGCCCAGGCGCTCGCGCAGCGCCGCGAGCAGCTCGACCGCCTCAACGGCGCTGTCGAGCGCAATCCAGGCGGTCGCGCCGGCGGCCGGCTTCGGATAGAGCCGCAGCACCGCCGCCGTGATCACGCCGAGCGTGCCTTCGGCGCCGAGGAAGAGCTGCTTCAGGTCGTAGCCGGTGTTGTCCTTGCGCAGGCCGCGCAGCCCGTCCCACACCTGCCCGTCGGGCAGCACCACCTCGAGGCCAAGCACCTGCTCGCGCGCGTTCCCGTAGCGCAGGACGTTGACGCCCCCGGCGTTGGTCGAGAGATTGCCGCCGATCTGGCAGCTCCCTTCGGCCGCGAGGGAGAGCGGGAAGAGGCGCCCCGCCTCGTCGGCCGCGCGCTGCACCGCGGCCAGCACGCATCCCGCTTCCACCGTGATCGTGTCGTTCAGCACATCGAACGCCCGGATGCGGTTCATGCGGCCGAGGGCGAGCACGATCTCGCGCCGCGCGCCGGTCGGCACCGAGCCGCCGACGAGGCCGGTATTCCCGCCCTGGGGCACGACCGCGACGCTCTCGCGCGCGCACAGCGCGACCACCCGCGCGACTTCCTCGGTGCTCGCCGGCCGGACCACGCACTCCGCCGGCGCCGAGTACTGCTTGCGCCAGTCGGTGAAGTACGGTTTCGTGTCCGTGGGCGCCGTGAGCACGTGGGCCGCGCCTACAATGTCGCCCAGGCGCCGTTGCAAGGTCATCCTTGAACACTATTCGGCTTCTCTTCGTTTGGCTAGCCGGGCTCTGCGTTGCCCTCGCGCAGGAGCGGCCTGCGCCGGCGCATCTGACGATCACCGTCGGCGCGGTGATCTCGCAGACCGGCGCGCACGCCGAGCTCGCCGCCGACTACCTCAAGGGCCTGCAGCTGTGGCGCGAGCAGATGAACGAATCCGGCGGCCTGCTCGAGCGCCGCGTCGAGCTGCGCGTGGTCGACGACAACTCGCAGGCCGTGCGCGCGCGCGAGCTCTATGCGGAGCTGCTGCGCGACCCCAAGGTCGATCTGCTCATCGGCCCTTACGGCTCGGCCGCCACGCTGCTTGCCGCCGCCGAGGCCGAGCGCGCTCGCCGCGTGATGGTGAATGGCGCCGGTCCGGCCGCCGTGGTGCACAGCCGGCCGGGGCGGTTCGTCTTCCAGATCGCGGTGCCTTACTCCGCGTACGGCCTTGGCGTGCTGCCCGTGGCGGACACGGCCGAGTTGCGCAGGCTCTTCATCCTGGCGCGCGACGATGCCGCATCCCGCGAAATGGCCGAGGCAACCCGCAACACCGCTCTTAACGGCTTCGTGCCCGGGGAAGTCGAGCTCTATCGCCCCGGCACCGTCGACTTCGCCGCGCAGGTGGCGAAGGCGCGCGCCGCGAAAGCCGAAGCGTGGATCGCCTTCGGCGACGTGCGCGACGCAGCCGAGATGGTCAAGACCTTCAAGCGCCTGGATTACGCGCCGCAGCTGTTTTTCGCCGGCGCCGCCTCGCACCCGCGCTTCATCGCGCTGCTCGGCCAGGACGCGGAGTTCAGCCTCGGGGTGGTCGATTTCGATCCGCGCGTCGGCAACGCGGAAGCGCGCGCGTTCACGAAGGCGTTCACCGCCCGGTGGACCGTGCCGCCGCAGCTCGCCGCGGCCGAGGGCTACACGGCGGGCGTGGTGCTCGCCGCGGCGGTGCGCAGCACCGGCAATCTCGACCAGGAAAGGTTGCGCGCGGCGCTCGCCGAGCTCGAGCTGCCGACTGCGCTCGGCCGGTACCGCGTCGCGCCAGAAAACGGCGCGCAGATCGGCTTCAAGCCCGAGCTGGTGCAGATCCGCAAAGGGCGCCCGGAGACCGGCACGCCGCTTCTGCCGTACCCGCAATGGAACGAGAGGGCGTTGATCAAATGAACCGTTCGTTTCTTTTCGCGCCCGGCAACGTCGCGCGCCGCGTCGAGAAGGCGCTCACCCTGGACGCGGACGCCGTGATCGTCGATCTCGAGGACTCGGTCGCGCTCGCCGAAAAGGCGGCGACGCGAAAGGCCGTCGCCGCCGCGCTCGAGCGCCCGCGGCGCCCGCGAGGCTACGTGCGCGTGAACGCGCCTTCGAGCGTTTTCTGCTTCGAGGACCTGAATGAAGTTCTGCATCGCGGGGTCGAGGGCGTGGTCCTTCCCAAGGTCGAAAGCGCGGCCGACCTGCACGCGATCGACTGGGTGATCTGGAACCTCGAGCGCAGCCGCGGCATCGCCGAGGGCTCGATCGACCTGATGCCGCAGATCGAGACCGCCGCCGGCGTGCACCGGATCGATCGCGTGCTGCAGGCGCGCAGCCTGCGGCCGTACAAGGGCCCTTGGCGGGTGAAGCGGGTCGCCTTCGGCGCGGCCGACTATTCGCATGAGCTCGGCCTGACGGTCGGTCTGGAAGAAACCGAGCTGGCCGAGGTGCGCGCCCGCGTCGTGCTTGCCTCGCGCGCCGCGGGGCTCGAGGGGCCGATCGACAGCCCGTGGTTCCACTTCAAGGAAGCCGGCGGATTCGCGCGCGCGCTCGAGCGCAGCCGCCGCGGCGGCTTCCAGGGCCGGCTGTGCGTGCACCCGGACCAGATCGCACCGGTGAACGCGGCCTACCTGCCGAGCGGCGAGGAGCTCGCGCGCGCCGAGCGCATCGTCGCCGCGTTCAAGCAGGCCGAGGCGAAGGGAGAGGCCGCCGTCCAGGTCGATGGCGAGATGGTGGACTACCCCGTCGCATACCGCGCTCAGGCGCTGCTGGACAGGGTTCGCAAGAACTGAAAGTCTTTCTTCCCGTCGCCGCGACGCTGGCGATCCAGACGCTGGTGTCGACCGCCGTCTATTGCGCGCCGGTGATGGCGCCGGCCGCGGCGCCGGCGCTCGGGGTGACGCCTGCGGCGGTCGGCTATTTCGTCACGGTGGTGTACCTCGGCTCGATGATCGGCACGGTGACGGCGGGCGGCTGGGTCGGGCGCTTTGGGCCGATCCTGGTATCCCAGGTCGGCCTGCTGCTTTGTCTCGTGGGTCTAGCCGTCGCCGCGAGCGGGGCATTGCCGGCCGTCCTCGTGGGGGCGCTGCTCCTTGGCCTGGGGTACGGGCCGGCGACGCCGGCGAGCTCGGTGATCCTGGCGCGCGCCGCACCGCCGCACATGCTCGCGCTGACGTTCTCGATCAAGCAGACCGGCGTGCCGCTCGGCACGGCGATCGCCGGCGCCGCGGTTCCGCTGCTGGTGCTTGCGCTCGGCTGGCAGGCGGCGGCGCTCGCCATCGGCATCGCCTGCGCGCTCTGCGCCGCCGCGCTGGCGCCGATCCGCGGCCGCTATGACGCCGGCCGCAATCCGGCGGCGCCGGTGTCGATCCGCTCGGCCTTCGCGCCGGTCGCCCTCATCGTGCGCGACCGCGAGCTCCTCGAGTTGTCGCTCGTGTCGTTCATCTACGGCGGCATGCAAATAACGCTGCTCGCCTACCTGGTCACTTTCCTGGTCGAAAGTTTCTCCCTCTCTCTTGTCCTGGCGGGAATGGTGATGGCGGCGTCGCAGCTCACCAGCGTCGCGGCGCGCATCGGTTGGGGCGTATTCGCCGACCGCATCGCGACCCGGCGCGCAACGCTCGGCCTCCTCGGCATCGGCATGGGCCTCACGGCGATCACCGCGCTGGCGGCGTCGCCCGCCTGGCCGTTGTGGGCGCTGTTCGCGTTCGCCATGGCCTACGGGGCCACGGCCGTGGGCTGGAACGGCGTGTTCCTTGCCGAGATCGCGCGCCGCGCGCCGCGCGATCGCATCAGCGACGCCACCGGCGGCTCTGCATTTTTTACATTCCTCGGCGTGGTGGTCACACCGCCTCTTTTCCATCTTGTTTTGGTTCTGACTGGGTCGTACGGCGCCACTTACGCGATTTTCGGCGTGCCGGCGCTCGCTGCCGGTCTGCGCCTGCTCCTGACCGCTAAAATCGCGCGCGATGCCACGCATTCCTGAAGGTTTCCGGAAAATCGAGCGCCTGAGCCCGTTCAACGCGCTCGTCGGCCCGCTCTACGAGCGGCGCGACGGCGAGACGGTGTCGATCGGCCTCGCCATCGAGGAGAAGCACGTCAACTCGCGCGGCATCTGCCACGGCGGCGTGCTCGCGACGCTCGCCGACCTCGCGCTCGGCTACGCCATGCTCGCCAAGTCGGGCGACAAAGGCAGCTTCGTCACCGCGCACCTCGCGGTCGACTATGCCGGCGCCGCCAGGCCCGGCGACTGGATCGAATCGCAGGTCGAAATCCAGCGCGTGGGATCGCGGCTCGCGTTCGCCAACTGCTACCTGATCAGCAATCAGAAGCCCATCGTGCGGGCGAGCGCGATTTTCGCGCGAGACGGCAAGAGTGAATGAAGGCCAGCGTAGTCCTCGCTCCGGGGTTGTGGATGCCGGCCGCCGCGATGGCGCTGCTCTCGGCACGGCTGCAGCGCCGCGGCTACGAGGTGCACGTCTTTGCTTATCGCGGCCGCAGCCCTTATGACGCCAACGTCGACGCGCTTGCGGCTTTCGCTCGCGGGAAGACGCTCTTCGTCGGCCATAGTCTGGGCGGCGTGTTGATCCTCGACATGCTGATGCGCCACCCGGAGATCCCGGCCGACGTCGTCGTGCTGCTCGGCGCGCCGGTGCGCGGTTGTCTCGCCGGGCGTCGTCTCGGACGCGGGAGGCTTGGACGCTGGATGATGGGCGCATGCGGCGCGCTCTGGGAGGAGCGCGCGCCGCGCTGGATGCGCGCCGCGCCGCTCGGCGTCGTCGCCGGTACGCTGCCGCTCGGCCTCGGGCGCGCGCTCGGCGGCGCGCTGCCGGGCCCGAACGACGGCGTGGTCTGCGTCGAGGAAACCAGCGTCGACGGCATGACCGGCCGCGCGCTGGTGCGCCGGGGCCATAGCATGCTCATCGTGTCGGGAAAGGTCAGCGGCCTGGTCGCCCGCTTCCTCGCTTCAGGGCGATTCACATGAGGCGGCTTCCTGGAATTTTGCTTTTCGTGCTGATCGCCGGATGCCAGTCCTTTGACTATTACACGCAAGCCATCGGCGGCCATCTCAAGGTGCTCGCAAGAGCGCGTCCGGTGGCGGACTGGATCGCCGACCCGGCGACGCCGCCCGAGCTGAAAGAGCGCCTCGAGACCGCTAGCCGCATCCGCGAGTTCGCTTCGAAGAATCTCAAGCTGCCCGAGAACAACAGCTACCTCACGTACGCCGAGCTCGACCGCTCGTACGTGGTGTGGAACGTGTTCGCCGCGCCCGCGTTCTCGGTCGAGCCGAAGAAGGAGTGTTTTCCCTTCACCGGCTGCGTGAGCTACCGCGGCTTCTATTCGGAAGACGACGCGCGCCGCCATGCCGCCCGGCTGCGCGAAGAGGGCTACGACGTGTACGTGGGCGGCGTGCCGGCCTACTCGACCCTCGGCTGGTTCGACGACCCGCTGCTCTCCACCTTCATCCGCTACTCCGATACGCAGCTCGCGCGCCTGGTATTCCACGAGCTCGCGCACCAGCTGGTGTACGCGCGCGACGATACGACCTTCAACGAGTCGTTCGCCGTGACCGTGGAACAGGAAGGCGTCAAGCGCTGGCTGGAGTCGGAGAACCGCGCGGGCGAGCTCGCGGGGTTCCATGCCGCCCAGGCGCGCCAGCGCGCGCTCGCCCAGCGCGTCAGCCACGCGCGCGAGCGCCTCGCGGCGGTGTACCGCATGGACCTGGCGCGCGAGGCGATGCTCGAGCACAAGCGCGGCGAATGGGACCGGCTGCGCGCTTCGTATCCGGCGCTCCCCGCCGAGCCGAACAACGCGTTTCTCGTTTCGATCGCGGTGTACACCGAGCTCGTGCCCGCCTTCGAGCGCCTGCTCGCCGAGAGCGGAAACCTCGAGGACTTCTACCGCCGGGTGAAGAAGCTGGCGGCCGCCAAGCAGCCCGAGCGCGACGCCTACTTCAGGAAAGAGGGATATCCACGACCTTCTTGAACGCCGGCCGCGCGCACAGCCGGTCGAACCAGCGCTGCAGGTTCGCGTGCGCGGGACGCTCGATCGGCAGCCGCATCCAGAGGTGCACATGACAGCCGAGGGGGATGTCGCCGATGGTGAGGCTGTTGCCGGCGAAATAGGGCTTGTGCGAAAGCGCCTGGTCGGGGATCGCGAGCAGCTCGCCGCATTTCACGCGCGCTTCCTCGATCGCCTTCAGGTCGCGCTTCTCGGGCGGCGTGCGCACCAGCCCCCAGAACACGGTGCGGAACTGCGCCTGGAAAGTGTAGGCCCAGTCCATCCAGCGGTCGGAGTCGGCGCGCTGCCGCAGGTCCGCCGGCCACAGCGTGCCGGCGCCGTGCTTGGCCGCGAGGTAGCGCACGATCGCGTGCGACTCCCACAGCACGAAGCCGTCGTCGTCGATCGTCGGCACGAGCGAGTTCGGGTTCATCTTCATGTACTGCGGGGTCTTGACCACGCCGTGCTCCATGCCGGCGTCGATGCGCTCGTACTTGAGCCCGAGCTCCTCCATCGCCCACAGCGCCTTCTTGACGTTGACCGAGTTCACCCGGCCCCAGATCTTCAACATAGGCACCTCAAGACCCGAGAATCAGGGACAGACCACGTTTTCCTCGCGCAACGCTTCGAAAAACGTGGTCTGTCCCTGATTTTCGGTTTTAGAAGCCGACCGCCTGGCCATCCCGGCGCGGATCACTGGCAGCAAAGTATCCGCCGTCGAGCTTCCAGATGAGCTGCGCGCTGCCGAACTGGTTGTAGTCGTCGATGTTGACGATGCGGTGGCCGCGCCGCTGCAGCTCCTCCAGGGTCGCGGCCGGGAAGCCCCCGTCCTCGACGCTGACGTCCATGTTCTGCACGAAGCGGAAGCGCGGGCCGTCGCACGCTGCCTGCGGGCTCTGGCCGTAGTCGGCGATGCGCACCATCACCTGGGCGTGGCCCTGCGGCTGCATGGTGCCGCCCATCACGCCGAAGCTCATCACGGGCGCACCTTCGCGCGTGACGAAGCCGGGGATGATGGTCTGGTAGGGACGCTTGCCCGGGCCGACGCAGTTCGGGTGGCCGGCCTGCAGGGTGAAGGTCGCGGCGCGGTTCTGCAGCGAGATGCCGTCGACCACCACGCCCGAGCCGAAGCCCATGTAGTTCGACTGGATGAAGGACACCATCATGCCCGAGGCGTCGGCGGCGGTGAGGTACACCGTGCCGCCCCTGGGCGGCTTGCCCGGGCCGAAATTCTGCGCGCGCTTCGGATCGATCAGCCGGGCTCTTTCCTTCAAGTAGCTCTTTTCCAGAAGCGACGAGGGGCGAACGTCCTTCATGTGGTCGACGTCGGCGACATAGCGCCAGGCGTCGGCGAAGGCGAGCTTCTGCGCCTCGATCTGCAGGTGCACGCTGTCGGGCCCGTCGACCGGGTGCGAGCGCAGGTCGAAGTGCTCGAGCATGCCGAGCGCCATCAGAGCGACGATGCCCTGGCCGTTGGGCGGGATCTCGTGCATCGTGTAGCCGCGGTAGTCCATCGTCAGGGTGTCGACCCAGTCGGACTTGTGCGCGGCCATGTCGGCGGCGCGCATCGCGCCCCCGTGTTTCTTCGCGTGCGCTCCGAGCCTTTCCGCGAATTCCCCGCGATAGAAGGCTTCACCACGAGTGGATGCGATTTTTTCCAGGACGTTGGCGTGCGCCGGAAACCTGAAGCGTTGGCCGGGTCTGGGAGGGCGACCGTCCGGAAGGAAAGCCTCGGCAAAGCCGGGTTGATTCTTGAGTTCGGGAACTTGCTTTTCCCATTGGCCGGCGATCGTCGGCGAGACGAGGAAGCCTTTGCGGCCGTATTCGATCGCTTTCTCGAACAGCTTCTCGAACGGCAGCTTGCCCCAGCGCTTGTGCATCTCCACCCAGGCTGAGACGCAGCCGGGCACGCTGACCGAGTTCCAGCCTCGCACCGGCATTGCCTTCTGGCCGGCGAAATATTCGGGGCTCCACGCCGCGGGCGAGCGGCCGGAGGCGTTGAGTCCGTGGAGCCGGCTGCCGTCCCAGACGATCGCATAGGCATCCGAGCCGATGCCGTTCGACACCGGCTCGACCAGGGTCAGGGTGATCGCGGTGGCGAGGATCGCATCGACGGCGCTGCCGCCGGCAGCGAGCATCTGCAGGCCGGCCTGCGCGGCGAGCGGCTGCGAGGTCGAAACCACGTTCGCTGCGAGCAGCGGCTTGCGCGGCCAGGCATAGGGGTTGGCCCACGAAAACGTGGGCGGGTGTTCCATCTTCATGCGGTGGGCGCCTGGTTCATGCCGGACCAGGCCTATTCTAAGATCAGACGGTACGGACCTGCTGCAGGTCGGTGAGCCCCCGGATGACCTTGTCGATGCCGTCCTGCTTCAGGGTCCGCATGCCGTTCGCCCTGGCGGCGGCGGCGATCTCCTGCACCGGGGCGCGGGTCTGCACCAGGCGCTTGATCGCCGCGTTCGCGACCAGCAGTTCGTAGATTCCCATGCGTCCCTTGTAGCCGGTGCGGTCGCATTTGGCGCAGCCCTTGGCGCGGTAGAGCACGATTCCCTTGCGCTGGCTGCGCCAGCCCTGCAGGACCTTGCCCGGATCGCCGTGATCGCCACAGTACTCGGTGGCGAGCTCCTCGAGTTCCGGGGTGCTCGCCGCATATCCGGTCTTGCAATCCGGGCACAGCCTGCGCACCAGGCGCTGCGCCAGCACGCCGAGCAGGGCATCTGCGAAATTGAATGGATCCATGCCGAGGTCGAGGAGCCGGATCACGCTCTCGGGGGCGCTGTTGGTGTGCAGGGTGGAGAGCACAAGGTGGCCGGTGAGCGATGCCTCGATCCCCATCTTGGCGGTCTCGGCGTCGCGCATCTCGCCTACCATGATGATGTCGGGATCGGCGCGCATGAAGCTGCGCATCGCGGCGGCGAAGGTCCAGCCGATCTTGGGATTCACCTGCACCTGGCGCAGCCCCGGCTGCGCGATCTCGATCGGATCCTCGGCAGTCCAGATCTTGGTTTCTGCGGTGTTGATCGAGCCGAGCAACGAATGCAGGGTCGTCGTCTTGCCGGAACCGGTCGGGCCGCACGCGAGGAACAGGCCGTGCGGCCGGGTGATCAAGTGCTTGATGCTCTCGAGCGTCTGCGGGTCGAAGCCGAGCTCGGCGAGCGGCACCGGCGTCGCCGCGGCGAGGACGCGCATCACCACGTCTTCCAGGCCGCCGGCGGTCGGAATGGTGGCCACGCGCAGGTCGACGTCGAGCGGCCCGAAGCGCCGGAACTCGATCTTGCCGTCCTGGGGCTTGCGCCGCTCGGTGATGTCGAGGTGGCACATGATCTTGATGCGCGACACGAGCGCCTTGCGGAACTTCGACGGCAGGTCGAGATAGGGCACGAGCACGCCGTCCTTGCGGAAGCGAACGCGCAGGTTGCGTCCCGCTGCGTTGGTCTCGACGTGGATGTCGGAAGCCTGCTGCTCGATCGCGTCGACGATCATCTTGTTGACGAGCTGGACCAGCGCGCTGTCCTGGGCGGCGGATTGGGTCTCGTCCAGGTCGGCGTCGGCGGTCTCGACCGAGAGGCGGTGGGTGAGCTCGCCGATGGCGAGATCGGGGGTCTTGCGCACGGAGGAAAGCGGCGCTTGCGTCGGGCCGTAGCAGCGTTCGAGCGCCGCGCGGATGTCTTCGCCCGACGCCATGACCGGCAGGAGCTTCATGCCGGCGACGAAGCGCAATCCCTCGAGCTTCGCCATGTCGGTCGGGTTTTCGACCGCGACCACCAGCGAGTTTTCGGCTTCGGCGACCGGCAGGGTCTGAAAACGGTGCGCGACCGCGGCCGGCACGCGCTTAAGCACTTCGGGCGCGATGTGGAAGTTCTTCAGGTTGACGAAGGGGACCCCGAGCTTCCTCGCCATCAGCGCGTTCACGACCTCGGCGTCGACCACGCCCATGTCGGCGAGGATCTGGCCGAGCGGCACGCTGCGGTCGCGCGCCTCGATGGCGAGCGCTTCCTGGAGCTCGTCCTCGGTGAGGTAGCCGAGGTCCACCAGGGTTTCGCCGATTTTCTGCATCGGCTGGGCGCGCTGCTGCTTGAGCGCCGTGCTCAGCTGCTCCGGCGAGACGATCTGGTGCTCGGTGAGGTAGTCGCCGAAGCGCCGCGCGCGCATCGCTTGCTGCTTGGAGAGCGCCACGTCGACCGCCTCGGCGGAGGCGAGGTTCTCGTCGACCAGCATTTCGCCCAGCGGCTTGCCGATGCTCGCCGAGCGCGTCGCGTCCGCCGGCACGAACCAGCGCGTGACATACCCCTCCTGCTCCGGCGGAAACAGGAACAGGCCGCACAGCGCGTGGACCGCGCCGACCGTTTCCCCCAAGAAGGTCTTGCCGTTCGCCAGGCCGATCGCGAACGGCTGGCGCTCGGACGCGGCGAACAGCGCTTCGCTGTCGTCGATCGGCATCGGCTGGCGCCGCAGCGCCACCGGCTGCAGGAGCTGCACCCGAAGCAGCGAGGAAAACGCGAAGTTGAGGTCCTCGCTCGAATCATGGCTGCGGAACTTGAGCTGCGCCTCGTCGGGCCGGAAGTCGAGCATCGTGCCCGAGGTCTTGGCGCCATCCCGGAACACCAGCATGCACTCGTCGCTGTGCTGGGAAGGATCGGAGAATTCGTAGTACGGCGGCGCCGGCCAGACAAAGCGCTGCGCGGAGACGGCTTTCGCCTTCGCCGCGAGCTGGTCGCGCAGCATGTTTGCGGTGATATCCGGCGAGGGCTTGCCCCGAAGGCTCATGGCGCCACGCTTTCGAAGTCGAGCACCACGCGTCCGAGGACGCGGCCCGCCTTGAGATCCTCGAGCGCCGCGGCTGCGGCTTCGGCCGCTCGCGTCTCGACCGGCGCGGCCTTGATCTTGCGCTTCTTCGCGAGCGCCACGACCTCCTTGAGCTCCTGCAGGTTGCCGACGTACGAGCCGACGATGCCGATGGCGCGCTGCGCGATCGGCGGCAGCGGATGCACCAGCTCGCCGCCGTACAGCCCGCAGATCACGTAGCGGCCGCCTTTCCGCAAGGCGCCGATGCCGAGCGCCGCGGTCGCCGGGCTGCCGACGAAGTCGATCGCCGCGGCGATGCCTTGCAACTGTTGCATCGCATCTTGCGCTTTCGTGTTCAGGGTCGTCTTTGCGCCTTGCTTGCTTGCGGCGGCAAGCTTCGCGTCATCGATGTCGCAGGCGACGATGTGCTTCACGCCTTTCGCGCGCAGCACCGAGATGCCGATCAAGCCGAGCCCGCCGCAGCCGAGCACCGCGACGCGATCCTGCGCGCCGATCGGCGGCAGCTTTGCCGCGGCGCTGTAGGCGGTGAGGCCGGAGCAGGCGAGCGTCGCGGCGAAGCCCTCTTCGATGCCGGCGGCATCCACCAGGTACTTGGGATCCGGAACCAGCACGTGGGTGGAGTACGCGCCGGGCCGGCTGACGCCGAGGAATCGGATGCCGGAGACGCAATAGTTGTCCTGCCCCGCCTTGCAGACCGCGCACTTGCCGCACCCGATCCACGGGTACACGATTTTCTTTTGCCCTACCCGCACGCCGCGAGCCCTGGGGCCTAGTGCTTCGATCACCCCAAAGGGCTCATGTCCCAGCGTGAAAGGCGGGACGCAGCCGCGCTCCTTCACATAGAAGCGCTTGCCGCCGCCGAGATCGAAATAGCCGTCCCAGATATGCACGTCGGAGTGGCACACGCCGGCGCGCGTGATCCGCACCAGCACTTCCGTCCCCTGGGGTTTCGGAGTCTCAAGGGCAACCCGCTGCAGCGGCTTGCCGTGCTCGATGATCTGGTAGCTGATCATGGCTTTCTCGCCTCCGCTAAGGCGCTCGCGCCGATTCAGTCAGGGCTTGATCCAGGTCCCAAAGGAGGTCGTCGAGCGTCTCGATGCCGACCGAGATGCGGATCATGTCCGGCGTGACGCCCGCCTTCAGCTGATCGGCTTCCTCCATCTGACGGTGCGTGGTCGAAGCGGGATGGATCACCAGCGTCTTCGCATCTCCGATGTTCGCGAGGTGGCTCATGAACTGCGCCGCCTCGATGAACCGCTCCCCCGCCTTGGCCCCTCCTCTCACACCGAAGTTGAGCAGGCCCGAAGCCCCCTTGGGCAGGTATTTCTTGGCTAGGGCGTGATATTTGTTGTCAGGAAGCCCGGGGTAGTTGACCCAGGCGACGCGCGGATGGCCCTGGAGAAACCGGGCAACGGCGAGGGCGTTCGCGCAATGGCGCTCCATGCGCACGTGCAGCGTCTCCAGGCCCTGCAGCAGCAGCCAGGCGTTGAGCGGCGCGAGCGCCGGGCCGAAGGTGCGCATGATCTCCATGCGCGCCTTCATGGTGTAGCCGAAGTCGCCGAAGGTCTCGTGGAAGATCACCCCGTGGTAGCCGGGCGAGGGGCTGGTGAACTCGGGGAACTTGCCGTTGCCCCAGTTGAACTTGCCCGATTCGACGATCACCCCGCCCATGGTCGTGCCGTGGCCGCCGATGTACTTCGTCGCCGAGTGCACCACGATGTCCGCGCCCCATTCCACCGGCCGGCACAGGTAGGGAGAGGGCACGGTGTTGTCGAGCACCAGCGGAATCTCCGCTTCGTGCGCGATCTTCGCCAGCGCTTCGATGTCGACGATGTTGATGAGCGGGTTGCCCAGGGTCTCGGCGTAGAGCAGCTTCGTGTTCTTCCGAATCGCTTTTTTGAAGTTCTCCGGCTCGTCCGGGTCGACGAACGTGGTTTCGATGCCCAGCTTTTTCAGATTGACGTGCAGCAGCGTATGCGTGCCGCCATAGAGCGTGGACGCGGAGACGATATGGTCGCCGGCGCTGCACAGGGTCAGGATCGCGACGGCCTCCGCCGCCTGGCCGGTGGCGCAGGCGAGCGCGGAGCGCGCGCCCTCGATCGCCGCCATGCGCTCTTCGAGCACCGCCACGGTGGGATTCGAGATGCGCGAGTAGACGTTGCCGAAGGTCTGCAGGTTGAACAGGCTCGCGGCGTGCTCGGCGGAGTCGAACACGAACGAGGTCGTCTGGTAGATCGGCGCCGCGCGCGCGCCGGTGGCGGCGTCAGGGATCTGCCCGGCGTGCAGACACAGGGTCTCGATCCCGAACTTGCGGTCAGCCATCAGCGATGAATTTCAGGACCTTCAGGACCCCGCGGGGGGATTTTCGTCGGAAGGATCCCGGGTCGCGGCGCGGCGGTACTCGGACGGCGGTACGCCGACTTGATTCAGGAAAAAGCGCGTGAAGTTGCTCTGGGCGGAGAACCCGAGCTCGGCCGACACCTCGGCGATCTTGCCCTGCCCGGAGGACAGGCGCGAGATCGCGGTCTCGACGCACAGCATGTCGAGGTAGGCGCGCGGCGAGAAGCCGGTGCAAAGCTGGAACAGATCGTAGAAGCGGGAGCGCGAGAGCCCGACCTGGCTCGCGAGCTCATCCATGTTGAGCTCCTTGTTCGGCCTCGCGCGCAGCAGCGCGATCGCGCGGCGGATGCGGCTGTCCTCGAAGCGCGAGCCGCGCCATGCGGGCGACGCCATGCGACGCCGGGCGAGGTAGGTCTCGACGATCGACAGAAGCAGTTCCTGCAGCAGGAAGTCGAGCCTCTCGGCCGAGACGAAGCGGTCGTTCAGCACTTCCACCGCCAGGGTATCGGCGAGCCGGCGAATGCGCGGCGTGATCGGCTCGCGCGGCTGCGCAAAGGGGGGTTGCTCCGCCGGACCGAAGATCGCCGGGAAGCTCGTGCGCAGCCAGTCGCTCGCGGCATGCAGCACCAGCACCCGCGTGGCCGCGGTGGCGGCATGGCTTTCGCCGGGGTTGAGAAAAACCAGCTCGGCGTCCCCGGGCTGCATCACGATCGCCGGATCGGCCTGGGCCGTGCAGGCCTCGCCCGGTGCCAGATCGCTCAGCACCAGCCGGCCGAATCTACCCTCGAGGATGCGCACCAACCCCCCCATGCCGGAGAGGATACCTTACCCGGAGGGGGTTTAGTAGGCCAGCCAGCGCGGACGCTTGGCGGAAATCACCCGGGTATTGACCCCGACCCAGTTCAGGCCGCCGAAGAGGCGCCCATGCTCGATCTTGGAATATGTCGACGATGTCGACGCGCTCCGGAACCTCGCGCAGCGAGCGGTAGCACTTCTCGCCCAGGACCGAATCGTACTTCGGGTTCACCGGGATCACGCGGTAGCCGTGCTCCTGCATGTACTTGGCGGCGAAGTAGCTCGGCCGGTACCAGTCGGCCGACAGGCCGACGACCGCGATCACTTTGCTTTCCCTGAGGATGCGGCGCAGCGTGTTGATGTCGTCCATGCCTCGAAGTCTATAATCAAAACATCCCGGAGGAGATCGATCGCATGTACGTGGAAGAGCGCGTGTATCGGCTGAAGATCGGCGCCGTCGCAGAGTACTGCAAGAACTACGAAGAGCTCGGCATGAAGGTGCAGT
>Ga0208454_1000345_pt1 | contig 29061 bp, 26 predicted proteins | sample EasRivMeERMZT100_FD_187530 | JGI IMG/M metagenome (GOLD analysis project Ga0208454, IMG submission 187530) | Soil microbial communities from meander-bound floodplain in the East River, Colorado, USA - East River MetaG ERMZT100 (SPAdes) (version 2) | ecosystem: Environmental > Terrestrial > Soil...
GCGCCGGACTACGACAAGGGCAGCGCTTTTAAGGCGGCGTTGGACCTCATCTTTAATGGCTGTCAGGCGGCCAATGGTTACACCGAGCCGGTGCTTCACTCGCGCCGCAGAGAAGTCAAAGCGACGCTCGTCAATGCGACAACCCAAACGAGCTGATATCTCCGCCTGAAAAGAACGAAACTTAATCGTTTCATTCTAATGAAACCCGCCTCTTGAGGCGGGCACAATTAAATGCGGTTTCCAAAGGGGGGTGAGCATCCCCTTTGCCAAAAAGCAATTGGTAGCGGGGTTCAAACCCCGCTCTCGAATTCAATTGATTTGACCGCCTCGCACACAATCGTGCCATCGGCGCTGGTTCGAGTCATGAACCGTTCGCACGGGAATGTTTCTGTCGGATGTTTGACGCAGACTCCGGTTCGGATATCGAACTGTCCGCCGTGATAGGCGCACGTAATCGTGTAGCCGTCCAACTTGCCCTTATGATGGAGCGGATAACCGCGATGCGGGCAGCGATCGCTGAGCGCGTAAATTTCTCCCTCGACTTTGGCCCAAAGGATCGGCGTGCCGCCTACCGAAGTGCCGATCAATTCACCTTCGCCTAGCGCGTCGAGTGCGATCGCTTGACCCGGCATACGCTTCCAGAACTCGTCGATAAAATAGTGCCGCACCCTTTTGATTTCTTCGTCTTCTTCCGCCAGCTCGGTCGCCAGCTCGCTCAGTTGGTCGAAACTCAACAGGTCCAACTCGGCCCGGCTCGGCGTCTTCATAACTCCTCTCCCAATTTAACCGTACCGCCGGCGGCGCGCTCAACGCGAAATCGTATTATCGGCTTCATTTCGCGACCGGGCGAAAGCACGGCGCCGCTGCGCACATCGAACTGGGCGTCATGCCAGCGACAGGTCACAACGAAGCCGTTCAAGCTTCCCTTGTCGAGTGGATAGCCTGAATGACCACAAGCGTTATCGATGGCGTAAATCTGTCCCGCCACTTTAGCCAGGAGAATTTCCCTGGTCCCAGCCTTCGTCGCCGCCATGCCGCCCTCTGGAATATCTTCGGCATTAACTCGCGGCGAGAGAGACTTCTTGCGCATCATTCGTTGGACTTCTTCACGCAGTCTCTGCCTACCGTTCGAAAACGCCAGGTAGCGTTGCCATTCGGCCTCGAGCTGGTCGTCAGCCAGTTTGGCGACCTCTTCCCGGCTATATTCGAGCACGTTCGGCTTCATCGCATCCTCCACTGGGTCCTTTACTGTCAAACGATCGGCGGCACCGTCTACGGCGCGCCAAATATTTCACGATATTCCTTGGTGTAACGGGCGAAGTTTGCGATTTCTTTTTCGAACTCAACGTCGATCAATTTGACTTGCGCCAGTCGAGAAACCGGTTGGGGCGTATCGGTACGACTGGGGATTCTTTTGAGTTGGTAGAGCAGTTCTTGAGCCGGCCTCGAGAGAACAAAATCGATAAATAATTTTCCCGCATTGGGGCGCGGTGCGCTCTTCGGCAAGCTCACACAGACCGGCGGTTCGGGCGTCAGCGGCTCGATCGCAACCCAATCCACCGGCGCGCCGTCCATTTTTGCCTGCTCGACCCGGTGCACTCGGGCCGTCGGCACCAGCGCGAATTCGCCGGCAACTAAGAGCGCAGCGACCAAATTATAACCGCTCCGCACTTGCGGCTGCTGGCGCGCCAGCTGAGTCATGAACGCCTTGCCCTTTTGATGCCCCATCAGCTTCAACATGAACACGTACCAGGTCACGTCCTCCGCTTCTAAACCGATGAGTCCCTTCCAATGAGGCTGCAATAGGTCTTCCCATCGCTTTGGAATCCTGTCCGGCGAAACCATCCGCGTGTTATAGCCCAGCACGCCCAGGTTCCACAGTATACCGGTCCAATAACCCTGGCGATCCATCAACGACGGCCGGACTCTTGATCGTTCGGGTGAAGAATAGGGCGCCAAAAAGCCCATGTCCTTGAGCAGCCAGGTCTCTGCGCCGCTGATCACATAGGCATCGGCCAAATGGCGCCCGGCGCGCGCCTCGCTGACAATCCTTTGGAACAATTTCTGGCTCGATAACCGATGGTTTTCGACCTCCAGGAAAGGGTAACGCTTACGAAAGAGACTGAGAATCTGCTGTGTGTCCTCGATGCCGGTGCTGTGATAGAGAACCAGCTTTTTTTCGTCTTGGGCTTTGCTTACCAGGTCCTGGCCTAAGGCGGAATCGCGTGACAGATGCGCCACGCCAATCGCTGCCGTAAGAGCGATCAAGAATATTTTGAGGCAGCGGAAATAATTGTTAAACATATTGGCTGAACGCGCTGTGGTCATGAGGGTCAAAGATCTCCTATGTTCGCCGCTCAAGTAGCCACTCCATACGCTGGGTCCGCGTGAATGTCTAGTCCGGATCAACCCGGCCTAGCCGACGTTTAATGCGACAACCCAAACGAGCTGATGTCACCGCCGGAAAAAAAAGTCCCGATGAGATTGCCGCGGGTGATCGGCAGATCGAGGTGCGACGGGTGCGACTCGTCGTGATGAATCGTGGTGCGCGCCGGCCGGGGACGGCGCAAGTGATTGCGCGCCAGGGCCTGAAGCGAATTCACCGCCGGCTCATCGTCGGCGCCCTTGATGCGCAGCGCGATGCGCTCGCCGGCTTGAAACAAACGTGCCGTGGCGACGATGGACATTTTAAGCTCGTAAATCTTTCCCGCCTCCAGCGGCTCCCGAGACTCGTGGGCCTGAATCGGCTCCCATGGCTTACTACCTTCGCGCAGCCTGCGCTGCGACGCGCGCAGCCAGCCGCGCGTCAGTTCAAGTTCTTTGCCTTCGCGATCGATCAGCAGCAGCGTCGCGAATAGCAGCGCATCCGTGTCGGTGACGGAAACGTAAAGCGTCAGCACGCTCGGCCCGAGCACCTCGGTGTTTTCCACCAGCGGTGGCGTTGTATAAGTGACTGAGCCATGTTCGAAGTTCGACTCGTCGAACGAGTCCGAGCCTTCGGCGGGCCAGAGCTCATGCTCGCTGAGAATTCCATCCTTGTGCAGATAGAAAGTCGTCCAGCGCGCCTCGGGTGGCGGCCAGTTATCGAGATTTTTCCATTCGCCGGTGGGCGGGATGAAACAGCGGATCGGCGGCTCGTCCATGATCCCGTTGTCGACGCGCTTGAGCCAGTGATCGAACCAGCGCAGCGCCTCGTCTTGATACTGATAGACTGGACGATCGAGATAGATCGGCGGACCGATCACCATTTTCTTGGGACCTTGCCACTCCCGCCAAGCCGTAAATGCGCCCGGCAGATGCAAGCCATAGTTTCCCCAGCAAGCGCCGAGATAGGCAGGAATTTTTCCATTCGAATCTTTCGCGCTGCGCTCGCGCCAGAACGGTCCATCGAAGGGATGCAGCAACATATCGACGATCAGCGCGTTGGTGCCGGCGCCCGGATTTTGCAGCGCTTCGCGCAAGCCGGGCACCGCGATGATTTCCTCGTCGCGCATAGCTTGAGCGATGGCTTCCTGGTAAGCGGCTTCGCCATGCTGCTCTTTGTAGAGGCTCCGATAATTCGGCCGGTGCAGGCTATTGCGCCAATGAGTGATGAATCCATGCGCCAAAATACCGCCGTGGTAGACGCGATGACGATAATCGTCGGTGCCCGCGAAGGGAGAGAAAATCGCCTTGAGAGGTTTCGGTCCCGCCGCGGCGACGGCTTTGGCGAGCCTCGCGTAGTAAGACACGCCGAACATGCCGACCGCGCCGTTGCTCCAAGGTTGAGCAGCCAGCTGGTCGATGAGATGACAGCCGTCCTCGACTTCCAGCGTCCCCATCAGCTGATAGAAACCCTCGGACTGACCGGTGCCGCGCGAATTGAATACCGCGTGCACGTAACCACGGCGCGCGAAGAAAGTGGAATCGCCGCTTTCCATGTAGCCGCGCATCGGCGTAAATCCCATCGGCCGCATGGTTGGCGACTGCAGATCCTTGTTATAGCCATGCACACCGAGAATCACCGGAAACTTTTCATCCGACGCCGGCCGGTAGATATTGCCGTCGAGCAGCGTGCCGTCGGGCATGGTCACTTTGACATCGCGCTCGACGACGACGTCATACTTCCGTTCCGACGTGGACCATTTTTGTGTGAACATTAGCCAACCACCTCCCGAGGAGACCCGAATACTGCAAGGCGCGCGGAATGTCCAGAGCGGATTATTAAAGCGCGGCCGTTTTTGTGTTATCAGAACACTCATCTGAAAGGAGAAGTAAAATGACGTGGATCAGAACCTTCGAGGAGAACGAAGCGCGAGGACTGTTGACTTGGGTCTATCGGATTGCGCGCTGGAGGCAGGGTCGGATTCCTAATATCGTTAAGGTCTCAAGTCTCAACCCGCGCATTCTCGTCGCGCTGGGTCCACTCTATCGAACGCTTTTAGATGCCGCCCACGTTGCCGGCTTCTTCAGCTATATGAATCGGGTTGTGCAGGCCCTCGGTGCTGATGCCAAAACCCGCAACATCGCAATGGGAGAAAAGGTGGTGCAATCATTCTTCTCGGAGCCAGGTTTGGCTCCGTCCGAATAGTGAAAAACCGATAAAGCCACGGACATCGAGTTTTTTACCACCGTCTTCAAGCTTTATCCTAGCGCGGTATACCTTGCCGTTCTCCGGGTCTAAAATTTCTCCGCCTTGATACTCGTCGCCTTGTTTCTTGAGTCCCCATAGAATAGTCATCCCGATTACGGGTTTATTTTGGCGCGGTCCCTCACATCTTTCGCACTTGGGGTTCGAATCTTCGCCAGGTTTAGGGAATGTTTTTTCGACACGAGCTTGATATTCGCCGTTGGCTTCGGTGATCCGCACCAAACCTCGTGGCTTGCCGGTTTGGTCATCGATAGTTCTCCAGAGGCCTACGGGCGTGAATTCCGCCCCGTAAGCAGCTGCCGAGGTTAACCAATAAATCAATGCGATTAGGAGATACTTGCTCATTGTCTTTTCAAAATTACGGTCTCTTGCATTCGCGCTTTTTTACCAGCGTCGGACACAGGATTGAGTTAAATCTAACATTCCCCGCAGCTTGCTGCGGGCACCATCAAATGGGGTTTCCAAAGGGGGCGAGCATCCCCTTTGGTCGCCAGCGGGGTTAATACCCCGCAGGCGAAATGCCTAGTTTATTGATCCACTGCCTCAAACATACGCCCGCTCCGCCTGACGAATCGTGCGATAACGTTCGAAAGCCACGCGTTCGTCTTCAAAGCCAAGCAGAGTTTCTAAAGTCATGCCGCGTAATGTATGGGCCAGCATCTTTGCGCCATGGCGCAATACGAACAACGGGCTGTGAAAGAAAACAGCAGGGAGGTGACGAAGTTTCATCCAGCGCTCTGCGCGCCACCTGAGAAATTCGATCTCCTCGGCCGTTAAATGATCGGTTCTGACCATCGCTGTGGTGCCGTCGTAGTCTTCCGGACGATCGTCAATGATCAGACCGCGCTTTTTGAAATCTTCAGTCATCGGTGTGCGAGGATATGGAGTCGGGTGCTGAATATAAGGCCAATCTACGTAACACCGAGCGAATTCGAGATTCGCCTCAATCGATTCACGCGTATCCCCTGGGTTGCCGATGATCAGCCCGCCGACGACAAACATTCGGTTATGGTGCAGCGCTGCGATGGCTTTCAGGGTCGCATTGCCGGCCTTCCGACCATTTTCCCGCTGCTCGTTTTTCGAGGCGGCACGCAGGAAGTTCAGGTCAGCCTCCAGGATATTTTCAATACCGAGAAAAACATAACGGAACCCCGCCTTGCGCATCAACGGTACCAGCGTATCACCGTGGTTCGCGATGGCGGAGGTCATCGCCTGCACGATGTAATCGCAATGATTCAGCTGCGCGTCTATAATTGCCCGACACAGAGCTTGGAATCGAGATGTATTTAGGGTGATGTTATCGTCGATTAGGAAAATCGCCTGTGCGCCGTGAGCGCAGGCGTCGCGTATGTCCGCCAGCACCCGATCGAACGAATAAGTATGGAATTGCCGACCGCGCATCGCAATGATCGAGCAGAAGCTGCAATCAAACGTACAACCGCGAGAGGTTTCGACCACGTCCACCTGGCGTCCGAGCATCGTGTAGCCGCTGAGGACGCGTGCAGCGCGATTCGGAAGTCCGATCTCAGCGCCGTCAAGGCCGCTTACCGGCCTATCGGGATTGTGTCGGAAACGGCCGTGCGCTCGAAAGGACAAGCCTAGAATGGACTCATAACCACAGTCGGTTTCGATAGCGTACAACAGCTCGCGCAAAGTGATCTCGCCTTCTCCGCGCACGATAAAGTCAACCAGGCTGGCGTTGTCCGCATAGGCTTCCGGCGCCATGCTCGGATCATAGCCACCGACGACGATCCGAACACTTGGCCTGAGCGATCGCAAAAGATCGATGATTTTTTTGGCGGTCTTCCGTTGAAACGTCATGACGGAAAGCCCTACCAGATCCGGCTGGATTTTTTTCACGAGGTCTTCGAGGGTCGCTGGAACAGTCTTCTGGACCAAAATGAGATCGGCGACGGCGACCTGATGGTGCGGGTCTATGTTTCCGGCAAGGGAGCTGAGCGCACCGTTGGGCATACGGATGCTAACGGTGGGCGTGTGCTCGAACGAATCCGGCATCGAGAGAAGCAGGATGTTCATAAAGAATTTTCCGCGGCTCATCTCGCCCGGCGAGATGAGACTTTTTGGTCCACGGCAGGTTGTCGATAAACCAGTATAGAACTGTCGATGGCCGAGTCAATAAAACAATTCCACGATGCATTGACGGCGCTCAAGTGTTTTTGCTACAAGCAAAGCCGTCATGAAAAACCAAAAACCTGTCGCGCTTATAACCGGTGCCGCCACCGGGATCGGCCGCAGCGCCGCTGTCGCATTGGCGAAAAACGGCTACGACGTCGTCATCAATTTCAGCCGCAGTGAAGACGCCGCTAAGCTCACCGCGCAGCAATGCGAGGCCGCCGGCGCGCGCGCGTTACTCCAGCGAAGCGATGTCAGCGACGATAACGGTGTGCGCGCCATGCTGGTCGCGACGGAAAAAGAATTTGACCGCCTCGACGTGCTAATCAACAACGCCGGCACCACGGTTGACGTCGAGCCGAAAAATTTTGACGCAATGAAAGTAGAAGACTGGAATCGCGTGTTTAACGTCAACGTGCTCGGCTTATTCCTGGTCACCCGGGCGGCGGCGCCGCTGCTGAAAAAATCGCCCAACGGCTGCATCGTCAATACTTGCAGCATCGCCGGTCTGCGACCGAGCGCCCAGCCATTGCCCTACGCGGCGAGCAAAGCCGCCGTCGCGAATCTAACCAAAACGCTGGCCAACGCTCTGGGGCCGCAAATCCGCGTCAACGCGGTGGCGCCGGGATGGATCGAGGGCGACTGGATGAAGCGAACGCTGGCGGAGAATTACCAAGGGCTGATGGCGCGCCGCGCCAAATACACGCCGCTCCAACGCTGCTGCACGGAAGACGACGTTGCCGACAGCATGCTAAGCCTGATCCTGCACAACCGCTTCGTCACCGGCGAGATTATTATCGTCGACGGCGGATTCGCCAGCACGACCTAAAAACGTTGGTTCCAGCCGTTCCAATTGTTCCAGTAGTTCCAATCGTTTTAGGAGGTTTTGGTGTTAAAATATTCGTGCGGTTCAGATTTGTTCAGGCGTATTGAACGTTTGAAACGGTTGGAACGTTTGGAACGCGACGAGCGCAGCGAGGAGATCAAATGTTAGCCGGCGTCGTCCGCTTCCCAGCCGAGTTCGCCGCGCGCTACCGCGCTAAGGGCTATTGGCAAGATCGCTCGCTGCGCGATACTTTCGACGAATTGTTCGTTCGCCACGCCGAGCGCGTCGCCGTCATCGACCGGGAGCAGGCCGTCACCTACTCGCAAATCGACCAACGCTCGACGCGCTTGGCGCTCAATCTTCTCGACGAAGGACTCAGACCGCTCGACCGTGTGGTCGTGCAGCTCCCCAATGTCGTCGAGTTCGTCTATCTTTACTTCGCACTGCAAAAAATCGGCGCCATCCCGATCATGGCTCTGCCAACGCACCGATTTCGCGAGATGAACCAGTTCATCGAGCTCTCCGGCGCCGTTGCCTGCGCTACGCCGGACCGGACCAAAGACTTCGATTACCGCGAACTTGTGCGGCGCATTCGCCCGGCGAGTAAAACCCTGCGCTTGGGAATTATTTTAGGCGACGCGCCAGCGGGCTACTCATCTCTGACCGAGCTCATCGAGCGGCCCAGCAAGCGCTCGCCCGACGAGTTGCAAAAAATTGTCATCGATCCCGAAGACCCGGCGCTCTTCCAGCTCTCCGGCGGCACCACCGGCATTCCCAAGTTAATTCCCCGCTCGCACAACGATTATGTTTACAATTCTAAAATGGCCGCGGCTGTTACGGGCGTCGGGCCCGAGAGAGTAATGCTCAGCGTGTTGCCGCTGGCGCACAACCTGCCTCTCGCCTGTCCCGGCATCCAAGGTTATTTCTTGCACGGCGCCAAGGTCGTGCTCGGAAATTCCACGCGCAGCGAAGATATCTTTGCTCTGATCGAGCACCACCGAGTGAGCCATATGGCCGTGGTACCCGCACTGCTGATTCGTTTGATCAATGATCCGTCGATTGGCAAATACGATCTTGCCTCTCTGCGCGTCATTCAAAGCGGTGGCCAGCGGCTGCAACCGGAGGTGCGCCGGCGCACCAAAGAATTAATTCCCAGCGTCTTCGTGCAGGAGAACTTTGGTATGGCGGAAGGCATGTTGATGTTCGTTCGACTCGACGACCCCGAGGACGTGAGACTGGAGACCGTCGGCAGGCCGGTGAGCCCCGACGACGAGGTGCGGTTAGTTGACGACGACGATAATGAAGTGGCGCCGGGCGAGATCGGCGAGTTGCTCGCCCGCGGACCCTACACGCTGCGCGGCTACTTCGGCGTGCCGGAGTACAACGCCAGGGCGTTTACCTCTGACGGTTTTTACCGCTCCGGCGATCTCATGCGCCGCCACCCTTCCGGTAACTACATGGTCGAAGGCCGGAAAAAGGATCTGATCAACCGTGGCGGCGAAAAAATCAGCGCCGAAGAAATTGAAAACCTCATACTCACTCATCCCGCCGTGCAAAACATCGCCTGCGTGCCTATGCCCGACCCGGTTCTCGGTGAACGCATGTGCGCCTACGTGATCCTGCGCTCCGCACGCGCTTTGACTTTACCTGAACTCGCCGCGTTCCTCATGAACGAAGAGATCGCCAAGCACAAACTGCCCGAGCGTTTAGAGATAGCCGAGGACTTTCCCTTGTCGCCGCTCGGCAAGGTGTCGAAAAAAGATTTGACGGAAAGAATTACGTTGAAACTGAAGGAAGAAGGCAAAATCTAGCCGGCGGCGCCTCTATCTTTCAAAGCCGAGAATTTTGCCGTACTCGCGCGCCAGCCGGTCCACCGTCTGCGCTTGATTTTGATTCATCTGAAGTAGGCGCTTCCCCTGGGCAAACTTGTGCGCGCTGGTGCCAGGGATGAGAACCGAAGTTTGACCGTTAAATTTTTCCCATATCTCTTGCGCTTCTAACGAAGCAAGAAAGACCGCAAAAAGATGCCCTATATTGGGATGGCGTGCCCCTTTGGGCACACCGGCATTGTAAGTTGGCGAGACCACCGGCTCCACTCCTTCCGCGAATACGATCGGCACGCCATCCTTCTTCGCTTGAGAGATGAAGCTATCGACCAGCATCACAACCACTTGAATTTCACCCAGCTGAAGTCGGGAGTAAAGATTTGCCAGCGATCCCAGAATAGGATCCTGTTTGGCGATGGCTTTGACGAAGTCGAGGGTTTTATTTTCGCCCCAGGCCCCAACCGCCAAGCGCGACAGATGATGGGTCGCGGTCGAAACGCCGAGCTTGCCGCCTTTCCATTTTGTGTCGAGAAGGTCTTCCCAGCGTTTCGGCGCTTCTTGCGCGGGCAAAATGTTTCTGTTGTAGGCCGGCAGGACGAACTGGTTGCCGACACTGACGGCGCCGTTATCGTACTGAATCAGTTCCGGAGCGACGCCTAGCTTTGCGTAATCGAACGGCTGATGTAACTTCCTTGCCCACACGGTGGCGTGGTGCGCATCCGTGACCAGCATGAGGTCCCATTCCGGGGTGGCCCGCGAGGCGGCTCCCATGACCAACTTGGCAACGTCCCCCGTCATGTTGGAAGAGGGACTGTAATTGATCTTGATGTTTAGTCCGAATTTCTTGTTGAAAGCGTTCCCCAGCGCCTGCACTCCCTTTTGTCCCGTTGAGGACGGCGCGAGCAGCTCGAAGACCGCCTCTTTCTGCGCCGCCGCCACCAACTCGTCCGTGGCAGCGCCAAGCGCGTAGTCGAAATTGGCGAATATCAAAAGGCAGCCCAAGTAAAATCTAGTTTTCATAATCGGCCTCCTTGTCGAGTTTCGAATTGACAGGACGCTCGTTGGTCAGATAAACACTTGAAAGAATCAAAGCCACTTCGCGGGCGGGGCATCGAACTCCGCCGCTATTTAATTATCGCAAAGGGGATGCTCGCCCCCTTTGGAAACCCCATTTAAAGGTTCCACACTGCGAGCAGCGTGGTCAACGGTAAATGAGAATCATCGATTTGCATTGTTATCCCAACACCGAACCCTGGATCAAGTCCCAAGGGCCGTACGTTGAAGCGCTGGCGAAGTATTGGAAGCGCGCTTGGACGTGGAAGAGCGAAGCCGAGGTGATCGACGAGTTTACGCATGCCGGAGTTGAAGCCATGCTGGTGGCCTTCGACATCGAATCGGTCACCGGCTCGCCTCCTTGCACCAATGAGTATGTCGCGCAAATGCGCGACCGTCATCCTGGCGTGATTCGCCAGGCTTGGGGTGCGGTCGATCCGCTCAAAGGCGAGCGCGCCATCGAAGACGCCAAAAAAGCGGTTGATGATTACAAAATTTTCGGCTTTCACTTCCATCCGATCATGGGCCATTACTCCGTCGATGATCGTAAGCTCTACCCGTTGTGGGAGACCATCGACGAACTCAAAGTTCCCGTCATGATCGATGTCGGCACCACCGGCATGGGCGCCGGCATGCCGGGCGGCTTGGGCGCGGTGATTCGTCACGCCCATCCGGCGGCCATCGATCGGCTCGCCGCCGATTTTCCAAACTTGAATATCGTCGCGGCCCATCCCGGCTGGCCCTGGACGGACGAAATGATCGCCGTGGCGCTGCACAAGGGCAACGTGTCGTGGGAGATGTCCGGTTGGGCGCCGAAATATTTTCCCGACGCGATCAAGCGCGACATCAAAGGCCGGCTAAAAGACAAAATCATGTTCGGCAGCGACTATCCGAGCATCCCCTACGAGCGAATTTTCAGGGAATGGAATGAACTCGGCTACGCCGACGATCTAATGGAGAAAATATTTCACGGCAACGCCGAGAGGATCTTGGGTCTTTAGAACTGTTCAACGTTCCAGGTAGGAAACCTGAATCCGAAACGACTGGAACGGCTGGAACGTTTTGAACGATTGGAACGAGTTGAGGAGTCCGAAAGATGAACATAGACTTTCACGCCCACATTTATCCCGAGGATTATTTAAAGAAGCTCGAAGCTTCGAAGGGCGACGTCAGGATCGAGACCAACGCCAAGGGCGAGAGGTGGATCTTGAGCATGGGCGCCAGAGCCGGCCCGATCATCCCCGACTTCTTCGACGCCGACGTGCGCGTGGACCGCATCAAGGAAAACCGCGTCGACATGCAGATACTCTCTTCCCCACATCCAGGGGTCGACCGTTTCTCTGCGGCAGAGAGCGCCGACATGAGCCGGATTATCAACGACGGCATCGCAAAAGCGGTAAAAAAATATCCCAAAAACTTTCAAGGCCTCGCCATGCTGCCGCTGATCGACACCAAGCTCGCGCTCAAGGAGCTCGACCGCGCGGTCTTAGATCTCGGCTTGAAGGGCATGTGCATGCTCACCAACGTCGCCGGCAAGATGCTTGATTCCGACTTTCTCTTGCCGGTCTACCTGCGCGCCGAACAATTGGGCGTGCCGATCTTCATCCATCCGACCACCCCGCTCGGCGCGCAAGTGATGCAGGAATGGCGCTTGGCGATCATTCTTGGCTTTGAGTTCGATATCGTGCTCTCGGCGACGCGCCTGGCTTACGCCGGCGTGATGGACAAGTTTCCCGAACTTCACTTCGTCGTCTCCCATCTCGGCGCCGGCATTCCATTTCTCGCCGGCAGAATCGACCGCGGCTATCATGATCCGACCTGCGGCATCAAAACCAAGAAGCCGACCAACGAATACCTGCGCGAACTCTATTGCGACACGGTTTCGTTTTACCAGCCGGCGCTGCACATGGCTTACGAATTCTACGGCGCTGGCCGCATGGTGCTCGGCAGCGATTTTCCACTGATCATCGGCGATTTGCCCGGCGCGGTGCCGAGCATCGAGGCGATGAACATTCCCAAGCGCGAGAAAGAAAAAATCCTCGGTGAGAACGTGATTCAGTTATTGAAGTTGACGATCTAATCTTTGTAAACCGAATGTAGGGGCGACCGGCGGTCGTCCTATTACCAACCCGAAGCAATAAGGAGGAAAGTGAGATGGCCGACTATATCAGCAAGCTCAAACCACGCTTTCGCTACGGAGCGATTCACCCGCGCGCTCACGAAGACCCCAAGCGCAACTCCTCTTACCAACTCTACCATGTCGTGCCGCACGACGTGATCGAAATCTCCACTGGGCTGGGATTGGAAGACTACACGGTGGAAAAGGTCGAAAAGGCGGTCAACAACTATTGGCCCTGCGTCGAGCGCCTCGCCAAGGAAAAAGTCGACCTGATCATTTTCAGCGGCGCGCCGATCTCAGCCGCGTTGGGACGACCCCGTGTGGTCGAATTGTTGCGTCAGACCAAAGAGAAAACCGGCATTCCCGCCGACGCACCGCTCGAAGCATTGATCGCTGCGCTGAAACACCTTGGCATTACCAAACTAACTGTTGGCAGCCGCTGGGCCGACAAGGTCAACGACTCGATCATTCGCTACCTGGCTGACGCCGGCATCGATGTCGTGCACATGACCAAACGCAATCAGTGGGCGTCGGAAGCTTTCGGCATGACGATAGAAGAGGGACTCAAGACCGCCCTCGAGGTCGGCCGCGAAGCCGCTGGCGCCGCGCCCGGCGCCGAAGGCGTCTTCGTGCCCGGCGGCGCCGCCATGTCGCTCCATGCGATTCCGGCGGTGGAAGACGAGTTTGGCAAACCGACGTTCACCAACATGAGCGCCGAAGTATGGAACGATCTGATCCGCCCCGGCATCATCCCGCCGGTGCAAGGCTGGGGTTGCCTGTTAGCGAACAAACAGCGGCCGTAAGCCGCGATGTGCCAATTGCGAAATACACTTTCACCACGAAGTAATTCATGTACCACTCGGAACAACACTGCGCATGAAAATTAAAACGTTACAAATCTACTAACACTGTTTGGCTCTTTAAACTATTTTCATAAGAGACACGAAGAGTACGAAGTTCGGAGTTTTAACCAACCAAAACCTTCGTGTCCGGAGCCTGCCCTGAGCGCAGTAGAAGGGTGTCCTTCGCGGTGAAATCGACGATTCGAGGATCTCAAATGAAACATTTTAGGCGGATCGTTCTCATCATCGCGGCAAGCGTTCTCGGCTCCGCCGCGCTCGCCGCCGACCGCGTCACCATGAGCTCGACCAACCCGACCGCGATGGAAATGGATCAAATGGTGGCGCGGGACAAGGGATTCTTCGCACGGGAGAATCTTGAGGTTGATGTCACCTACATGACTCCCGACCTCGTGATCAAAGCGCTACTTGCCGGCACCGTCGATCTGGCGCGATCGGGTACCCACTTCGGCATGATCGCGGCGTCGCGAGGCGGCGAGTTAAAAGTCGTCGGCGGCTCGACTTACGGCTACGCCTATCAGGTGATCGGCCAGCCGCAGTACAAAACCCTCACCGATCTCAAAGGGCAGAAGATCGCCGGCGCGTCTGTGGCGAGCATCACGACGACGATCTTCAAGGATGTCATGCAGCGCCAAGGCATCCCGCCGTCGGCTTACACGATCCTTTCCCTCGGTGGCAGCGGGGAAAGATTTCAAGCAGTCGCCTCCGGCCAAGTCGCCGCGTCCCTCGCCGAAGCGCCGCCGTTTAACTTCCGCTCCATCGACGCCGGCCGCAAAGTTCTCTTGAACTATTCCGACGAGATAAAAAACTTGCAGTACGGTTCCTACTTCGCGTCGAACAAGTCCCTGGCGCAGATGCGCCCGGTGCTCATGCGCTTCATGCGCGCCGTCGGCCAAGCGATGCGCTGGTTGAACGATCCCGGCAATGAAAAAGAAGCGGTGCGGATAATGATAGAACGCTTGAAGATCGACGAAACCATCGCCACGCGTACATTTAAATTCATGGTTCCGGAAAACCGCTCCTTCCGCGGCGAAGCCTTGGTCGATCCGGTGGGACTCAATGAAATGATCCGGCTGCTGGCTTCCGACAACCTGATCCCCGAGCGAAAACCCTGGGAGACTTTCGTCGACGCCGGATTTCTACCGGTCGCGGCAAAATAATCGCGCGAGAAAGGTTATCGGCGTCCGAATCAAATGTTTTGAACGGTTTGAATCCGTTCATAGCGCAGCCCCGCGTCATGGCTTCCAGCCACTCGCTTTAATGTCGCCATTGGCTTTTTTCACGAAGCTCAGATCGAATATGTCGGGGACTTTGATCTCGCGCTGTACTTTGGTAGTTAGTTTCATCTCGTCTATCATGGTTTGCAGCACCTTGTCGTCGCTGAATCCCGCCCGGAGCGCGAGCGGCGTGATGATGTCATAGATCGAACTGACCAACTCCTGGTCCTTCATGCGCAAGGTGTCCATCATGTATTTGATCGCCGCCTCCCGTTTGCTGACGTAGTAATTCAGTCCTTTCAGTGCGCCGCGGACGAAGCGATGGATTTTTTCCGGCTGTTGCTTGATCTTGTCTTGCGAAGTTGCCAATCCGCCTTCGATCAAGTTGGCGTACTCGCTCGCGTTTCCAAGCTTGCTAAAGCCCTCCTTCTGGGCCTTGATACTCATGGCCGTGTTGAACAGCGTCGCTTGTATGGATTTTGTTTGCAGCGCGGGAAAGCGTACTTCATCGCCTCCCATGGTTACCAGGTTGACGTCCCTTGAAGGGTCCAAGCCGTTTTTACGCAACATTTCGCGCGCAACTACGGCAAGCGATCCTTCCGGAGACATGATCGCGATGTTCTTGCCGCGCAACTGGGCTATCGACTTAACCTCGGGCTGCGCGATCAAATCCCAACTGGGCTTATCCTGAAAAACCGTGACCAGCTTGACCGCGACGCCTCTGACCCCAGCCGCCAACGCGCTGCCGGCATTGGTAAAAAAATCGACGTCGCCCGACAGCACCGTGCGGATCGCGATCTCGCCGCGGATGCTGAGCAACTCGACGTTAAGGCCTTCTTCTTTGAAGTAACCTTCCTTCTGCGCAATGACCAGGGCAAAGACCGAAGTACTGCTCAGCGAAGGACAAGCCACCCGGATATTGTCAATGGCGCGCGACGGCGCGACGATGAAGAGCGAAACGACCGAGCAAATGAAAAACCCATAGGTTATTTTCCAGCGTGTCATGCTAAAGCTCCTTTCCTCGTCCAGGTTAATTTGCGTTGCCTGCGGCGCGCGAGACGCGCGTCAATCTGCCGCTATTTATCTCTATCGACTGCTTCGGTCAAACGAAAAGATTTCGGGAAAAACAGCCCAGCCGCACGGGACTCTTTGCCGGACAATCCGTGCTTGCGTGTTGGAAACTATTCGAGCGCTTCGTCAAGCTATCGCGCGATCGTCAGCGCAACGCGAAAACCATAATCGGTGTAACGGAACGACGGTGGCAGCGAGCTGCGCGCGGCCGAGCGGCTGAACTTGATCTGGTGGCGCCACGAGCCGCCGCGCGACGCGCGGCGCGTTCCCAAAGCCGCTCCCTGCGGATTTCGCTCCGGCCCATAGCGGTAGTAATTGTAGTCGTAATAATCGCTGCACCATTCGTGCACGCCTTCACTCATGTCATAAAGTCCGAAACCGTTGGGTTGGTTGACACCGACGCGCGCCGGCCCGCCGGTGACCGCATCGAAACCAATGCCTGCTCTCTCTCCCGGCGCTTCGTCGCCCCAAGGATAGTGTGCGCCCTCCCGCCCACCGCGCGCGGCCCGTTCCCACTCGGCTTCCGTCGGCAGACGAACTTTCTGATTGGTCTTTTCGCTCAGCCAATCGCAGTATCTAACCGCTTCATCCCAGGTCACGCCCACGACGGGTTGCTCCGCGCCTGCGAACATCGGGTCGGTGCAAAACGGCGCAGGCACGGATTGGGTTTGTTCGACAAAGAAACTGTATTGGCGATTGGTGACGGGGAATTTGCCGATGCCGAAACCGTCAACCCAGACGCGATGGACCGGCCGCTCGTTGTCCTGGCCGAGATCGCAACCCATCAGAAAAAATCCTTCTGGGATACGGACGATTTCAGGAAGCGCTTTCAACCATTGCCTTCGACGCGCCGCTGTTCGATGGAAAATCGCACCAAGGCCGCGTAGCGATAGACGACATGGGCGAATTTTCCGTACGGCATCGTGAGAAAAAGCCCGGCCACGACGCCGAGGTGAACGACGAGCAGCACGCCCATCGCCGCGGTGTCGCGAAACCCGAGCAGCAGGAGTCCGGTAAAGCTGGTGAGAAACAACAGCAGCAAAAACGCCACATCCATGCTGAACATGCTTGCATTCGCCGGATCGCGGTCGCTCTGCCATTTCAAATAAAGTAAACCAATCGTGCCGACGACCAACATGAGCACGCCAACCGTGCCGAAGACGACCGGCAAGCTGAAATACGGATAAGGTGCCTGCCAAGCGAGAAAGTGATCGTAGAAAGCGGCGATTGTGGTGGCGGCCAGATCGAGAAGAAATCCGTAAAAGACCAGATGGTGAAACCACATGCGCGACAGTGAAAAACTCTCGCCCGGATAGTTGCAGCCGGCACCGCCGCCCTTCATGTAAGCGAGGCCGAAGGCATCTTTGGTGGCGCCGCAGAGCGCGGCAAAATTCATTAGCTCTGCCACGCTCCCTTGGGTCTCGCGCCAGAATCGAATTGCGCCGATCGTGAAAACCGCAAATCCGTAAAGCGCGATCAACGATGGCGGCACGGTCATGGCGATGAATGGAACGACGCGGTAAAACGCGCCGGCGCCGAGATGAACGCCGAACAAGGCCGGAGAACCTTGGAACGCCAGCACGAGGCCGAGGATGATAAGCGTGGACGCCACTGTAATGACACTGACCGCTAGAGCGTTGTGTTTGAACAAGCCGGAAAGCAGCGCCGGCCAAGTAAACTCACGGTAGGTATCCGTGCGCAGCTCGGACATCAACTTGGGAATGTTCACGCCGAACTCGTGCGGCGGCGCGTACTGGCAGGCGTAGTAACAATCGCGGCAATCGAAGCACAGATTGGCGAGATAAGTGAGATCGGCCTTGGTAAAAATCCGCCGCTGTTCCATCGCTGGAAACACCGCGCAATAACCTTCGCAGTATCGGCAGGCGTTGCAGATCGTCATCTGCCGCGCGCCGTCTTTGATCAGGTCAAAATTATCTAAACCACTTCGCGGCCGGGGTATTGACCCCGGCCTTGACCAAAGGGGATGTTCACCCCCTTTGGAAACCCCATTTGATGGTTCCACGCCGGTAACGGCGTGGTCCACTTTAGAATCCGGCACGGCGCGCCGCCTCCCGCCCGGCGATCCGGCCGAAAACCGAACCGATGGTCAAGCCGAATCCCGCCAGATAGCCTTTGCCGAGAATATTGCCCGCCATCATTTCACCCGCGGCGAAAATATTTTCCACCGGGCGATCGTTTTGCATGATCACCTGCGCCTGTTCGTTCACGGTCACGCCAAGATAGGTAAACGTGATACCGGGCCGGAGCGGATAGCCGTAGAAGGGCGGCGTGTCGATTGCTTTCGCCCAATGGCTCTTCGGCGGCTTCAGACCATCGGTGCGGCAGTCGTCCAAGCTGCCGGGATCGAAATTTCCCGGGCGCACCGAGCGATTGAATTCGTCAACAACGGCAACCAACAACTGCGGGTCGATCTCCAATGCTAGCGCCAGCTCGGCAATCGAGCCCGCTTCCAACGGTGGAAACACCGACGGCATGAAGCGCGGCAACGCATTGGCGTCGACGATCGAGTAGGCGATCTGTTCCGGTTGTTCGGCGATGAGTTTGCCCCAAATCGCGTAACGCTTCGGCCAAAAATCTTCACCCTCGTCATAAAACCGCTCAACGTTCCTGTTGACGACGATGCCGAACGGCACGCTATCCAGCCGCGTGACGATGCCGCCGTCGAATTTCGGCGCGCGCGCGTCAAGCGCCACCGCGTGGCAGCCGCGCGGATCGCCCACCGGCTTGGCGCCCTGCTTGAGCAACTCCTTAAGCATTCGACCCTGATTGTGCTGGGTGCCGCGGATGATGAAATTCTCCGCCGCCTCGCCCCAGTATTCTTTCAACCAAGGAATATTCGCCTCGAAGCCGCCGGAGGCGACGACTATTGTTTTCGCGTCAATCAAAGATTCCCCGCCTCTTGAGGCGGGCACAATTAAATGGGGTTTCCAAAGGGGGCGAGCATCCCCTTTGGTCGCGGGCGGGGTATTAACCCCGCCCGCGAAATGGCTTGGTATATTGGCGCGCGCCGCGCCGCTGCGACCAGCCACCGCGGAAACGAATTCGCCGTCGCGAACGTTCAGCTCCCGCACTTCGGTTTCGTAGTGAATTTCGACGCCGAGCTTGGACGCCGTGTCGTAGTAGGCATTCATCATCGCCTTGCCGCCGCCGAGCATGAACAGATTGCTGCGCGTCAGATGGAGCGTGCCGCTCAGCGGCTTTTGCCAGCGCACGCCGTTGGCCGGCATCCAGTCACCCAACGTTTCCGACTCGCGAATCACTAATCGCGCCAGTCGCTCGTCGGTCGCACCGCCGGTAACGCCCAGCAAATCCTGCCAGAACTCTTCTTCGCCGTAAGCTCCTGTGACGAATTCGCTGGCCGCCCGGTGCATGTAACGGATATCCCGCGTGTGGCGACTGTTGCCGCCGCGAAAATCTCTCGTCGCGCTTTCGAGCAAAACCACGCTCGCCCCCGCGCGCCGCGCCGTAATCGCCGCGCACAGCGCCGCGTTGCCGCCGCCGATGATTAGAACGTCGTAGGGGCGCCTCTGATCGGCCATTATCCGAAGACGATGCCTTGGGGCCAATGAAGGCCGAGTAGCCGGCCCATGAGTTCCATCGTGGCGAGGAGGCAGCCGGTATAAATCAACGCAGAGAACCAACGCATTTTGGCCACGCCGTAGAGGAACACGAAAGTGAAAGTGGCGGTCGCGATGCTGAATCCGAAAAACAAAATCAGTAAAAGAAACGCCAGCAGCGAAACAAAATGGCCGAGAGCGGTTCTGATTTTCCTCCGTGTCTCAGCTCCCGGCGCCGGGCGCGAGGCGCGCAGCTCAAAAACCAGCTGGGCCGCGCCCATGAAGATGGCGGGAATCGTCGCCGCGATCGGGAAGATGGCGCCCAAGTAAGGAAAAGAGCGCGCCTCATAGAGCGCGGCCGCCGAGAGGATAAGAACGGAAAGGGTGAACAGGATCGAAGAAGCTTTGCCCAGCACCACCGCTCCCTCAGCCGACTCCTCGGCCGGAATCTTCTTATCCCCTGGTTTTTCCCGGACGCTCCAATATATCGAGGCGAGAAGCAAGAGGCCGAGGACGATGACACCGGGCCGCAAAAGCCATTCGAAATCGTAGCGGCTGATGGAAAGCCACAGGTACTGTTCGGTCGGCTTGGTCAGAACGAAGCCGACCAGAAATGGCGCGCGCGGCCAGCCGAGCTGCTTCATGAGCCAGCCCATAAGCCCCAATCCCAACATGGCGTAGATATCGCCAAAGTGTTCGGAGCTTTGAAAGGCGCCAAAAAAAATTGTGACCACGATGGCCGGAGCCAGTTGAGCGAAGGGAACCCAGGTGAGCCGCGCCAGGGCCGGGCTCAAAAAAAGGCACAGCGCGGCGCCCATGGTGTTGGCGATGGCAAAGCTCCAGATGATGGTAAAGACCAGATCGAGGTTTTCCTGCACCATGCGCGGGCCGGGCTGAATGCCGTAAAAATACAACGCGCCCAGCAGGATTGCAGAGGGCGCACCGCCCGGAACGCTGAACAGAAGCGTGGGGATGAAATCGCCGGCCTCAACGGAATTGTTGGCGCTCTCCGGGCCGATCACGCCGCGAATATCTCCCTTGCCGAAACGCTCCCGGTCGCTGGCCATGGCGACCACATGCCCATAGGCCATCCAGGATCCCGCCGTGGCGCCGATCCCGGGAAGAATTCCAGCCCAGACACCGATAAGGGAGCCGCGCACCACTATCCCCCAGTGTTCGACCACGTCTTTAACACCCTGGAGCCAACCAGAGCCCAAACCGATCCGCTCGGCGATTTGGCCACCCTTGGCCAATAGATCGATGATCTCTGCGATGCCAAAGATTCCCAATGCCACTCCCACCAAGGGGATGCCGTCGAGCAGGTAAAGCTGGCCAAAGGTATAGCGATTGACGGCGTCAGCGGGAGCGGACCCGACGCTTCCCAACAAGAGTCCGAGGCAGGCCGCCATACCGCCTTTAAGCGGCGCGCCTCCGGTCAGAAAGCCCGCGAAGGAAAGACCGAGAACACAAAGCATCAGCAACTCGGGAGAGCTGAACAGTAGCACCAGAGGCCGTGCGATCGGCAGGGAGAGAGTCAAAAATACGGTGCCGATGAGGCCACCGATCAGCGACGACAAAAAGGCAGCACTTAAGGCCCTGGCCGCCTGGCCCTGCTTGGCCAGCGGGTGACCATCGAGAATGGTCGCGGCGGCCGCCGCCGAGCCCGGAGTGCCGATCAGCACCGAGGTGATGGTGTCTGAGGTATGGACCACCGCCAGTGATCCGACCAGCAGGATCATCGCCGAGTGAACATCCATCGTATAGATAAAAGGGAGAAGGATGGCTACGCAGGCGATGCCGCCGAGGCCGGGCAGAATGCCGATGACTGTGCCGGCCAGCACGCCAGCCGTGAGCATCCCAAGATGAGAAAGACTGGCGAACCTCTCCAGGGCGATTAAAGCGGCGTCCCACATGCGCGGAGCGAACCACCCTTCTACCCTAGTCGAATTTAACGCGGTACTTCTTGCCCACCCACTCCTTGACGAAGCGCTGGGTCTCCGCGTCGATCTGAAACGCTTGTTGGATGGTTTTTTCGAGCCGATCGCCACGCAGGAGCGGATAGCCTCCTAAAATCTTGTCGGTCTTGGTGAGAAACTCTTTGTCTTTCTCAAGTCGGTCGGAGGCCGCGTAGAAGACTCTCAGCGCCTCCGCCGGGGCGTCCCCCTTGATCCAGAGAATTTTCTGCACGGCAAACGCGGACGGCATAAAGACTTTGTAAGTCTCCCAGAATTTGCCGGAGGGTTTTTTGCCCTTGAGCTTCTCATAGACTTCGGGAACCGTCGGAAGCTCAGGTATCGCAGGGTCACGCACGATACTGCCGTGGTCGTCGAGTTGGCCGAAGCTCATCAATGGTATGGCTTTGCCTTCTTTAACGAGTGGAACCACGGTGGCGTTGTAGGCTGGTGTCGTCTGGTAATCGAGATTGATTTCGCCGCGTTCGAACGCAATCCGCGCTTCTCCCCTCCCCCTGAAGCCGAGCACTCCTTTGGCATCCAAATCCAACAGCTCGAACGTGATAAGCGGGATCATGTCGAGCCCGATGGCGCTGATGCCGCCGTAGATAAGCTCCTTGGCCTTGGCGAGATCCTCCACACGCTTGACGCCCGAGGCCGGCGAAGCGTACATGACGCCGCCCACGGGATTCACCAGCAACGGCTTCCACTGGCGAAAGTCGTATTTGGCCGCCTTGTCTCCCAAGAGAACCGGAAAGTAATTGGTCGCCGAGCTAACCAGCACCAAGAGGCCGTCCGGTTTCGCTTTGAGACCGAACTCCATCATTCCTGGAATGCCTCTACCGCCGCCAATGTTGCGAAAGGTGAATTTGGGATTGCCCGGAATATTTTTTTCAAGATACGGCGCTATCGTGCGAATCCAGACATCCGAACCGCCCGCAACCGGGAAAGGAATGATGGCTTCGATGGTCTTGCCTTCGTAATACGGGGCTGCGGCCAGCACCGGGGCCGCAAGCGCGAACGACAAGCCAATAACTGTGAGGTAACTCCGTATTTGCCATCCAGCCATGAAACGGACAATTCTCATGAAACTCTCCCTAATTGAGTTTCCTCATCCATACTGTCTTGCATCTTGTTATGTCAAGGAAGAAAATCTCGCCGTCCGTTACCGCCAAGGCTGCTTATTGGAGTGACATCATTTTCACCACGAAGGACACCAAGAACACGAAGTTTGAGAACTTAATTATCCGAAACCTTCGTGTCCTTCGTAGTAAAATATCCGTTCCTCCTTGGCGTCCTTTGTGCCCCTTCGACGTTGCTCAGGGCATGCTTTGCGCGCGATATTCCGAGTTTCGGCTGCGGCTGTGCCGCGCTAGTGTCCTGGCCCAAAAGTTGGCAAAAAAAATCGGCGGTCTTCTTATCGTCATGCCGGCGAAGGCCGGCATCCAGGTTCGCGATTTCTCCTGGATTCCGGGTCGCGCTAGGTATCGTCAGCTTGCCCGGAATGACGGATGAATTATGTAGCGAACTTCGGGGGTCAGAACACTAGGTCCTTCGTGGTGAATACTCCTCCACAGTAAACTCGGAACAACCTCTAAAAAAAGTGACGAGAATTTGCACAAGCTCATCGAAATTCATATAAGCTCGACTTGGATCAGGCAAAGGAGCGTCACATGGCGACCCAAATCAACTCCCGCGGCTTGCGCTTTCCCACGGTTTTTTTTATCGGCTGGTTTGTTCTGTCGTGCCAGCTGTTGAACAGTGGAAAGGCCCTCGGACAAACCGAGCCGTTCTACAAAGACAAAACGATTCGCATCGTCGTCGGCTTCACCGCCGGCGGTCTTTACGATCAGTACGCGCGCCTGCTCGCGCGCTACATGGGCAAACATCTGCCGGGAAATCCGAACATCATCGTGCAAAACATGCCCGGCGCGGGCTCGATCATTGCCACCAATTACGTTTCTGGCGTCGCGAAGCCGGACGGCCTCGCCCTTGGCATGATCGGCAGCGGCATTTATTTGGACCAATTGCTGGGCGTCAAAGAAGCGCAATACGACGTGCGCAAGATGCATTTCATCGGCAGTGTCGACCAACGGGACTTGCTGATGTACATGCGCGCCGACGCGCCGTGGAAATCGGTGGAAGACATTCTCAACGCCAAAGAACTGCCCAAATGTGGCGCGACGGGGACCTCCGATCTCACCACGATCATGATCAACATCATGGAGGAAACCCTCGGCACGAAGTTCACCAACGTGCGCGGCTATCCTGGCGGCGTCGAGATCGATTTGGCTCTTGAAAAAGGCGAGCTCCATTGCCGCGGCACGGGCATCACCACACATTTTGCCCGCGAGCCTTATCACACCTGGCACAAGACCGGCTTCGACCGCCATATTCTACAAACCGGAAATAAAAAAGACCCGCGCATCGCCGACGCGCCGACGCTTCCTGATCTCATGGAAAAAAGGAAAACCCCGGCCATGGGCCGAAGCGTCGCCAAACTTTTGTTGCTCTCCGCCACGGTGGGACGGCCTCTGGTGACCACGCCGGGGGTGCCCGCCGAGCGGGTAAAAATGCTGCGTGAAGCCTACGTGAGAGCCTTCAAAGAACCGGAGCTGCTCGCCGAGGCTAAAAAAGCGCGCATGGAAATCGAATTGCTGGCCGGCGAAGATGTCGAAAGAGACATGCGCGACGCGATCACGCAGCCGAAGGATGTCGTGGCGCGGGTGAAGAAACTGATGGAGTAGCTGGCGGGATTCTTAACTGGCGGAATCGTCGGCCCGCATGACCTTACACCCGCGTTCGCATACACGGTTAACTCATGAAGCCCTTCGTCGTCTACACCGCGCTTGCGCTGGCGATCATATTTCTCGCCGGCGCGCTACTCGCCGGAGTGGAAGTTCTCCAAGAAGAACACTTGCTCACCAATCCCAAACTAAAACCTGCTCTAGGGTTTCTTGTAACCGGAGGCGTGTTCCTCGGCATCGGTCTGCGCGGTTGGCGCGCGCGGCGACGACAAATCCCAGCCGGAAATCCGCCGTCCGCTGGTCAGCGGCTCACTTAGAGATACGGAGCTTCAGGTTTTCGTTTGGCTCACCGCCGAGGCGCGAAGGACGCGGAGTAAAGAGTTCTTGATTATGAATTACTCCGAACTCTGTGTCTCTGTGGTGAATACTCCTTTTTAGTAAGCCCCGAAACGCCAGATTTACTTTCCCGACTCCAACTCTTTCCACGCCTGGCGCGCGAAGGAAAAGTCGCGCACGTCATCGACCGACCGTTTTTTCTCATTGCCCAATCGGTCGATGAAGTTTTCTATGTCCGCATCGCTCATCGTGCCGTCGCGCTGAATGGTTTTAAGCTCGACGTCGTAGGAGCGCGCGGCGATTTCCGGGGTCTGCTTGACCCATTGGAGCAACACATTGATCGTCTCCTGGCGGTTCTCCTCGATCAAGCGGTTCGCCTTGAGAATCGCTCGTACGCCGCGCCGGACAAACTGCGGATTCTCTTTGATCAAGCGATCCGAGGTAATCATTCCCGACGCCGGCATGCCGATCTCCGGCGGCCCAGCGAGAACTTTGGCGCCGGACTTTTGCGCCATCAGATCGTGCGGCGGCGATAACGTCGTCACCTCCACGGCGCCAGTGAGCACCGACTGCAAGCGCACCGAGGTGTCGCCCAACACAACGGGTTGGATCTGCGCCGGATTGAAACCCTTGGATTTAAGCAGTTCCTCGGCCACCAGATGATCGGCGCCGCGGATGCTCGACACGCCAAGTTTCTTGCCTCTCAAGTCTTGAATATCTTTAACGCTCGGATGGACGATCAAATAGTAGACGCCCTTCTTGAACATGACGAGAACGATTTTCATTGGAAAACCGGAAAGAATCCCGCGCACCGTGCTGACGAACGTGCCGGTGAATGAGACATCGCCGTTTATGAGCGCCATCACTCCAAGGCGAGGATTGGCCTGAATGATCTCCACGTCCATGCCTTCTTCGCGAAAGTACCCTTTGCTCGCTGCGACGTAATACGGCACGCTGGTGTTGCTCCGGCTGGAGATCGAGATGCGCACCTTCTGCGTCTGCGCCTGTCCATCGCCGCCAATCCCCGCAAACCACAGCAGACCGATCAACGACACTATTCCAGTCCGGCGCACTGTCCCCCTCCAAAAACCCGTCGCTCCAACGCTGCAATACTCCATAACTCCACGCTTCCTACTTCGCCGCTTCCAACTCTTTCAAAGCCAAGCGTGCGAACGAAAAATCCCGGATCTCGTCCAGCGGCCGTTTCTTCTCGGCCAATCGCTCCATCTGTCCTTCGATCTCGGCATCAGTCATTGTGCCATCTCTAGCGAGCGCCTTGAGTTCGGTGTCGTAGGAACGCCCGGCGAGATCCAATTTTTGTGGCACAAACTGGGCCATGATACGGATGGTTTCCTCCCGATTGGCTTCAATAAAGCGATTGGCCTTCAACATGGCCCGAATCGTTCTTCGAAGAATTTGTGGATTCTCCTTGATAAAACGATCCGCGGCGAAGAGCCCAGAGGACGGGACACCAATCTCAGGCGGACCGGAGACCGCCTTCAGTCCCAGGTTCTGTAGCTGCACGTCGTACGGCGGCGGCACAGACACTGCTTGAACGATCCCGGTAACCACCGCTTGGAAACGCAGCGACGGATCGCCCACTGCGATCGCTTGCACCGAGTTGGGATCGATCCCCTTCATGCGCAACAGCTCCCGGCCGATGATATGATCGCCGCCATTGATCGCCGTCACCCCGAGCTTCTTACCCTTTAGCTCTTGAACATCTTTGATGACCTCCGGGCGCACCATCAAAAAATAAAGCCCTTTCTTGAGCAGCACGAACACGGTCTTCATCGGCAATCCCTGCACGATACCGCGAAAGGTGCTGACGAACGAAGTGGTAAAGGTCACATCGCCATTGAGCACCGCCATCGCGCCGAGCCGCGGATTGACTTGGATGAACTCCACTTCTAATCCCTCGTCTTTGAAAATTCCTCTGGCCTGTGCCACGTAGTAGGTCGTGTTGGTGTTGCTTCGGCTTGACAGCGAAATACGAATTTTCTGCGTCTGCGCGTCGCCAGCGGACGCGCACGATAATAGCCCGATCGTCAGCAGCCCAAACATAAGACCATGGTGCTTGAGTAATTTTCTCATTCAGCTCTCCTATTTCCCACGCAACTCTCGCGCCATTGAAAAATTCCCGACTTCGCTGGGCGCCACATTAGGTTCATTCCCGCGGTGCGCGCCTCCTGCGTCCAAGGCGAAACCGAAATGGAAACAACAAAGCCAGAGAGAATACGCTGATTTTTCATTTTCACCGGATAGATCCTTGGAACATAAGCGGCTGTTGATCTAATAGGTCACTAATAGCCAAGCGTCAAGCACACTCCTAGCACGAAAACCTATTTACAACACTGATGAAATTGGACTAGAGTCCAGCCAATCCCATGAAGCTGAGAATTTCGGCGTTTCTTCTCGGATTGTTATCGGCCGCGTCCGCCGCCGCCAATCCTTACTTGCCTACACCAGGCGAACGGCCAGTCACCATACGCCTGGCGACCTCGGCGGTCTCGGGTGGATTCGTGCATCTATATTCCGCGCTCGACTACGGGATCCTCGAGAAATATGGCTTCAAACCGGAACATATCTACATTCGCGGACAATCACCCGCCCTCGCTGCGCTGGCCAACGACGAGCTCCAGTTCAACTACGGCGCTGCCGATGGCAGCCTTCCCGGCTTAGCCGCCGGCGTGGAAGTCAAAGTCATCGCTTCTCCCCTCGTCAAGCTTCCCTACGTCCTAGTCGCGCGCAAGGATATCCGCAGGCCCGAAGACCTCAAGGGAAAAGCGATCGGCGTCACCCGACCCGGCGACTTGAGTGCCCGGCTTTCACGGGCGGTCGTGAGAAAGTTTGGTCTAACCACCGACGACGTAACCATTCGGCCAATCGGCGGCAGCCAAACGGAACGCTATCAGGCGATGCTCGGCAACGTCGTTCAAGCGATTCTCGTCACCCCGCCTTTGGATGTCCGCGCGAAAAACGATGGATTCAATATTGTCTATCGGTTGATCGATCTCGAACTGCCGTTCATTTACAGCTCCTTAATGACCAATTATAAGATGCTGCGGGAGCGGCCCGACGTCGTCCAGCGCATGGTCGCCGCGCTCGCCGAGAGCGTCCATTTCGTCGAGAAAAATCCCGACAAGGCCAAGGCCGCCATCGCCAAAGCGATGCGGACAAAAGACCAAGAGGCGCTGCAAGTTTCCTACAACGTCTACGCCAAGGAGATCGTCGACCGCACTATGGTCGTACCGGGGAAATCGGTCAGCGAAACGGTGGAAATTGCCCGCGAGACGGGAACCATCGTGCGACGCAAAGCGGAAGAACTCTATGACAACAGTTTCGTGTATCAGCTGGAGAAAAGCGGTTTTTTGAAAGAACTGTGGGGGAGCGAGAATTACCGGCGGTGAATTCTTACCCGAACCTTTGCGAGTTGACCTGAGTGGAGCGATTCTTATGAAACTCAAATTCCTTGCGATCTTAATCATCCTCCTGTGTTCGGCGCCGGTCCGCGCCAACCCCTACCTTCCCAAGCCGGGTGAGAAAACCCTTTCTATGCGCGTTTCCACCTGCGCCGTTTCCGGCGGATTCATCCATCTCTACACGGCTCTCGACAACGGCCTGTTCGACAAGTACGGCATCAAGTTGGAGAACATCTTTATCCGCGGCAGCGCCCAGAACCTGACCGCTCTGGCGACCGACGAAGTTCAGTTTACCTACTGCGCTTCCGACGCAATTATTCCGGGCATGGCTGCGGGGATCGAAGTAAAAATCGTGGCGTCCCCTCTTGTAAAGCTGCCATATGTTTTAGTGACCCGAAAAGAGGTCCGGCGCCCGGAGGACCTTAAGGGCAAAGCCCTGGGCATCGCGCGTGCGGGAGACTTGAGCGACCGGCTCTCGCGCGCGGTCGTAAAAAAATTAGGCGTGCCAGCAGAAGCAGTAACAATCCGGCCGATCGGCGGCAGCCAGGGGGAGCGCTATCAAGCCATGGCCGCCGGTATCGTCCAAGGCGTGATCATCACGCCGCCGTTGGATGTCCGCGCCAAGAACGAAGGCTACAATGTGATGTTTCGTCTTATTGATCTAAATATACCGTTCATCTACAGCTCGCTCCACACCAGTTATAAAATGCTCCGCGAACGTCCCGAGATTGTCCAGCGCATGGTCGCCGCGTTCGCCGAGATCATCTATTTTGTCGAAAAAAATCCCGACAAGGCTAAAGCATCAGTCGCTAAGGCCATGCGCACGAATGACCCGGCCGCGCTCCAATCCGCCTACGATGTTTACGCCAAGGAAATCCTCGATCGCACCATGGTCGTCCCAGGCAAAGCGGTCGCCGAAACCGTCGATCTCGCTCGCGAAAGCGGCAGCCCAGTCAGAAAAAAGCCGGAGGAAATTTACGACAATAGCTTTGTGACTAATTTAGAAAAGAGCGGGTTTCTGAAAGAGATCTGGGGCAGCGAAAACTACCGACGATAAACACGAGGATGATTGGTGTCGAGTTCCACTAACCCGCATTTCTCACGACCTGGCAATTGTGGTGGCCGCAAGGTCAGAGCAGTGAGATTTGCGAACAGAGTTAGGGTTGGGAGGGTTGGCAGAGGGGAAAATCCGCAAACCGTGTAGCGTGATCGAGAGGAGTTGGGCCTTGGAGGCGCAAGTTTCGGCTCGCAGGCAAGATTTCTCCATTGGCCCGCTTCAGGCCCCGTCAAA
>Ga0208454_1000350_pt1 | contig 28730 bp, 21 predicted proteins | sample EasRivMeERMZT100_FD_187530 | JGI IMG/M metagenome (GOLD analysis project Ga0208454, IMG submission 187530) | Soil microbial communities from meander-bound floodplain in the East River, Colorado, USA - East River MetaG ERMZT100 (SPAdes) (version 2) | ecosystem: Environmental > Terrestrial > Soil...
ACGCGTTTTGGCCGTGAATACCCTGAAAAGAGCACCGTGCCATCGTCGGCGACGGCGACGGCATTCACCGCCGTCAATTCCGGCTCCACCGCCGAGCCAAGGACAGGGTCGCCGGCGTTGTACAACGGTGTGGTTTGATCGTTTTCGAAGCGCATGAGCTTCGCGCCATCCACGACAATTAGGCTGCGTGTCAATCCGCCGCTGCCGACATTGACCGGCTCGAACGCCAGCGTCCGAGTGGCGCTAACCGTGTACGTGCCCGGAACCGCAGCGAGCACGGCTGGCTGCCGCGCAAGATCGACATCAAACAGGCTTTGGTCTGTCGCGACCCAGACATCCTTCAGCACCTGCTGGACGTTTTGAGCCGATGCGGCACCCGCAACGCAAACCAGCGCAAGGGCCACAACAGCCCTAGAACGTATCGACGGAATCATATTTCACCCTTTATTGACGAACACCAAAATCGTTGTTGTTTTTATCTCTTCCAAACAGCGTGCAGCCGCTCGAGCCGTTCCCGGCTTTGCTGCGACAAAAGCTCCATTGCAGCGCCCCCTTGTGACAACACGTCGGTGCTGTGCACGAGCAGCGCTTCTGCTTCCTTATAATCGCCGAGTTCCGTCAGCGCGGCGCCCTCGGCGCTCGCCGCCATCGCCACGCGCCAATGGTCCGCGGACAGGCTGTGCGTGAGGATCAAACGCGCAGCCCGAGCCGCATCGCGAGCCCCAGCGTAGTCGCGCGTGGCGAGCAGCAGATTGGCTTTGATGCTCAGCGTACTCGCGAATTGCGGATGGTCTTCGCCGAACGCGACCCGGCGAATTTCGAGCGCCCGGTCGAGCAGGCGCAGCGCGTCGTCGTACTCGCCTTCCTGCGTGAGCCAAAACCCAAGATTCGTCGCAATTGCGCCGACGTCCGGATGATCTGCCCCGAGCGCCGCGCCGGCGAGCGAGTACGCCTCGCGCAGCATCGCGATCGCCTCGGCAACGCGCTCCTCGTCGTACAGCACGAAGGCCAGGTTGTTCATCGTGCCGACGACGTCGGGGTGCCGATCCCCGAGGAGCTTCTTCTGCATGCGCAATGCTTCGCGGTAATCGGCTTCGGCGCCCGCCAAATCTCCCTGGTCCTGCAGCACTTGGCCGATGTTCCTCAGCGCCGTTGCGACCTCCTTGTGCTCCGGTCCCAACAGCTTGCGCAACATTTCGAGCGATTCCTCGTATAGCGGCTGCGCCGCCTTACTATCGCCCGTTTCGTACAACATGAGGGCCAGGTTATTCAGCGCCTGCGCGAGATCCGGGTGAACTGCGCCGTGCACGGCGCGCCGCATGTCAAGGGCCTCCCGCATGGTCGCCAGCGCCTGCGGATAATCGCCCAAGTAGTAGCGATTGAAACCGAGATCTTCGAGGCTTTCGGCGACATCGGCGTGAGCAACGTCGCCGTAGAGCTGTCGACGCATCGCCAATGCCTCATCGATCAGCGGCGTGGCCTCAGCGTATCTGCCTTGCAACGTGAGGACGTCGGCCAGATCGGCCAGCGTCTTCGCGACCAACGGATGCGGCTCGCCGAGCAGCCGCCGCCGAATCTCGAGCGCATCGCGCAGACGCTGTGCGGCGGCATCGTAATCGGCCTTGAACATCAACACTTCGCCCAAGTTGTTCAGGCTGCTCGCGACTTCGATGTGCTCCGCCCCGAGGGTGGTGGTGCGCGTCTGCAAGGCGCGCTCGATCAACGACGCGGCGGGCGAATACAGTCCAAGGCCCGTGTAAACGGATCCCATGGTGTCCATGAGCGTCGCTTGAATCTGCGGCTGATCCACGAGCTCGCGCTCGATGCGTTCGGCGCCCTTGTCGAGAATCTCGCGCGCCGTGATGGTATTGCCGAGCGACTCGCTGGGATCGGAGATCTTGAATAGATCCACCATGAAGTTGGTCGTCTGCCGCGCCGTCTCCGCTTCAGCCTCAGCGCGGATGCGCTGCGCGTCTGCCTCTAAACGCGCAAACCAAGCCGTCGTGGCGAGCACCGAGGTGATCGTCATGCCGACGACCGCCGCAGTAGCGACCAACATCAGCCGGCGATGCCGGCGCGCCTGCTCGCGCTGCTTGAGCGCGTCGAGCCCGACTCCGAGCATGCCGGCGATGATCTTGAGCAGCGCGTTGGTCTTGCCATCCTTGCCGGGCCGGACGTCGGCGGCGATCGGCTCGGCGGGCTCACTGCTCAACTGACCGTCGGCGCCGACCTTGAAGCGCACGGCCTTGGGGAACGCTTCGTCGGCCGCGCCCGTGTACGGCTCACCGTCCACGATCAGGCACAGCACGCGATCGGATCGACCCAACCGCTTGAACGACAGAACCTCTTCGGTAACCCAACGGGAGAGTGCCGCCGCCGGCGAGCAAATGACGATCTGACAGGCGGAGTCGCGCAGCGCCTGAGTCAGCACCTGACCGAGATCCGTGGCGGAGGCAAGCTCGTCGCGGTCGCGGAATATCGGCGAGAGCCGCGCCGGCACGACACCGAACTGCGTCGTCTGGCCGACGAGCGCCCTCGGCACTCGGTAGGTCTCGAGGGCACTATGCAGCCAGGCCGCCCATTTCTCGTCGCGGTGGCTATAACTGATGAAGGCGCGATACTTACTGTCGGCGAGCGACATACCGCTTGTCCGTCGCAGACCGCGAACCGGCCCGCTCGTCACCGCAGGTAGTCGGCTTCCGTGCCATCCGTCTAGAGCTCGAGGTCATACGTGAATTTGATGCCGACCTCGCGGGGTCGCAGCACGTTGTTCGAATAGCTGCGCACCGTCACCGGATCGCCGTTCTCGTCGGCAACCGTTTGCACGAACGGCCGCTGCGAGCGAACGCCGGTCACGGCGTACTTGTTGGTGAGGTTTTGGGCGTACAAGCCGATCTGCCAAGAGCCTCGATCGAGCATCACGGAGGCCGAGTGCACCGTGAAGCCGCCCAGTCGCTCGCCGCCGGCCTTGCCAGCGGTCTTCGTCAAGACGTCGCCGATCGCCTGGAGGCCATAGGTGAAGTCGAGGTCCCACGTGGCGCCGAGCGGCAGGAAATAGTCCACCGAGAACGTGCCTTGCTCCTGCGGCGATCCCGGCAAACGATCCCCGGGCACGCCGTCCTCATAGACGGCCGGATCGCTCGGCCCGAAGCCCGGCGGAATGAAGACGCGCAGCAGATCCGGCGCGACTTCCGAGAGCTCGGCTTTGGTCTGGGCGTAGCTCAGACCCAGTCCAAGCCGGTCCGTGACCTGCAAGTTCAACGATAGCTCGACGCCGGTCGACTCCGCGCCCTCGCCGTTGATCGTGATCGGCTGCGCACCGTTCGCCGTCTGCGACAGCAGCTGCGGATCCTGCCAATCGATGTAGTACAAGGCAGCGTTGAAGGTCAGCCGCTGGTCGAGCCATTGACTGCGCAGGCCGACCTCGTAGTTCGTGGTGTAGTCCGCGAAGTACTGGAACTCGTCCGGTAGAGCGCAGGCGATCTGATTGACGGGCAGCGGGTCTGGGCAGGCCGCGACGCCGTTTGCGGCGCCGATACGATACCCCTCGCTGACCGTCAGGTACCCCAGCACGTCGTCCGTGAAGCGGTACGACGTGTTGAACTTGTAAAGAAACCCATCGTCCTCTTGGAAGCTTGGCTCGAGCGTCAGGTCGATCGCGTCGGGTGGCAGGTCGCCGATCGCCGTGAGGAAGAGCGGGAAGGTGACACCGCTTTCGGTGCCGTACTCGTAGTCGTACCACCTACCGCCCAGGGTCACCTGCCAGCGATCCGTGAATTCATAGCCGATCTCGCCAAACACGCCGGTCTCTTTGAGATCGGAGTTGATGATGTTGATGTACTCCAAGCTGTCCGGCCGCAAGACGCCGCCGAGATACTCGTCATAGTGCGGCGTGAACTCTTTGCTGGTCCCCGCGGAGCGCTGGTCCATGTAGAACAAGCCCCCGATCCAGGTCAGCGCACCGCTGGACTTCGAGACGAGCCGCAGCTCTTGCGTGAACGTGTCATCGGCTTGGTCGTCGCGCGTGAACGCCGAGAACGACGGGAACGCCTCGTAGCCGTAGTCGAGCGTGATCAGGAGATCGGTCTGATCGCGCTGACCGAGATCGTGGTACCGCGAGTAGCCCGTCGCCGAGGTGAGCTCGGCGAAGCCGAGATCGGCGGTGATCTCGAGTGCTGCAAGGCTATTCTCGCGCGAGTTCGGCTCCGGATAGCGCGTGCCCGACGTGTACAGATCCGTCTGAAACGCCACCGAGTGGTTGTCCGAACGCCCGCCGACGTCGCGGTCCTGATAGAAATAGGTGAAGTTCGTATCGAGCGCGTCGGTCGGCTGCCAACGCAGGGCAATGCGCCCCGACAGCGTCTGCTCGTCGTTGACGTCCTCGATGCTGTAGAGGTTCGCAGCCACTGCGGCCGGATCGGTAAAATCCGGCTCGGGATCCGAGACGCCGGACTCTCGCACGAGGAACGGCGCGTCGATGAAGCCCGGATCGTCGTAGTAGTTGACGGTTGCCCGCAGCGCCAAGTTGTCGCCGAGCGGGAAGTTGGCGGTCATGCCGCCGCGCACCCCGTAGCCGTCGCTCTCCCCGACGTCGAAGCTCGTGGCCCGAAACGTCAGGGTCGGGGCCGTGAAGTCGGGGCGCTCGGGGATATAGCGAATAGCGCCGCCCAGAGTACCCGCACCGTAGAGCGTTCCTTGTGGACCGAGCAGCACCTCTACCCGTTCCATGTCGGTGAGATCGAAGTCGATGTACAGCGGTATCTCGCCCACATATGTGGCAACCGTCTCGCCGCCATTGTTACCGAGGGCTTCGGGTCCGCGGATGGTGTCGAGATTCAGGCCGCGCACGATTATGTGATTAGCGTTGCGCTTGCCTTGGTCCACGACATAGAGCCCCGGCACGTTGCGACCGAGCTCTGCGAGGTCGGTAATTTCTCTGCGTTCGAGCAAGTCGCCCTCGAACGCGGCGATATTGATTGGGACGTCTTGCACGCTCTCGGCACGCCGCGTAGCCGTGACGATGATCACCTCAACGACCGGCTCGTCCTGCGCGGCCACGCTCAGCGGGCCTGCGGCTAGGATCGTGGAGATCGCGAGAGACAGCGGCCGCCTTTGCAGGGCGAGGCACCTGGTGCGATCGAAAGTGGAACTCAAGAAACTTCGGTGCAAGCGCATTGACCGCCGAGACATCGGCAGGCTCCTTAATGTTGTAGTTCTTCTGCGCTGGCACGCCGGGGTCGACGTGCCAGAACAGAGTACTCGAACGCCACGTGTCATTGTCAAATAGCAAGACGTGTGCCATCTGCCGCCAGACGGCTTTGGCTGTCTGCAGCGAAATGGTGCGCCAGGCGTGCCTCGTCTTGGTGCGTTCAGTTGTCGCCAATGCCACAAAACAGTGCCGTCCGCTTCACACGGGGCACCGGTTCTCCAGCTCGCGACTCCTTAGCCTACAGCTGATTTCTTTACCGCAATGTTGCCGCCTCCGCCCGCCGAACGACTCGTCGCCACCGGGCGATTCTTGTCCTCGATCGGCCCGTGCCCGCACAATGCCGCTGCCCGCACCGCCACTCGAGGTCTTCCGTCTTGTCCCAGACCGCGCCAACGACCCGCTCGCCGCTGATCGTCGGCGTTTCCGGGCACAGAGACCTTCACCCGACCTGCATCGATCGCGCCAAGAAAGAGGTCGAGGCGTTATTCGATCAACTGGCTGCGCTCGTGCCCAACACCCCGATCCGCTTGATGGTCGGCATGGCGGCCGGCGCCGATATGCTGGTCGCGGGCGTGGCGCTCGAGCGAGGAATTGCGGTCGACGCGGTTTTACCAATGCCGCTCGAGGAGTTCTCGAACGACTTCAAGCCGGCGTCATTGCCGGAGCTGCACCGCCTCCTCGAGCATCCGAAGGTCACACGCGCGGTGCTCGAGCCGCCGCCGGGCTGGACCAGCGCGGCGCTCCCGCCCACAGGCGAGCGGCGCGATGCGCTGTACGTCAACCTGTCGGACATGCTCGTCCGCAAGAGCAACCTGTTGATCGCCTTGTGGGACGGCCAATTCGTCGCGTTACCCGGCGGCACGACCGACACGGTACTCAGATACCTGGCCGCTCACGCGGGCTCCGGACGCGCGACACAAACGTCCGTCATCGAGGACGACGGCAGCGCGCTATGGGAGCGACAGATCGTCTATTGGGTGAACGTGCCGAGAGCCGATGATCGCCCCGAGGGTCGAGGCGCGGCCCCGTGCTTTCTGTCGGGGGTTGGGGAGGGCGTGCTGCGCCGCCACCCACAGATGCCGAAGCAGCTGCGACAGCAGCTCATCGACCTCGACCATTACAACCACGAGTTCGCGACGCTCCAGTCGGAGCCCTATGCGCGGCCCCCCGACACCCTGATGAGAGAAGTGCCGGCGACGATCTCTCCCGAGGAGCGCGCGCACCTGCGCCGCATCGACGTCGAGTACGGCAAAGCCGACACGCTCGCCGTGTTCTGCCAATCTCATTCGGATCGACTGTTTCGGTGGTTCAGCTACATGGCATCGATGATGGGCCTGCTATTCATGATTTACGCGAAGCTGGTCCCTAGCAAGATCGTGCTACTCGGCTACCTCACGGTCCTGTTGCTCGGGCTCAGCGTGTTCCACGTGCTGAAGACGCGTCATTGGTTTACCAAGCACCTCGTCTATCGGGTGCTGGCCGAGACCATGCGCACCAACTTCTTCTTGCGGCTCACGGCCGCCGACCGTCAGGTGAGCGCCGCCGAGCTCATCAAGCTTTCCGGAATCGATCAATTCAACGGCTTTGGCTGGCTCACGAACGTCTTGAAGAACGTCGAGCCCCTGACCAATGGCCATACGGTCACACCGACGCAAGAGGACGACAACCTCACCTTGGTGCGACGGATCTGGATCGAGTCACAGCAGCGCTATTTCCGCTCCAAAGTCGGACGGCTCGAGTACACTCACAAGCGTTTGGAGCGGCTCAAAACGGGGTTGGTCTACACGCTCGCGTTGCTCACGATGGTGCTCGTCCTGCTCTCTGACGCGCTCGGCACCTACTTCCTCGACGCCGGGTTCAACGGCAAGGACTTGCTGCTCTTCATGATGGGCTTGCTGCCCGTGTGGCTCGGTATCTGGGAAATCTACCAGGGCAAGATGGCGACCCGCGAACTGCTCTGGCAGTACCGCAACCAGCTCGATCACTTCTCGCGCGCGAGCATCGAGCTCGCGCAAGCCAAGGACCGTCAGCGGCGCGTCTCTATCCTGGCCGATCTCGGCAGGGATTCGTTGATGGAAAGCTATCTCTGGACGATCCACCGCTACCATCGCGAGCACGAGCCGCCGGCAGCCGGCTGAAACCGACGGCGACGCTCAACCGCGAAGACGCCACGTAGGCCGACCGGCGGCATCGATGAGGCCGTGCGCCGTAAGCCAAGCGCGCGCGTGCACGCCGTCACCGTCGAGCCAAGCGCAAGCCGAGCCCTCGCGGAAGCTGTAGCCCCACGCGTTCATGTCGGCCAAGCAGCGCGCAGCGCCGAAACCGCGTAAGCGCTCGGCGAGCAGCACTTGGAGATAGCAGACGCCGCATTCCTCGTCGTCCGTGCCACCCGCGTCCGTGGCAAGCGCGGCGCGGCGCGCGGCATCCATGCAGATGTAGTGAGCAAGCTCGTGCAGGAATGAATGCGCCGGCGTGTCGGCGCGCACGTAAACGGCCTTGCCGATGAGGCCCGCCTCCGCATCGCCCCAGTAGGAGCCCGGAATGTCGGCTGCGGCCACACGCACGAGCTCTGCCCCATACGCCGCGAGCAATTCGCTCACTTCCCGCGGATCGAGATCGGCGAGCAGCACAACGCTTTCGGCCGGCAGGCGGGCGGCGGCGACGGGCATGGTGGTGGGTTCCGCTCAGCCGTTTGGCAGGGCGGCCGTGGCGCCGAGCGACTCGATGCGTCGCACGACGCGCCGGGCGAGGTCCTCGGCGAGCGAGCGCCGCAGAATTTGCTCTTCGGCCGCTTTGGCGAGCACTTCGGTCTCGTCGTAGGTGTAGCTGCGGGTCACAACAAGCGTTTCGCTATCGATCAGCGACTGGCCGCGGATCCTAAGCGAGAACGTCACGGCGTAATACACCTCGTACTCGCGCGGGATGTTACGGGCCGAGACGGACAGCACGCGCTGCCCCGTCTCGTCCGACACGATGTCGAGCACGGCGGCGCTTTCATCGGGCGCGGTTAGCACGTCGCTGCCGCGCTGGCGCAGCACATCGGTAATCGTGAGCATGAAATCCGAGTGCGGCCGCGTCGTATCGACGAAAGTCTTCGCCATCGCCGGTGGGAGCGCGCCCGCGCCCTGCAAGTGAAATCCACAGCCCCCGAGAGCCACCGATAGGCCGAGCACAGCGCACGCACGAACGTTGCGCTGCGCAGTGAAAAGAGTGGCTAGGTTCGGCATTCGACGCACCGACAATGTGCTCATGGCAGAATAGCACCGAGCTTTAGCAAGTTACACACGCATGGCCGCCTATCCGTTCGGAGAAATCGAGTCAAAATGGCAAGCCCATTGGGAACGTCATGCCACGTTTCGCGTGCCTGGCAACATCGACACCTCTAGACCTAAGTACTACGTGCTCGACATGTTTCCGTACCCCTCGGGGGACGGCCTGCACGTGGGCCATCCTGAAGGCTACACGGCCTCCGACATCGTGGCGCGCTACAAGCGCATGCGCGGCTTCAACGTACTGCACCCCATGGGCTGGGACGCGTTCGGCTTGCCGGCCGAACAATTCGCGCTCAAGACCGGCACGCATCCGCGCATCACCACGGAGCGCAACATCCAACGCTTTCGCGAGCAGCTGAAAGCGCTCGGCTTCTCCTACGACTGGCAGCGCGAGGTCAATACGACCGATCCCGGTTACTACAAGTGGACGCAGTGGATCGTGAAGCAACTGTTCGAGCGCGGCTTGGCGTATCAGGAAGAGCTGCCGGTCTGGTGGTGCCCCGAGCTCGGGACCACGCTTGCCAACGAAGAAGTCATCGACGGCAAGTCCGAAGTCGGCGGCTTCCCCTGCATCCGCCGGCCGCTACGCCAGTGGGTGCTGAAGATCACCGAGTACGCCGACGCGCTGCTCGAAGGCCTCGACGCGCTCGATTGGCCGAACAGCACCAAGGAGATGCAACGCAACTGGATCGGCCGCAGCGAGGGCGCCGAGATCGACTTTGCCGTGGACGGCCATACGGGCGTCAAGCTGCGTGTGTTCACGACGCGGCCCGACACGCTGTTCGGCGCCACCTACATGGTGTTGGCGCCCGAGCACGAACTCGTCACGAAGCTCGCCACACCCGCGCAGCGGGCGCGCATCGACGCCTATCGCGACCAAGCGTCGCGCAAGAGCGAGCTCGAGCGCACCGAGCTGCAGAAGGACAAGACAGGCGTCTTCACGGGCGTGTACGCGATCAATCCCGCCACGAACGGCAAGATTCCCATCTGGATTGCTGACTACGTGCTCGCGGGCTACGGCACGGGCGCGATCATGGCCGTGCCGGCGCAAGACCAGCGCGACTACGAGTTCGCCAGCACCTACGCCCTGCCCGTGATTCGCACCGTGCAACCGCCGGCCGACTTTGACGGCAAGAGCGCCTACTTGGGCGACGGCACGATCATCAATAGCGGCTTCTTGAACGGCATGAACGTCGCACAGGCGAAGGCCGCGATGATCGACTGGCTCGAGCAGCAAGGCACGGGCGAGCGACGCGTCAACTACAAGCTGCGCGACTGGCTGTTCTCGCGCCAGCGCTACTGGGGCGAGCCCTTCCCGATCGTGTTCGTCGACGGCAAACCGCAAACCGTGGCCGACCGCGAGCTGCCGGTGCTCCTGCCCGAGCTAGAGGAATTCAAGCCGAGCGGCTCGCCTGAAGGCCCGCTCGCCACCGCCGGCGGGTGGCTCGAAACGATCACCGCCGACGGCCAGCGTGCGCGCCGCGAAACCAACACGATGCCGCAATGGGCGGGCTCCTGCTGGTACTACCTGCGCTTCGTCGATCCGACCAATAGCGAGCGACTCGTCGACCCCGCGCTCGAGAAGTACTGGCTGCCCGTCGATCTCTACGTGGGCGGCTCCGAGCATGCGGTGCTGCACTTGCTCTACGCGCGCTTCTGGCACAAGGCGCTGTACGACGCCGGAGTTGTCTCCACTCCAGAGCCGTTCTTGAAGCTCGTGCACCAAGGCATGATCTTGGGCGAGCTCGAGTTCACGTGCTTCCGCGACGCGGCGGGCAACCCCGTATCGCTCGAGCACGTGCAGGACGGCAAGCACACGCGCACGGGTGGCGCCGTCACCGGCACGCGCGTGCCCGACGAGCACGTCGAGAAGCAAGGCGAGCGCTTCGTGCTGCGTGAGCGGCCCGAGATCGCAGTCGACGCGCGCGCGCACAAGATGAGCAAGAGTCGCGGCAACGTCGTGAACCCCGACGAGATCGTGGCGCATTACGGCGCCGACGCGTTTCGGCTCTACGAGATGTTCATGGGGCCGCTCGAGCAAGTGAAGCCGTGGAACACGCGCGGCGTGGAGGGAACGCACCGTTTCTTGAATCGCGCGTGGCGGCTCATCGCCGGCCGCGACGAGGACAGCGGCTCGCCGGGCCCGGCCATCGACGCAGCGGCACCCACGCCCGAGCAGTCACGCCTCTTGCATCAGACGATCGCCAAAGTCACCGAAGACATCGAAGCGTTGCGCTTCAACACGGCGATCTCCGCGCTCATGGAGTTCACGAACGCCGCGAACAAGTGGCCCGCGATGCCGCGCACGGTGGCCGAGACGTTCGTGCTGCTGCTCGCACCATTAGCGCCGCACTTGGCCGAGGAGCTCTGGCAACGGCTTGGGGCAGCCGAATCGCTGGCGTATGCCGCGTGGCCCGTCGCCGATCCCGCGTTCCTGAAAGCCGACGTGCTCGAGATCCCCGTGCAGGTGAACGGCAAGGTGCGCGGCAAGATCACGGTGCCCGCCGAAGCGCAGGAAACCGAGGTCATCGAAATTGCCAAGCTCGATCAGAACGTGGCCCGACACCTCGCCGGGCAAGCGGTGAAGCGCGCGATCTACGTGCGCGGCCGCATCGTGAACTTCGTGGTAGGTACCCGCTGAACGAGCAGCGCAACGAGCACGAGGAACAAGATCGGGTAATTGCCAAAGCGCGCGTACGGCGTCGCGCCCGTGTAGCCGCGCACCGTGTGCTCGAGCACACTGGCCTGAAACTGCGGCACCGTGCCCGCTACCGCGCCGCGCGGATCGATGATGGCCGTGACGCCCGTGTTGGTCGCGCGCAGCAGATAGCGGCCCGCCTCGGCCGCGCGCACGCGCGCGATCTGCAAGTGCTGATGCGGCGCGATCGAATCGCCGAACCACGCGTCGTTGCTCACGTTCACGAGCAGCGTGGCGCGCGGCAAATAGTGCAATTGCTCGGCGCCGAACACGTCCTCGTAGCAAATCGTGATCGCCACTTGCTCGCCGTCGACGGCAAACGGCGGCTGATCGGGCGCGCCGGGTACGCCGTCGGTGTACGGCAGATTCATGAGCCGCATCCAGCTGCGAATGAAGCTCGGCACTGGAAAGTACTCGCCGAATGGCACGAGATGCCGCTTCACGTACACCTGCGGCTGCTCGGTAAGCGCCAGCAGAACGTTCTGAAATCCCCCCGTGGTGGCGAAAGTCGGCGCGGGCTGCAGAATGCCGAGCAACACGGTGCTACCGCTTTGCGCGGCGTCGGACCCCACCTCGTCTAAATACTCGCGCACGTACTGGTGGAACGTGGGAATGGCCGCTTCGGGCCAGATGATGAGATCGGCGCCGTGACTTTGTTTCGTCAGCTCTCGGTACAGCGTCAACATGCCCGGCAATTGCGCGGGCTCCCATTTCAGCTCCTGCGCGATCGCACCCTGCACGAGCGCTACCCTGAGCTCGCGCTCCTTCGGCTGCGTGAACGCCCGCTGCTTTGCCGCTAAACCCACGCCCCACACGGCGACGAGCGCGGCGGCGGCCGTCAAGCGCGCTCGGTTCGTGCCGAGGACGAGCATCAGTAACGCACCGGAGGTGAGCAGCACGGCGAAGCTCATGGCGTGGATGCCGGCCACCGGCGCATAACCCATGAGCCACGAATCGGTCTGGCTGTAACCCGCGGCGAGCCAGCCGAAACCCGTGAACGCCCAGCTGCGCAGCCACTCGGTCAGCACGAACAACGCCGGCAGTGTCACGAGCCAACTCATCGCGCCTTGCGTGCGAAACCAGCGCGCCGCGAGGTAGCCCGCAAGCGCGACGAAAGCGGCCAGGATCGCGACGAGCCCCAGCGTCAAGAAGCCGGCGAGCGCGATCGGCGCTTGGCCGAACTCACGCACGGCGATGTAGGTCCAGTAGGTGCCGAAGCCGAAGCTGGCGCAGCCGTAAGCGAAACCGAGGCCCAACGCGCGGCGCGGCGTAGCGCCTCGCCATGCATAGAACAGCGCCGCATACGACAGCGGCGCGAGCCAAAACTGCTGAAACGGCGCGAACGCGAGCGGCAGCGCCGCTCCGGCCAACGCGCAGAGTAGGTACTGAACCACCGAGCCGGTCCGGCGTTACTCGGCGGGCGCCGACGGGGGCTTCGTGACTTCGAGTGTGTGCAGCCGCCGGCGATCGCCGCGCAGCACCTTGAAGCGGAAGCCAGCGTAGTCGAGCTGTTCGCCGCGGCGCGGCAGCCGGCCGAGCTCGTGCATCACGAGACCGCCGACGGTGTCGTAGTCGGCATCACTGAGCTCAGTGTTGAAGAACTCGTTGAACTCTTGGATGCGAGTGAGCGCGAGGACGATGAAATGGCCGCCATCTTGCGGCTGAATCGGCGACGCTTCTTCGGGATCATGCTCGTCGTCGATCTCGCCGACGATCTGCTCGAGCACGTCCTCGATCGTGGCGAGGCCCGACACCCCGCCGTACTCGTCGACGACGATGGCCATGTGATTGCGGCTCTCGCGAAACTCCGCGAGCAGCGTGTTCAAACGCTTGCTCTCGGGAATGAACACGGCCGGCCGCAGAAACGGCTCGAGCACGAACGACTGCGGCTCGCCGACGAAGTGCTTGAGCAAATCCTTGGCGAGCACGATGCCGACCACTTCATCGCGATCGTCACCGATCACGGGGAAGCGCGAGTGGTTCGACTCGATGATGGTCTTCAGGAGCTCGTCGGGCGTTTGATCCTTGGCGATTACAACCATGTGACTGCGCGGGACCATGATGTCGCGCACTTGCGTGTTCGACACCTCGAGCACACCTTGCAGCATGGCGAATTCGTCGGACGCCAGGATGCCGCTTTCGCGAAAGCTGGCCAGGAATTCGATTACGTCTTCACGAGTTTTGATGTCACCCGCACGACCCTGCACGAGCCTCGCCCACCAACCGGATACGCCGGCGTCGCCACTAGGGGGGGTTTCGTCAGACATCGGGATTATTTTATACCGAATAAGGGTCCGGAAACCCGAGCTCGGCCAGCAGCGAGCGTTCGCGAGCCTCCATCTCGGCCGCCTCGGCCCGCGTCTCGTGATCGTAGCCCTGCAGATGCAGGGCTCCGTGAACGACCATGTGCGCCCAATGGGCGTCGAGCGCCTTACCCTGCTCGCGCGCCTCGCGCTCGACCACGGGCGCGCAGATCACGAGATCGCCGAGCGGCAACGTTTCCGCCTTGGGCGCATCGGGCAACCGTCCGGCCGGAAACGACAGCACGTTGGTCGGACCCTGCTTACCGCGGTAACGCGAATTGAGCGCTGCGCTCTCCTCGGCCGCGACCACGCGCACCGTGAGCTCGCCGCGCGCGGCCGCGCCGAGCGCGCGCTTGACCCAGGTCCGCAAACGCGCGGCTGACGGCACCTGCGTCGCTCCCGACGCATCCTGCACGGCCACCGCCACTCCGCGCACGCGCGTCATCAACGACCCTCGCCGCTACCGCCCCGCTCTGATTCCTCGCGCTCATACGCCGACACGATTTTCTGCACGAGCGGGTGGCGCACGACGTCCTCGGCGCCGAAGTGAATGAACGCGATGCCCTGCACGTCGCGCAGGATTCGCCCCACTTGCTTGAGTCCCGACTCCTTGCCGCGCGGCAAGTCCGTCTGCGTGATGTCGCCCGTCACCACGGCGCGCGAGCCGAAGCCGATGCGCGTCAAGAACATCTTCATCTGCTCGGGCGTGGTGTTCTGCGCTTCATCGAGGATCACGAACGATTCGTTGAGCGTGCGGCCACGCATGAACGCGAGCGGCGCAATCTCGATCACGTGCCGCTCGATGAGCCGGCCCACCTTGTCGAAGCCCATCATCTCGTAGAGCGCGTCGTACATCGGTCGCAAGTAGGGATCCACTTTTTGCGTGAGATCGCCGGGCAAGAACCCAAGTCGCTCGCCGGCTTCCACGGCTGGGCGCACGAGCACGATGCGCCGCACCGCGTCGCTCGCGAGCGCCTCGACGGCGGCCGCCACGGCGAGATAGGTCTTGCCCGTGCCGGCAGGGCCGATGCCGAACGTGAGGTCGCACTCGCGCATCCCCTTCGTGTACGCGATCTGGTGCACGCCGCGCGCACGCACGGCGCGGCGCCGCGTGTGGATGACGAGCCCGCCATCGGGGTCTTCCTCGCCCGAGTCGCTGCGCATGTGCTCGGCGAGCGTGATGTGCACGCGCTCGCGGTCGAGCTCTTCCGTTTCCGCCAGATCGAACAGATCCTCGAGCACGCGCCGGCCGCGCGCGGCAGCGGAATCGGGGCCCGAGAGCTCGAATCGATTGCCGCGACTGTTGATGCGGATGCCGAGCTGGCGCTCGATCTGGCGCAGGTGCTCGTCGAACTGACCGCCCACGCGCGCGAGACGGCGCGGATCGTCGGGCGTCAGCACGACGGTGAGCGACGGCTCGGTCTTTTGCGGCGCGTCAGGCAACGGACTTCTGCGTCGTACGGACAACCAGGCGACCTCTCAAACTGTTGCGCATGGGTTCGGTGATGACCACGTCGACGAACTCACCGACGAGCTCGGCCGGGCCGGCGAAGTTGACCCAGCGATTGTTCTCGGTTCGACCCGCGAGCTCGCGCGCGTTCCTCACGGAGGTCTTCTCGACCAAGATTCGCTGCACGGTGCCGACCATGCCGCGGCTGATGGCGGCCGCCTGCTCGTTGATCTGCGTTTGCAGGCGCTCGAGCCGCTGTTGCTTCACCTCGTACGGCAGGTCCGGCAAGTCCGCCGCCGGCGTGCCAGGCCGCGGACTGTAGATGAAGCTGAACGACTGATCGAAGCCCACGGTGCGAATCAAATCCATCGTCTGCTCGAAGTCTTCGTCCGTCTCCCCCGGATAGCCGACGATGAAATCGGTGGATAGCGAAATCCCGCGGCGAGCGAGCTTGAGCTTCTCGATCTTGGCGACGTACTTCGCAGCCGTGTAGCCGCGCTTCATGAGCTTCAACACGCGATCGGAGCCGCTCTGCACCGGCAAGTGCAGATAGCTCGCGAGCTTCTCGACCGTGGCGTAGGCGCCGACGAGGGAATCGTTGAACTGCGCCGGATGCGACGTCGTGAAGCGGATGCGCTCGACGGCGTCGATCTCGGCCACGCGGCGGATCAGGGTCGCGAGATCGGCCTTCCTGCCGCCGCTCGTCGCACCACGATACGCGTTCACGTTTTGGCCGAGCAACGTGATTTCGCGTGCACCGAGCTCGGCCAGGCGCCGCGCCTCCGCGAGCACGTCGTCGAGCGGCCGGCTGATCTCCTTGCCCCGCGTGATCGGCACGATGCAGTACGAGCACGCTTTGCTGCAGCCTTCCATCACCGACAAGAATGCGGCGCAGGCAGACGCACTCGGCTGTGGAATCTTGTCGAACTTCTCGATCTCGGGGAACGACACGTCCACGACGCTCGGCGCACCCGCGCGCACCTGCGCGATCATCTCCGGCAAGCGGTGCAGCGTTTGCGGGCCGAACACGAGATCGACGAACGGCGCGCGCTTCAGCAGCTCCGCGCCCTCTTGGCTCGCCACGCACCCGCCGACACCGATGATGAGGTCCGGCCGCTCTTCTTTGAGCTCGCGCCAACGGCCGAGCAGCGAAAACACTTTTTCCTCCGCCTTCTCGCGCACGGAACAGGTATTGATCAGCACGATGTCGGCTTGATCGGGCGCTGCGACCGCTGTGGCGTTGAACGCCGAGCCGAGTACGTCCGCCATCTTGGCGGAGTCGTACTCATTCATCTGACAGCCGTAGGTCTGGATGAAGAAGCGTTCGGGCACGTTAGAACGGGATGTCGTCGTCGAAGTCGCCGGGCGGACCACCGCCGTCCGAATCGTTGACGGCCGCCGCCGTCGTACGCTGGCCGCCGCCGGCCGGTGCACTGCTGCTCGCACCGGCGCCGCCGCCCTTGCTGCCCAGCATCTGCATCTCGTCGGCCACGATCTCCGTGGTGTAACGGTCCTTGCCTTCTTTGTCCTGCCACTTACGCGTGCGGAGCTTGCCTTCGATGTACACCTGCGAGCCTTTGCGCAGGTACTCGGCCGCGATCTCGGCCAGGCGGCCGAACATGGCCACCGCGTGCCACTCGGTGCGCTCTTGCTGCTCGCCCGATTGCTTGTCCTTCCACGCTTCCGTAGTGGCGATGCGCAGGTTCGTGACCGCGCTGCCGCTTGGCATATAGCGGGTTTCGGGGTCCTTACCGAGGTTGCCGACGATAATGACTTTGTTGACGCCTCGTGCCATGCAAGCTCCTGTTTTCCGGGCCTCTGAGGGCCCGTTGGTGCGTGTGCCGGCGCAGCTTCGCCGGGCGGGTCATTGTACGCTCGGGCCTGTGGGACTGCACCCGCCTTTCGGGCGATTTGCGGGCAAAACGAGCACAGAGCGCTCAGTGCAGCGGCGCAAGGAGATCGAAATCCGAATCGGCGGTTTCCAATGAGGCACCGTGGTGACGAGCACACGCGGCGATCAGTAAGTCTGACGCCGGAACGGTGATCGCATTGGCACGCGCGCGTCGGGCGAGCTCGGCCGCTTCGCTCCAAACGTCGTCAGAAATCGGTAGCTCGGGGAGCAATCGCTCGAAATCGCGAAGCACCTTCTTCTCGCGGTCGCCGCCCGCCCCATTCCAGAGCTCGAGACGGACCATGGCGCACCAGCACGCCTCGCCCGTCTGCAAAGCCCGCTCGACGCGTGCACGAATACCCAAGTCGCCGTTCGGCCGCAGCATGTGTATCCACGCGGACGTGTCGATCAGGATCATGCGGGGCTAACCCCGCCGCCGCTGCGCTTGTAGCTCCTCGGCCGTCACGAGCGCGTCGCAAGTACCCGCATGGCGGACGAGCTCGGCCATTCGCCGGCGCCGATTGAAATCGACAATCGCGGCCACAATCGCCTCGCGCTTGGTCTTGGCCTTCGTAAACCGCATGGCATCCTCGAGCTCTTTCTCTGGAATATCAACAGTAGTCTTCAAGATTCCAACCCTCACGAGTTTGGAATCCATTCTATCTGAGCAGCGCATCTGCGCAAACCGCGGCCGCTCGAAGTAGCGCACCAGCTCGGAATACCTGACATCCCCTGTCTGGCCGCCCCGTTACGCTCTTTGCGCCTCAGTTCCACGCGGACTTATAGTTCCTGTTTGGCCGACCTCGCGGCAACGCACGAATCCCATGAAAACCATCCAAATCCGCGGCGCGCGGACGCACAACTTAAAGAACATCGATCTCGACCTGCCGCGCGACAAGCTGGTCGTGCTCACCGGCCTCTCCGGCAGCGGCAAATCGAGCCTCGCGTTCGACACGCTCTACGCCGAGGGACAGCGCCGCTACGTCGAGAGCCTCTCGGCCTACGCGCGGCAGTTCCTGTCGATGATGGAGAAGCCCGACGTCGACCACATCGAGGGGCTCTCGCCCGCGATCTCGATCGAGCAGAAGAGCACGTCGCATAACCCGCGTTCCACCGTCGGCACCGTCACCGAGATCTACGATTACCTGCGACTCCTGTACGCGCGCGCCGGGATTCCGCGCTGCCCCGATCACGGCACACCGCTCGAGGCGCAGAACGTGTCGCAGATGGTGGATACCGTGATGGCGTTGCCTGCCGGCACGAAAGTGATGCTGCTCGCCCCCGTGGTGCAGGCGCGCAAGGGGGAGTACACGGCCAAGCTCGACGAGCTGAAGACTCAAGGCTTCCTGCGCGCACGCATCGACGGCGAGGTGGTGGAGCTCGACGATCCGCCGAAGCTCGACAAGCGCAAGAAGCACGACATCGAGGTCGTCATCGATCGGCTCGCGGTGAAGCCCGACATTCAGCAGCGCCTAGCCGAGAGCTTCGAGACGGCGCTTGGCATGGCCGACGGCGTGGCGCTCATCGCGTTCATGGATCAGGGGAAAAAGACGCCGCTCGCGTTCTCGAACAAGTTTGCCTGCCCTATTTGCGGCTACAGCATCGCCGAGTTCGAGCCGCGGCTTTTCTCTTTCAATAACCCGAGCGGCGCCTGCCCCGATTGCGACGGACTCGGTGTGCGTCTCTTCTTCGACCCCACGCGCGTGGTGGCGCATCCGCACCTGTCGCTCGCGGGCGGGGCGATTCGCGGCTGGGACAGCAAGAGCACCTTTTACTGGGTGATGATGCAAGCGCTCGCGAAGCACTTCAAATTCGACACGCAGAAGCCGTTCCAGGATCTGCCCGAGAAGGTCCGCAACCTCATCCTCTACGGCAGCGGCGAAGAAAAGATCCAGTTCAAGTATCACAACGAGAAGAAGGGCAACCGCTGGGAATGGAAGCACGTGTTCGAGGGCATCATCCCGAACATGCAGCGGCGCTACACGGAAACCGAGAGCAACGCCGTGCGCGAGGAGCTCGCGAAATTTCAGAGCACGCAAACCTGCTCGTCGTGCAAAGGCGCGCGCTTGAACGCCGCGGCGCGCAACGTCTTCGTGCAGGAACGCGCGTTGCCCGAGATCGCCAACTTGAGCGTGGTGGCCGCGCTCGAGTTCTTCGGCAGCATGAGCCTCGCCGGTTGGCGCGGCGAGATCGCGGACAAAATCGTCAAGGAGATCGGCAATAGACTGAAGTTCCTCGCCGACGTGGGCCTTGGGTATCTCTCTTTGGATAGGAGCGCCGACACGCTTTCCGGCGGCGAGGCGCAGCGCATTCGACTGGCGAGCCAGATCGGCTCGGGGCTCGTGGGCGTGATGTACATCTTGGACGAGCCCTCCATCGGCCTGCACCAGCGCGACAACCAGCGACTGCTCGACACGCTCATGAACCTGCGTGACCTCGGCAACACCGTGCTCGTGGTGGAACACGACCAGGAAGCCATCATGGCGGCCGACTACGTCGTGGACTTAGGCCCTGGCGCCGGCGTGCACGGCGGCCAAGTGGTGGCGCAAGGCACCCCGAATGAGATCTGCGCGAACGCGGCGTCGCTGACCGGCCAGTACCTGTCGGGCCGGCGCGAGATTCCGCTCCCCACGGAGCGTCGCACGTTCGACCCGCAGCTCGTGCTCAGAATCGAAGGCGCACGCGGCAACAACTTGAAAGGCGTGGACGTCGAGATCCCCGTGGGCCTCATGACCTGCGTGACGGGCGTTTCGGGGTCTGGAAAAAGCACGCTCGTGAACGACACGCTATACCGCCTCACGGCGCAGCACATCAACCAGAGCGGCGAGGATCCGGCGCCATTCGACAAGGTGACGGGCCTCAAGCACTTCGACTACGTGATCGACATTTCGCAGGCGCCGATCGGCCGCACGCCGCGGAGCAACCCCGCCACCTACAGCGGCCTGCTAACGCCGATCCGTGAGCTCTTTGCGCAAACGCCCGAGGCGCGCTCGCGCGGCTACGAGCCCGGCCGCTTCAGCTTCAACGTGAAGGGCGGTCGCTGCGAGACGTGTCAAGGCGACGGCGTCATCAAAGTGGAAATGCATTTCCTGCCCGACGTGTACGTGCCATGCGACACGTGCAAAGGCAAGCGCTACAACCGCGAGACGCTCGACATTCGGTACAAGGGGAAGAACATCTCCGAGGTGCTGAAGCTCACAGTGGAGGACGCGCTCGCGCTGTTCCGCAACGTGCCGATGGTGGCGCACAAGCTCGAGACGCTCATGGCCGTGGGGCTCGGCTACATCGAGCTCGGGCAGAACGCCACGACGCTGTCGGGCGGCGAGGCGCAACGCGTGAAGCTCGCGAAGGAGCTGTCGAAGCGTGCCACGGGGTCGACGCTCTACGTGCTCGACGAGCCAACGACGGGGCTGCACTTTCACGACATCGCGCAACTGCTCGAGGTGCTCTACAAGCTGCGCGATCAGGGCAACACGATCGTCATCATCGAGCACAATCTCGATGTCATCAAAACGGCTGATTGGATCATCGATCTCGGGCCGGAGGGCGGGGCTGGGGGCGGGGAGCTGATCGCCGCGGGGACGCCCGAGGCCATTGCGGCGGAGCTTCGCTCGTACACCGGTCACGCGCTGCGAGCAGCAATGCCGCAAAACGCGCTGCGGAAACGGGCCCACGCGAAGTTGTGATCGGGTCGCGCCGTGGAACCGGCGGCATCCAGATGCGACGCGGCGCGTCAGGACCCGGCTTCGGCCTCCAGCGCAGTATCCGTCTCGATCCCGGCGTAAAACACCCAGACGTTCTCCTCGCCGGTCAGGAGCTCGATGTATTTCGGGTGAACGAACAGCGACTCGCGCCCGGTCGTGATCTCGCGTAAGACGCCGATCTCCGCAAGCGACTTCAAGTACACCGAGGCCGTTTGCCGCTTCGCTAGCCCCGCATCCACCACGTTGGCGATGCGGCAGTACGGCTGCTTGAACAGCATCTCCACGAGCTCCCAGGTGTAGATCTTCGGCAACCGACGTTGAATGAACTGCCCCGTGTGGCGCATGAGCTCGCGGATCGCTTTGATCTTGTCCGTGGTCCACAGACACGTGTTCTCGATGCTATCGAGCATGTACAGGATCCACGGTGCCCAGTTCTGCTCGGTCGTGACCTCCAGCAGCAAGCGGTAGTAATCGGGCTTATTGCGAATGATGTAGCGGCTCAAATAGAGAATTGGGCTGTCGAGGAGCCCTTGCTGCACGAGATAAAGAATGTTGAGGATTCGGCCCGTGCGACCGTTGCCGTCCGGGAACGGATGGATCGCCTCGAACTGGTAGTGCTGAATCGCGACACGAATCAGCGGATCGAGGTCGTTCGACGCCGTGAGAAATTGCTGCCAGTTCTCGAGCTTCTGCCGGATGAGCGCTTGGCCCTCGGGCGGCGTGTAGATGACGGCGCCGGTCACGTTGTTGCGCAGCGTGGTGCCGCGCTTCGAGCGAAGCTCGAGCGCCTCGTCCTTGATCGTGCGGCAGACATCGATGGCGGTCTCGATCGTGAGCTGGCCGTTTTGCACCTTGCGCGTGCCTTCGAACAGCGCGCGCCGATAACGCAGCGCCTCTTTGGTGGCGGGGTCGGCCGTGCGGGACTCTGGCGAGTCCACGTATTCGAGGAGCTTGTCGGTCGTCGTGACGATGTTTTCGATTTCCGAGCTGGCCTGGGCTTCCAGCAACGGCAATGCGTTGACCAGCACGGCGGCGTTCGGAATGAGCTCCGCCGCCTGCTTCAACTCCGCGAGCGCCACACGGGCGCTAATACACTTTTTCAGGATGGCGGTTGTTTCGATGCCCTCCACGCGTGGCGGCAGTGGAGGCAGATCGTTATAGGGAATGGACGAATCGAACGGCATATGTCGAGGACCTCCATATTTGTCGACAGATCGAGCGAATGTGTCGATTCGCTCGACAGGTCGATCCTATTTGTCGAAAAACTCGGATATTTTCGACATATTTGGCCGATCGGTCGATCCCGTCGACATGTCGGCGGGATATGTCGAAAAAATCTATTGTTTTCGACAGATGAGTATAGGCCTGCGGCGTTGGCCAGTTCTGTGAAGCTGTTCGCAGAATGATCGGTCGATCTCATCGACAGGTCGGTTCGATATGTCGAAAAACCGCTCGTATTTCGTCAAATCGAGGGGGTGCCGGCGGCGGCAGTTCGCGCGCCAGAGGCCTCAGGCACTTCACATAAACATGCACCGATTTAGTGCGAAACCCTCAGGTGGGCGTCGCCGCGCGCGAACCTGCCGGGACGCCGGTCGCTCGTCACGACGTCCGGGTGCTTAAAGATTCGCAGCACGCTGGTCATCAGATCGTCAGCCCCGAAGCGTCGGGACAGCGGCGCGGACAGTCTTAGCGTGACGCCGCAAGCGTGACATCCGCCGTTAGCACCGGCTCCGCCTTCAATGAGTTCGTGATTAGGCAGGTCTTCTCCGCCTTCTCGAGCAGGCGCTTGCCACGCTCGATATCCCCGCCTTGAGGCAACGTCAGACGAGCGTGCAAGCGCACCTCCGTGAAGCGCGAGACACCGTCGACGCGATCGAGCACACCTTCGGCGCTGCACTCGAGGTTGAGCCACGACAGTTTCGACGCTCTCGCCACGGCGCGAAACGTGAGCATCAGGCAGTCTGCAACGGCCGCGACGAGCAGTGTCTCCGGGGACCATTGATCACCGGGACCGCCGAATTGGAGCGGCGGCGCTGTCGACAGGCTCGGCAGACGGTCTGAAGTGATCGTTACGCTGCCCTCGGCTTCTGCGGCGGCCTGCACTTTGTAGTGATGCGGATACGCGTCCATGTTCGATGCTCCTCGTAAACAAGAGTGCCCGGCACCGCCTCCAAGACCAATTCCGGAAACTACCTATCTCGCCCGATCGTTGCGGCGCGAATTCGCCCTCGCTCCGGTACAATGGTCCCTCCCCCGGAACGGAGTGCGCACCCCGCGCACCGTTCCGTGCCCGATGGAGCCGAACCCGTGTCAGTTGATAAGAACATCGCCGCATGGCGAAAGCCGCTGCTTTTCCTGTTGTTAGCCGCACTGCTCGTGGCGTGCGAGCAACCGCAACCACCCGCGGCCTTCCCGCCGACCGAGGTCGGCGCACTGGAAGTCCAGCCGCGCGACCTCGCGCTCGCGCTCGAATACGCCGCCCAGCTGCGCGGCGTGCGCGAGGTCGAAGTGCGCGCGCGCGTCTCGGGCATCCTGCTCGAGCGACTGTACGACGAGGGCCAGCGCGTCAAGGCGGGCGACCTGCTCTTCCGCATCGATCCCGCACCGTTCCGCGCGGCGGCCGAGCGCGCCCGTGCCGATCTCGGCGTGCAGCAAGCGCTTCTGCAGCAGGCGCGCCGCGAGCACGAGCGGATCTTGCCCTTGTATGACCAAAAGCTCGCGAGCCTGCGCGATCGCGACAACGCCATCGCGGGGTTCGAGAGCGCGCAAGCGAATGTCGCCGCCGCCGAAGCCGCGCTGCGCAGCGCCGAGCTCAACCTCTCGTACACCGACGTGCGCGCGCCGATCGCGGGACTCACGAGCCTCGAAGTGCGCTCGGAAGGCAGCCTCGTGACGGCCGGAGACGATTCGAGCCTGCTCGCCTACCTCGTCCAATCGGACCGGCTCTACGTCGAGCTCGCACTGCCGGAAACGGACGCGGAGCTCGTGCGTGCCGCGCACGACGCGCGCCCCGACTCGGTCGTCGTCCGTGTCGTCGGCACGAACGGCGCGCAGGTCGGCCCGGACGCGCGCATCGACTTCATCGCGCCACGCGTCGACGACGCGACCGGCACGGTCGGCGTGCGCGCCGTGGTCGACAACAGCGCGAACGTGCTGTCGCCGGGCCGCGTCGTGCGCGCGCGCGTCGACGGCGTGAGCGTGGCGAGCTCGCTCGTGATTCCGAAGCGCGCGCTTTTGCATGGCGCCCAGGGCGCATTCGTCTGGGTGATCGGCGCCGCTGAGCAAGTTGCGCCGCGCCCGGTCGAGCTCGGCACGAGCTCGGGCAACGACGTCGTCGTCGTGAGCGGCCTTAGCAACGGCGACCGCGTGGTCGTGGACGGCGTCCTCAAGGTTCAGCCCGGCGCAGCGGTCCACGCGACACCGCTCGCTGCGGACGGGACTGCGTTGTCGACACCCGAGACCCCGGGCAGCCAATGATCTCGAACTACTTCATCGATCGGCCGCTGTTTGCGACCGTCGTCTCGGCGTTCATCGTGATCGCCGGGCTCGCGGCGTTTCGCGAGCTGCCGGTCGCGATGTATCCGAACATCGCGCCGCCGCAGATCAGCGTGTCCACGTTCTATCCGGGCGCGAGCGCCGACGTGATCGCGGAGACGGTTGCGGCCCCGCTCGAGCAGGCGCTGAACGGCGTCGAGAACATGCTCTACATGCGCTCGAACAGCTCCTCGACGGGCTCGCTCGAGATCGCGCTCACGTTCGCGGTGGGCTCGGATGCCGACATCTCCGTGATCAACGTGCAGAACCGCGTGCAGAGCGCGTTGCAGCTTCTGCCCGAGGAAGTCCGCCGGCAAGGCGTGACGGTCGCGAAGTCGCTGCCGAGCTTCCTGATGATCCTGTCGTTCGACTCGCCGGACGGCCGCTACGACGAGCTGTTCGTCTCGAACTACGCGTCGCTGAACGTGATCGACGAGCTCCGGCGCATCCCGGGCGTCGGCAACGTGCAAGTGTTCGGCGCACGCGACTACTCGATCAGAATTTGGCTTAAGCCGGACCGGCTCGCGGAGCTCGGCTTGACCCCGGCCGACGTCGCGGCCGCCGTGCGCGAGCAGAACACGCAGTCCGCGGCCGGCCGGCTCGGCGACGAGCCGATCGACGAGCGCGTCGATCTCACGCTCAGCGTCACGACGCAGGCGCGGCTCTCGGATCCCGCGGAGTTCGAGCGCATCGTCGTGCGCGTCGGCGACAACGGCGAGATCGTGCGTTTGCAGGACGTGGCGCGCGTCGAGCTCGGCGCGCGCGACTACTCGTTCGGCCTGACGCAAAAGGGGCGCCCGGTCACGGGCGCGGCTCTGCAGCTCGCGCCGGACGCGAACGCGCTGCAGTCCGCGGCGGCCGTCTACGCCAAGATGGCCGAGCTCGACGCACGGTTCCCCGCCGGCCTCGAATGGTCCATTCCATACGACACGAGCAAGTACGTGCGCACTTCGATGCGCGAGGTCGCGTTCACGTTCTTCGAGGCGCTCGTGCTCGTGTTCGGCGTGGTGTGGCTGTTCCTCTACAACCTGCGTGCGACCGTGATTCCGTCGGTCGCGGTGCCGGTCTCGCTGATCGGCACGTTCGCGGGCATGTATCTGCTCGGGTTCTCGATCAACTCGCTGACGTTGTTCGGCATGGTGCTCGCGATCGGCATCGTGGTCGACGACGCGATCGTCGTGCTCGAGAACGTGGAGCGGCACATGCGCGACGAGCACGTGAGCGCGCGCGATGCCACGCGGCGCGCCATGGCGGAGGTCAGCCGGCCGGTCATCGCGATCGTGCTGGTGCTAAACGCCGTGTTTCTGCCGGTTGCGTTCCTCGGCGGTTTGGTCGGCGAGATGTACCGGCAGTTCGCGATCACGATCGCGGTGTCCGTTACGATCTCGGGCTTCGTGGCGCTCACGCTCACGCCCGCGATGTGCGCGAAATTCTTGCGGACCGGTGAGGTCGAGCCGAGCGGTCTGCTCAAGCACTTCGACACGGGTTTCCAGCGGTTCACACAGGCCTACACGAGCGCCGTGCGCTGGACGATGGGCCACGGCGCCGTCGCCGCGGCGGCGATCGCGTTGATGGGCGTCGCGATCTGGTGGCTCGAGCGCGCGACGCCGAGCGCGCTCGCGCCGAACGAAGATCAAGGCTACGTGCTCGTGATCGCGGCCCTGCCGCCCGCCGCATCGATCCAGCGCACGAAGGCCGTGCTCGACACGCTGGATCAAGCGGCGTTTGCTCACCCGGCGTACGAGGACAACATCACGGTCACGGGCTTCGACGTGCTGACGAACGGCCAGCGCAGCAATGCGGGCGTGAGCTTCGTGCTGCTCAAAGACTGGTCGGAGCGGCACGACCCGGCGCTCTCCTCAGACGCCGTCGCGGGCGCGCTGTTCTTCGCCGGAATGGGGATCAGGGACGCGTCCGTCTTCTCACTGTCGCCGCCCGCCGTCGAGGGCATGTCGAACACGGGCGGTTTCGAGGGCTTCGTGCAGTCGCGCACGAATGACTACGTGGCGCTCGAGCAAGCGACGCAGGTGTTGATCGCTGCGGCCGCGCAGCGGCCCGAGGTCGCAGGCGTCGGCACATCGTACTCGGCGCAGGTGCCGCGCGTGAGTGTCGAGATCGATCTCGAGAAGGCGAAACTGCTGCGCGTGAACCTGGACGACGTGAACATCACGCTGCAGAGCACGGTCGGCGCGTTCTACGTGAACGACTTCAACCGCGACGGCCGCGTCTACCGCGTGCAAATGCAGTCAGACAGCCAATACCGCGCGCACCCCGAGGATCTACGCGACGTTTCCGTGCGCACGGCCGATGGCTCGATGATTCCGCTGACCGCGATCGCCACCGTGCACGAGGTGACGGGCCCCGACCTCATCGAGCGCTTCAATCTGTTCCCCGCGGCGCGCCTATTCGGCGGGCCTGGACAGGGCTATAGCTCGGGCGAAGCGCTGGCGACGATGGAGGAGCTCGCGGCGCAGTACTTGCCCGACGGCTATACGCTCGCGTGGTCGGGCGAATCGTTCCAGGAGAAGGCGAGCGGCCAGAACACGCTCGGCATCTTCGGGCTCGCGGTGCTGATGGTATTCCTGATACTCGCGGCGCAATACGAGCGCATCACGCTGCCGTTCGCGGTGATTCTCGCCGTGCCGTTCGCGGTGTTCGGCGCGTTCCTCGCGGTGTGGCTGCGCGGCATCTACAACGACCTGTACTTGCAGATCGGTCTCGTGACGCTCGTCGGGCTCGCCGCGAAGAATGCGATCCTGATCGTCGAGTTCGCGGCGCACATTCACCGCGAGGAAGGCAAGTCGCTGACGGACGCCGCGATCGAAGCGGCGCGTCTGCGCTTCCGACCGATAGTGATGACGTCGCTCGCGTTCATCTTAGGCGTAGTGCCGCTCGCGCTGTCGACGGGCGCCGGCGCCGGCAGCCGCCACTCGATCGGCACGGGCGTGATCGGCGGGATGCTCGCCGCGACGTTCATCGCCGTGCTGTTCATTCCGCTGTTCTTCGTCTGGACGTCACGCGCCGGCGACGCCGTGCGGCGGCGCTTTGGCTTTGCGCCGAGCGGGGCGCCGGAGGCGCCTTAGCGATTTTCTAGGCTGGCGGCAGACGTGCTGACGCGAAGCTCGGCGAACGATAAGATCGAATGAGGTTTGGGGGGAGAACGGTATGCAACTTGTCAGAGTCATGGCGTGCGCTGTGCTCTTCGCCAGCGCCGGCGTCGCATTCGCGGCGGACGACAGTCAGACCGTCATGCTGCAGAAACTCATGGACAAGGCCGAGATCGAGGCCCTCGTGGCGAGATACGTCACGGCGCTAGACACGCTCGACGCGGATGCCTACGAAGGCGTCTTTACCGAAGACGGTGTGTACGACGTGACGGGCACCGCGTACCAAGGTCGGGCCGCTATCCGCAAAATCGTAACGGACCTTCAGGCGAGCCGCGCACGGAATGAAGCCGCGGGCACTCCTTCGCCTCACCTGTACCACGTGATGGCGAACGCGTCGATCGAGATCCTGGACGCCACGAACGCGCGGCATCAGTCGTATGCGCAGACCGTTCGGGCCGGCGACGACGGCCGATTCGTCGTCGGCTTCATGGGGCGTTACGAGGATGAGCTCGTGAAGGTGGACGGCCGCTGGTTCATCAAGTCGCGCAAGCTCGTGTCGTTCGTGCCGCCAACCGCCACGCCCGCGGCGCGATAACCAGGACCGACACTTCATCGAGCGCGGGCGCGAATCGCTTCGATCGCTTTCCGTGCGCGTACCGAGCTCGGACTCTACAGAGACGAATCCAGCGTCTGTTAGAAGTCCATCGTAAGGCTGACGAAGCCCCGCCGCCCGAGCGGGTCGTAGGTCGATCCCGCCGTCACCACCGCCAAACCGCCGCCTAGGCCGACATGCGTGCCCGGATTCGCGAACGGCGTTTGCAACGGGTTGGTACCCACGATCGGCGGCTCCGTGTCGAGCAGGTTTTCGATTCCAGCTCTCAACGTGTACTTCTCGCCGAACTGGTAGCTCCCCGCCAGAGCGAACTGCTGATAGCTCTCCTGGACACCGCCGCCGGTCGCGAGTGCATTGGTGCAGGAGGTCGGCGTTGCCAATGGCGTACCGCACGCGGCGGGGTCGATGAAGGGCCAGAACTGGTGCCGGAGCGACAGGCTCCAGGGCCCCCGGAAGTAGCTCAGGTTCGTGAAGATACGGTACTCGTACCCTTGGCACTGAATCTGCAGCCTGCCCAGTCGAGCGTAGCCAGGTCCGGCCGATCCTGCGTCTCGGACGCCAGGTTGTAGTTCATGACCGAGTTAAGGTTGAAGCCGCCCCCCGCGAACATGGTCGACCAGTTGATCTGAATGTCGACGCCTTCGACGAGCGCTCTGCCCTCGTTCGTGTAAGGCAGATCGATATTCGCGGCGTTACCGCTGCTCGGATCCCTCAAGATCTCCGCGCAGCCGGGCGCGGTGATACTGCCACTCGGGTTCTCGGCGAGGCTCAGACATCGCCCGTACACGGAGTCGGGGCCCTCGATCGCGATCATCTGCTCGATCTCGATCGTGTAGTAGTCGACCGTGAGCGTCCAGTTCTCGAGGAGGTTCATGACGAGGCCGATCGTGAGCGTGTCGGCCGCCTCCTCGGTCAGGTTCGGGTTGCCGAGCTGATTCGGGATGCCGGT
>Ga0208454_1000351_pt1 | contig 28657 bp, 29 predicted proteins | sample EasRivMeERMZT100_FD_187530 | JGI IMG/M metagenome (GOLD analysis project Ga0208454, IMG submission 187530) | Soil microbial communities from meander-bound floodplain in the East River, Colorado, USA - East River MetaG ERMZT100 (SPAdes) (version 2) | ecosystem: Environmental > Terrestrial > Soil...
CAGGATCACGATCCGGTTGCCGCGAAACGAACCGACCCAGAGCATGTCGCCCACCTCGACGGCCGCGGTGCCCGCGTTGAATTCGGGCGAATCGGCTTGCAGGAGCACGTCGCGCACGGTCAGCGTGTCGGGATCGACCTTCACGGCCTTCCAGCCCTGCTGCGCCTGGCCGACGGCGAGCAGCGAACCGTCGCGCGTCCAGTGAATGTTGTCGACGCGGAAACCGAGCGGGACCTCGTCGCGCCGCGGCGGCGTGGCGCCGCGCGACAGGCGGAAGAACGACTGCGTGCCCCACGCCGCGACGTACAGCGTCCTGCCGTCCGCGGAAAGCTCGAGGCCGTTCGCCCCGGCCGCTTCGCTGCCAGGCACCTTCTGCCAGCCCGTCGCCGTGTGCCACTCCCAGAGCTCGCCGTTCTGCTCGCCCTCGCGCATGCGCTGCGTCGCCTCACGCGTGCTGGTGCGCGAGAGGAAGTTGGTAGTGATGAAGCCGCCATCGGGCAGGCCGCGTACGGAGTTGAGGCCGATCGGGTCGGGCGCGATCGCGCAGCCGAGCCACGTGGCAACGGGCGTCTCGGGCCGCGTGTCGAGCTCGAAGAGCTCGATCGACTCGCGCGCGCCGTGCCCCACGACGAATAGCTTGTAGATCGGACCGGCGCCCGGCTCGGCGTACAGCCCGTGCGTCGTGAAGCGCTGCGGATCCGGCGGCCCCGGGCAATCGGGATAGGTTTGCCGGTCGTGCCGCGTGCGTGCGTTCGCGGCCGGGTACACTGTGAACGGCACGCGGTCGCGCGTCCGCACGACCATGACGCCGCCGGTGCCGGCCATGGCCGAGGCGGCGACCCAATCGGCGCCGACGCCCACGAGGTCCTCCGGGCCCTGCTGCTCGCAGACGACGCTCGGGCCCGGGGAGCACGGCGGCGGCGGCGGTGCGGGCGGGGGCTGCGCCAGGAGCGGCGCGCTCGCACAGCACAGCCCTGCGACAGCGAGTGTCGTTCTATTCACGCGATTCCCCCCCTCCTTACTATGGCAACGGAAGTAACGGCTCTCAGGTCGGCGGCAACTGTTGCTTGACGGCGTTCAAGAGCAGCGCCGTCATCGCATCGTCGCCCATGACCATCGCGATCTCGATGGTACCGCGCTGGCCGAACAGCGCCACCATCTTGGCGAACAGCTCGGGCGGCACCTGTCGGCCTGCAGTCCGCGCCTGGCCCCGGAACGGCGGTGCGGTTGAGCTTCGGCACGCATTGACGCTCCCCCGGCGCCCGATCGGGCCGGTCGCTGGGCGCGGCCGCGCGAGTGTCTTAGACGAACCGCATCACCACTGCGACACCGACCATCCCGAACCCGAGCGCGAGCTTCGCGGCCGTTCCGAGCGCGAGCCCGATCGTCGCGCCCACACCAGCGCGCCCCGCTGCTTCGAGGTCGCGGCGCACGGTGAGCTCGCCGATCACGGCACCGACGAAGGGACCCACGAGCACGCCGACGAGACCGAAGAACAGCCCGACGACTGCGCCGATCGTTGCGCCGAGCACGGCACGGCTCGATGCACCGTAACGGCGCGCGCCGAACGCGCCCGCCACGAAGTCGGCGAGGATCGCGAGCGCCGCCAGCACGCCGACCGCGATGAGCGTGCCTGTTCCGATATAGATGAAATCTTCCGCCCACGCCGCGAGCACGATGCCGCCGAACAGGAGCGGCGCCCCCGGCAACACCGGCAGCACGAGACCGGCGAGGCCGCCGACGATCAGCAGCGCCGCGGCCACCCATAGCAGCATCGTCATCGTGTCCAATGTGCTTACTCACGCTTGGCCGGGGTCCCGTTGAGTGACCACTCTAGCGATCCGCTGACACGAACCGCCACAAGCCCCTTCGCGAACGATCGGCGACCAGTGGTGGCGGGGGCGTCTGTCATGAATTACAGACACCACGTCAAAGATACTTGACACGTGATCCGCGCATTTCGTACGCTCTCGGGCGAGTCGCACCTGCCCGGAGATCACCGATGTCATTTCGTGAGAAGACCGCCTGGGTCACGTTGATCGCGATCCTGATCGTGTCCGCGATGTTCTTCTTGCATGGGGCGGACATCTTCCAGCCGGACCCAGGCTCGTGGGAGCTACACATGCTCGGGTTGTCCGTCGCGGCGTTCATCCTGATCGAGGTCATCGCTTACGTGGTTCTGTACGTGCGCAACCCGAAGGACGCGCGCACTCCGCGCGACGAGCGCGAGCAACTGATCGATCTCAAAGCGACGCGCCTCGCGGCGCGCGTGTACGTGATCGGCTCGTTCATCGCGCTGGCCGCGTTGCCGATTCACGGCGCGAGCGGATTTGCGGTGGGATTCGGCGTGCTGATGGCATTCGTGATCGCTGAGCTCGTGAACTACTCGGCGCGTATCCTCTATTACCGCCGCGGATTCTGAGATGACGAAGACCCCGATCACGAATAAGATCCGTCGACTGCGTTTCGATCACGGCGAGATGACGCAACAGCAGCTCGCGGAGCGCATCGGCGTAACGCGGCAGACCGTCAACGCGATCGAGCTCGGCAAGTACTCGCCGTCGCTCGAGGTGGCGTTTCGGATCGCGCATGCGTTCGGCGTCGGGCTCGACGATGTGTTCACTCACGCTGACGCGGCCAAGGGTGAGGAGGGCGCATGAAGCGACGCATCCTGCTCAAAGGCGCGCTCGGTCTCGGCGCCGCCGCAGGTCTGGGTGCGCTCGGGAGATACGCGCTGCTCGCGCCGCCGCGGAGCACAACGCTCGATCGCGTCGACGAGATCGCGCGACGGATCGTCGAGTCGTTGCCGGAGAGCGCCAAGGCACGCGCGTGCGTCGCCTACGATCATCCCGTTCGCCAGTGTCACAACCGCGGCCTCGGAATGGGCGGGCTCAGCGTCAACGCGACCTCGCTCGACTGGGAGACGCGCTGCGCGCTAACGGACCTGATGCACGCGGGGCTTTCGGAGGTCGGGCGCAGCCGCATCCCGAAGCAGGACGCGACGAACTGGGCCGGCGTGAATCTGATGCAGCTGCTCGTCTGCGGTGACCCAGGGATGGGTCCGTATCAGGTCGTGCTGTCCGGCGTGCATTTGAATTTGCGGCTCGGCGGGGCGAGCCCCGAGGGCGCGGCGTTCGGCGGCCCGCAGGTCTATGGCGACCAGCACGGGAACGAGCGCGTCGGGCTGCCGAACAACATCTATCGCTATCAGATGCTCGCAGCGCATCGCCTGATCGACGCGCTCACGCCGGCCGAACGCGCGGCCGTTCGGCAGCCGTTCGCTCCGTCGCAGGTGAACATCGGGGTTCAAGGCCGTGCCGGGCGTTTCGAAGGTGTGCCCGTCGCCGATCTCGCGGCGCCGAAGCGTGCGATCGCGCGCGACGTCGTCGCCGGCATTCTCGACACGTACGCGGACGAGGACGCGGCCTACGCGTGGCAGTGCCTCGAGCGAAACGGGGGCGTCGACGCGCTGCGCTTCGCCGACTACGACCGAGACTTCGGGGGCTACAGCCGCAGCGCCGGCGATGCGCCGTCGCAAGTCTTCCGCTTCGAGGGTCCGGCGGCGGTTTTTCACTTCCGCGGCGAGCCGCACGTGCACGCTTTCTTGAACGTCGCGATGGACGGCGAGCGCCCGCTGAGCCTCGGCGACGCGCTCGGTGAGAATCCGAGCGTGCTCGAAGGAGAGGATCTGCGCGCGTTCTTCGAGACGGCGATGCGCGCGCGAGCCGAAGCCGACGTGGCCTACTATCCCTCGGGCAGCGTCGCAGGCCGATTGCGCGCGGGCCTGGTGCGCACCGGCGACGTGTGGGTCGCCGAGAGCTGGGTCAACGATCTCGTGTTGGTCGAGGTGAAAGGCGAAGACCTCGCACCCGAACTGGAAGCCCACATGCGCGCGCGCGGCACGATCCCGCAGTCCAGCTCGACGTATCGGATCGCGACGACGAGCCACGTCGCGGAAAGCCAAGCGCGCGAGAGTCTAGGCCGCGTGAGCGCGCGCCGCTCGCTCGGCTTGTTGCGCGACGCGCTCGCGGCTCACGCGCGCGCACACGGCTTCAGTCGCGACTCGTAGAGCCGTGAGCGCGGGCGGTGCCGCCGGTGCGTGTTACCACAGCAGGGTCGAATACGTGCTGGTCTTGCCGTCGAAGGCGTCGACGAGCGCGCCGTAGCTCACATCGCCAAACAGAATCCGCCACTCGGGATCGAGTTGTTGCTCGGATCGGCGTAGAAGATGTAACCGGGCCTCTGTCGCTTGAGGCACGGAGTCGCCGCGTTCTGAGACGACTGCCTGTTGCGCGAGGGCGATCGCCTCTTGCTCGCTCAACCACAAGCTGCGGTCCTTGGGCGTCGTACCGTCCGCCACCAGAGAAAGCCCGAATTCAATGATCTCGCCCGAGACGGCGTTTATACCGATCGAGCCGTCGGGCTCCACCGGAATGCCGTCGATGAGCTCGGCGACTCTGACGTCCAGCCGGCCCCAATAGGCTTTCGCGAACGTGATCGCAAGCTTCACATCTCTCTTGCGCAGCGTCAGCGGCCTCAAGCGTGCTAATGCCGCCTCCAGCTGCACGAGCAACAAGCTCTCGTCCACGTCGAAGGAGACCCCGTCCTCCTGCCGAATGAAGACGCCTGTCAGGTCGATTCGCTCGATGTTGGCGCCGAATATATACGCCACCGAGCCGCTCGGCGTCCTGTTGATGTCGAAGGGTTTGATCGCCTCGAGAAGCCGTTCCTGCTCAGGGTCGACGGCCGCAGGCGCGCGTGGCGCTATCCCAAACACGGGGCGTTGGACTTCTTGAGCTTCGCCGTAGGTCGGTGAGGCAACGCCAACGAGCCCCGCGGCTACCGTCACCCAGACCAACGCAAATCTCGGGATCCAGCGCTCCCGTTGGCAATTCCATCGATCACCCAATGGCGTCGCACTGGGGTTCATGGCGGCTTAGTCGCTCGGTGGCGCTCCGGTTCCCGGCGAGGTGATGAACAGCCTCTTGCCGTCGGGCAAGGTCACGTCGCGCCCGTTGGCGGCATTCGAGCCGTTGCGGTGCCGGTAGCCGAAGACGACGACCTCGGTGCCCGGCGGGATCGAATCGCGCGTCATGCCGCGGCGCACGAGAGTGTTCGGGCTGCCGGCTTCGATCATCCACTTGACGACCGCGCCGTCGTCGCCCGGGACGTCCAAGTGAATCCACGCGTGCGGGTTGATCCATTCGACGCGCGTAATCGTGCCCTTGAGCGTGATGGGTTGGTTCGCATCGAACTCCGCCGAGAAGGCGTGGTGCGCGCCGGTCGGTGCGGCCAACATTAGCCAGGCGCCGCCGAGTGTCACGCCGAGCACAGCTCTCATTACTTCTCGCACTTTCATCGCTTGCCCTCCGCGGCACGTCGCTCCTCTTCGCGCACTGCCGACAGCAGGCCTCGCATTCCGTAGTTGCCTTCGTGGCACGCGAACTCGACGAGCTCGCCCGCCTGCGGATGCATGAAAAGCTCGACGGTCCACGGCGCCGTGAAGACAGGGTCGTACACGGTCGCGCGATAGCGGATCTGGTCGCGTGCCGTGCGCGTGAATTGCTCGACGACTCGGAAGTCGTTGCTCATCACAGAGTCGAGCATCTGCACGCCGTAGAAATGCCGATGCGGCTTCTGGTTCGTCGTCTCGACGACGAGCGTGTCGCCCTCGAAGCGGCCGCGCGAGTCGCCGGTCCACTGCGTCACGTCGGTGGGCAAGTGCGGGCGACCATCGATGGGGATGATCCGCACCTCGTGATTGAGCTCGGCCATGATCGTGACGTAGTCCGGCGTTTGAACGATGTAGTAATTGTTGTTGTACGGCTCGGGCAGCATCGGTGCGGCGCCGCCGCCGAAGACGATGCAGCGCTCGGTCAGGTAGCGATCTTCGGGGGTATCGGCCGGGTGCGCCTTGGCGTGGGCGAGATTGGCCTCGTGCTCGCGTTGCGCCGCGGCCGTGAACGGCGGAACGCGGCCGTTCGCGGGCTCGACGATCAGCGAGGTGCGCCGCGTCGGCACGATGTCGTTGCCGCGGTCCGTCCACGCGTCGTTATAGGAGCCGATGTTGCCGGACGCTTTGTCTCTTTCGAGGTTCGCGTCGGCGCTCGTCGCCGCGAGCCGCTGCTGGACCCACGCCCTCGCTTCCTCCGGCGTGAAGAACTCTTTGTCCTTGAGGTCGGCCGGTCGTTGCAGCGGCGTCAGCGTCGCATTGGACCAGCTACCCTGAAGATCGGGGTGGCCCCACGGTGTGCGCGCCGTTTGCGCGTGCACAGCGGAGCAGGCCAGAGCGAAAGGCAGTGCGGCAAAAAGGAGTTGGATCGTTCTCATGTCTCGTTCCTCGTCACGGTTGCGGCCGTTTGTAGACATCGCCGTACAGCAGCTCTTCGGTGAACGGCACGCACTTGAACTCCATCAGATGCGCGTGCGTGTCGGGATTTCGGAGCAAGCGAAAGCGCATCGACCACGGCCGCGAGAACGTCTGCGGATCCTCGAGCGTGGCCGAGTAGTCGATCGCGTCGGGACCGACGAGCGTGTAGCGCTCGACGACGTGCAGCGCCGGGCCCATGTGATTGCCCGCTCGATCGAGCCAGGCCTGCCCGTTGAAGCCGCTCACGTCGACGACGAGCGTGTCGCCGTCCCAACGCGCGTTCGAGACGCCCATCCAGCTGTCGATCGCGGACGGTTGCGGCGCGCCGAGGTTGATGATGCGCGCCGCGCCGGCGAACTGATACGTGAAGAGTAGGTGGCTGTCCGAATGAAAGATCTGCAGCGGGTAAGGCATGTAGTTCGCGCGCGGCACGCCGGGCATGTAGCACTTGAGCTCGGGGTCTTCCTTGAAGCGGCTAGCGTAGTTGCGCTGCTGTTGCAGGGCGGCAGCTGGCAGGTAGGGAATCGAATCGCCCTCGACGATGCCGTAGCCCGGCGGCGTTGCGAGTAGCGCGCCGTACTCGGGCGGACCCGCGCTCGCGCCGTGCGTCAAGACGTTCCAGTTCGCGGTCGTCAGCGACTGCCACACGCCGCTGAAATTCGGCTTGCCGTTCGCGAGCCGCGGAATGTCGCCCGGCCGCGAGCTCTGTGCGTGTGCGCTTCCGCCGAGAACGGCGACGCAAACAGTAAGCAGCAAGAGTATCGATCGCATCGTGTTGTTCTCAGTCGTTGGCGGGCTCGATCCGCAGGATCGAGCCGTTCGGTGTGAGGTTTGCGCTGCCGGGACCCCCTTGCTGGTCGCGTTCGACGGCGAGATAGAGGTAGCCGTCCGGTCCTTGCCGCACGTCGCGCACGCGCGCATCGAGCGGCAGGAGCATCGACTCGCGGCGCTCCGGTTGCGGTGGCGGCTGATTGAACGCGACGCGTTGCAGCTGCTGACCGCTCAGCGCGCCGATGAAGTAGTGGCCGCGCCAGAGCGGGAACTTGTCGCCGTCGTAGATCATGAGGCTCGACGGGCTGATCGAGGGCACCCAGAACATCAACGGCATGTCCATGCCGGGGCGCGACCACGATTGCTCCGAGGCCAGGTGGCCCGTGTAGATCTTGCCGAGCGACACGAGCGGCCAGCCGTAGTTGTGCCCCGGCACGAGCTGGTTGAGCTCGTCGCCGCCCATGGGCCCGATCTCCGTCGCCCAGAGCTCGCCCGTCGTCGGATGCCAAGCGAGCCCCTGCGCGTTGCGGTGGCCGTAGGTGTAGATCTCGGGTTTTACGTGCTCGCGGCCGACGAACGGATTGTCGGCGGGCGCCGTGCCGTCGTCGCGCAGCCGCAGCACCTTGCCGACGTGACTGTCGAGCTCCTGCGCCAGCTTGCGGTAGCTCGCATCGTCCGTCACGTTGCCGGCGTCGCGGTCGCCGACGGTGAGATAGAGCATGCCGTCGGGCCCGACCTCGGCGCGGCCGGCCGTGGCGCCCGTGCCCCACGCGTCGGCGACGAAGACGTCTGCGACGTTTTTGAGCGCGGTGCCGTCGAAGCGGCCGCGCGCGAGCGCGACCGTCGTGTCGCCGCCGTCGCGCTGTTTCACATAGGAGAAATAGAGCAGGCGATTGCGTTCGAAGTCCGGGTGCAGGACGACGGAGTTCAGGCTCCGCGCGCGCAGCGCGTCGGCGGGCCAGCCGGCAATCGGGTTGGGATCGAGCTTGCCGCCGCGCACGATGCGCAAGTTCCCGGGAAGCTCCGTGACGAGCAAGTCGTTGCCGCCCGGCAGAAACGTCAGATGCCACGGCCGCATGAGGCCGTAGGCGAGGGTGACGACGTGAATCCGCACGAGCTCGCCGGGCGGGCAGCCGCCGTGCAACGAACCATTCGGCGAGCAGGCACCCGGCGTGTAGGTGTCGAAGGTCCAGCTTTCGTGCTCTTTTTGCGCGTGTGCAGACGACGCTGCGCACAGAGCAGCTGCTGCGAGCAGCGCAGATCGAATTCGGAGCATTCCCCCCTCCGTCTAGATCGTCGTTTCTTTGGGGACGATAGGCGCGCGCGTGCGGCGGCGTCAAGAACGGCGGGAATCGCCGATCTCAAGAATTGCTCGCTGCCCAAGCTGCGTTGACTCGCCCGCGGAACGCACGTAGGTTCGATGTCGCGTCATCGCGGCGACGGGGGAAGCCAACATGAACGACCGAACGCTGTGTGTCGTGATCCTATCGCTCGCATTTCTGCAGGGTTGTACGCCGAGCGCCGCGCCCGCTCCGCCCGCAAGCCCGCCGCCAGCCGTGGCGCCCGATCCGCTCGTGTTCGACACCTGGGTGCCGGGACCGTGCTCGCCGAACGGCCAGCCGCAAGGCCAGTGCCCGCCCGGGGAGCTGTTCCGCGTGCGCCTCGTCCCCGTGGCCGAAGGGCTCACGAGCCCGCGGCATGTCGCGTTCACGCCGGACGGCGATCTACTGGTCACCGAGCTGCCCGGCCGCGTGCGCTTGGTACACGACGACGTGCTCGCGCCGGAGCCGCTCGCAGGTTGGCCGGTGGCCGGCATCGACGCCGGGGGCTTGCAGGCCCTCATCGTGCATCCGCAGTTTGCGACGAACCACTCGGTGTATCTCTACTACATCAAGAATCGCGCCGACGCGATGACGACGCTCGCGCTCGCACGCGCGCGGCTCGACGGCACGGCGTTGTCCGAGGTGGAGGAGATCTTCGAAACCGACGCCTGGATCCAGGGCGGGCCTGTCGCGGGCCGCGCCACATTCGGGCCCGACGGCATGATCTACCTGACCCTGAACGATCATGATCGCCACAACGCCACGGACGACGCGACCGTGCGGATCTTCGCGCAGCATTTGGACAGCGACGTCGGCAAGGTCTTACGCATCCGCGACGACGGCAGCATTCCCGCCGACAATCCGTTCGTCGGACGTAAGGATGCGAACGGCCAAGTTTTCTCGTACGGACACCGCAACCCGACGGACTTCGCCTGGCATCCGACGACGGGCGAGCTCTGGGCCACCGAGGTCGGGCCCATGGGTGGCGATGAGATCAACGTTCTGCGCGCCGGGCACAACTACGGTTGGCCGCTCGTGTCGCTTGGTAAGCTCTACAACAAGAACGAGATCGGCGAGCAGCACTGGTATCGCGAGGGCATGGACATGCCCGTGATGTACTGGACCCCGTCGATCAGCCCGTCGACGCTCACGTGGTACACGGGCGACAAGCTAGCCCCGTGGCAAGGACATCTCTTCGTCGGTGCGTTGAACGGGCAGACGCTGCAGCGCGTCGCGTTCGATCAGCCGGCGCCGCAAGCCGAACGGCGCGATTCGCTGTTCATGTCGCTTGGCCGGCGGTGGCGCCAGGTGGCGCAGGGGCCGGACGGCTACCTCTACGCGGTGACGGAGAAGCGCACGCTCGGCGGCAAACCAGATCCCAACGACGCGACCAGCGGCGTCGTCTACCGCATCGAGCCGGCAGACTGACGCCGCACGGACGGCGCGCGCAAAGGGCGGCGGCGCGAGGGCTGCTTTTCGCCCGCGGCTAGAACTGATAGTCGAACGCCAGGCTCACCGTGCGCGGCCTGCCTACCATCCACTGGTCCGCTTGATAGCTCGCGGAGGCGTACAGCTCGTCGAAAACGTTGTCCACCTTCACCGCGAGGCCGATAGCCTCGCTGACGTTCCAACGGGCAGAAGCGTCGACGACGGTATACGCTGGAATTGGCGTCGGGTAACCGACAACGAGCTCACCGACGTACCGCGCGTCGGTAATGATGCGGACGGCGTCACCGATGTTCCACGCCAGACCGAGGTTATGCGTCTCCTCGGGCGTGTAGGTCGGCGTCTCGCCGGTAGCGGTCTCGGCGTTGAGCACGGCGACGTTACCGTACAGCTGGAATGCCATCGACGCCGTCCACGTGAATCCGACTTCGACGCCTTGGGACGTCTGCTCCGGAATGACGATGACATCGGCCGGATCGGACGAATTGGGATTGTCGGTGGTCAGGTTGTTCATCGTGATGTCGAAGAGCGCGACATTGAACTGCAGACCCGTTCCTTCGACCTGGTGCTTGATGCCAAGCTCGACCTGCTCGCTCTCGACCAAGTCCGCCTGGCGCAAGGCGCTTGCGATGTTGACGATGGTCCCGTTCGGGTGGCTTGCGCCGGTGCCGTATTGGGCATAGAGCGCGGTCTCGTCCGACACATCGAATACCACCCCGATGCGGCCCGTGACGGCGTCGACCTCCTGTTCGAGAACGGGAGGGCGCGCGACGCGAACGTAGGTCGTGTCGTAATCGTCGTAGCGCAGCGAGCCGACGATAGCGAGCCGATCTGTTGCGTTGAACTGGGCTTCGCCGAACGCTGCGTACTGGCTCACGTCTGAGTAGTTGTCGAGGACATACGGCGCGCCTCCCGCGATCCCGGCGAACGTGCCCGGTTGAAAGTTGTTCGGGTCGACGATGTCGGTCTCGTCGAACGTGATACCCGTGGGATTATGCGCACCGCCGAAGTTGGTCGGACGTTTAAACGAGACGTCGTTCACCTCGAAGCCCACTGAGGCACGGATCGCGCCGCCGGATGGCGAGAACAACACGTTCGTGCGGGCTCCCGTGTGATCCATGTCGTGGCCTAGCTCGAGCGGATCGCCGCGCTCGAGCTGATTGGCGCTCTCGAGGAAGTAGGTCTCGGAATTTCGCCAATGACGATCCGTGGACAGCTCGTACAGCTGCGCTTGCAGGCTCACGGCGTCGGAGACCCGCCAGTCCGCCTCCAACCGAATCGCGTCGTCCTTGAAGTCCAGATCGGCATCGCTGACGTTGAAATTCGATTCCGCGAAGGCCTCGATGAAATCGCCGTTGAACGTACCGTCGACGAAGTCGCCGTAAAAGCCGTCACGCTGCGCGACCGGCACGCCGAAATACCGCATCGGCGACTGTTCGCCCAAGTCATACCGTGCCGACAGCGCGAGGTCGTCGCTCACGTCCCAACGGAACGCGGCCGAGAACATTTCGGCGTCGCTGTCGCCGTTGAAAACCCAGTTGTCGGATCGGCTATTGCTGTAGTCGATGCGGTAGGAGACGGTGTCGCTCAGGGGGCCCGTGAAGTCGATGCCGAGGAATTGCGTGTCGTTCTCGCCCGTAAGCAGTCGCATATCGCCGCTGCGCTCACGCTCCGGCTTCCTCGGGATGACGTTGATCGCGCCGCCGATACCGCCCTCGCCGTAAAGCACGGACGACGGTCCTTTCAGGACTTCGACCCGTTCCACGCCCCAGGTATCGAACGGAAACGTGGTAGTGCCCGCCGCCGTGTAATAGTTGGTGCCGTCGTAGAGCTTCGTGACCGCGCCCTGGCCGCTGAAACCGCGCGCGGCGATGCTTGAATTACCGTTGCCTGGATTGGCTTCGTTCGTGAAACCCGCGCTGCGCGTCGCGGCTTCGAGCACGCTCACGTCCATGCGTGCGCGAATCGCATCGCCGTCGATGACGTCTACCGTCGCGGGCGTCTCGTGCACGGTCAGGTCCAGCCGGCTCGCGGTTACGCTGTCGCGTCCGCCTTGGGTGCCAAAGACCAAGATCTCCTCCACCGCGCCGGAATTTGTGCCGGTGACCTGCGCAAGCGCGGTCGATACGCTTGCCGAGCAAATCGCCTCTACGGCGATCGCCAAAATGCCCTTCTTGTGCTGCACGTTCATCTCCGCCGCGGTTACGCGGTTGTTCACTGCCTATGGAACTGTTGCTTGGTGCCATCGATGCGCCGCGATCCCGGCCACTCAGGCCTCGTTTTTTTTCGGGTTTTCGGCAGGCATTCCGGTGCATCAAGAAAGCCCGCGATGCTCGAGGCCGCGCAGGCGGAGCAAGGAGCCTACTGTTTCTATATATAGAACGAGAAGTTAACGACGGTTTATTAACGGTTAAAGGAGTAGCTAACGTCCCTGCTGCGACCTACGGACCGCAGCTAACGTGCCTTCGTCAGGCATAGCAGAACCGATGGGGGTCGCGGGCAACGGAACGCTCACGCCGGTGGCCTGGCACTCCGCGCACGTATTTGGTGATCGAGACAGTCGGTGCGGGCGTGTGACTCGTCACCGGGGAGCCGGGCACGGCCGTTCTTTGCTCCGCCGAGCCGGGACGGCGTTTCGTAGCGCTTCAGTTTTTTCGGGCGGCCAAGCCTTCGGCGTCGAGAAACTTCGACAGCAAATCGGCCACCGCGACGTTGTTCATGTCGGCGAACGGAATGTGGGTGTTGCCAATGAGCCCCGCGTCGCGAAGCATGAGGACCTCGGCCTTGCCGCCGTATTTGTTGACGACCTCGACGAAGCGCTTCGCCTGCTCGAGTCTCGCGCTGTAGTTCTCCGACTTGTCGACGTTGTCGCCCCAGACCGCCTGCAGCGGGATGCGCGTGAGCTTGCGAAAGTCCTCGAGCGAAACGACCAACGGGCCGAACCCACCGGGTTCGAAGCCAGGGGGCAGCTCGCCTTCCGGAAAGACGTAGCCCACGTTCTCGTACATCACGATGCCTTTGATGTTGTCGCTCTTGATCGCGGTCATGAGCGCGCGCAGGCCGCCGGCCGAATTGGTCAAGGCCACGGTCGGGCCGATCTTGTCGGCGAGTGCCGCGGCGGCATCGGATTGGAGATGGATGTTCTCGACGATGTCGAACTCCTGATAGCGAGCGCGCATCGCCTGGTTGAACGCCTCGGGGTCGTCCTGCGGAAACTGCACGCCGTCGAACCAGTTCGGGTACTCGGTGCCGAAGCGCCACGCGACGAAGTTCTGCTGGTCGCGCCCGAGCCCCGGCTCGTACGTCGTCTCGGCGCAGCCCCAGTTCGCGCGACCGACGCGCGGCCCATCCCAGAGGTACACGGGGAATCCGCGCCGCAGGAAAATGCTCTGAAAGCCTTCGCCACCGTCCCAGCGCGCTTGCCATGCAACGGCGCTCGCGCTGTGCCACATCAGCAAGTTCACAGCGCGCGCATTCGCCGGGATCTGGTATTCCACGACGCCGTGGTCGCAGTGCAGCGACGCGGCCGCGTCGCCGGCCACTTCGCCGCCGACCGCGAACGCGCCTTGCTTCTCGATGACCATGGCCGCGGTGACGATTGCCGACGCGTCGTCGCTCGTCTTGGCGCAACCGCTCGCGAGTCCGGCGAGCAGTAGGGCGGCGACTACGCCGGATGGGGCAAAGAGCCGTTTCATTGTGGGGGCGCGGAACCCGATAGAAACACCTTGCGCCCATCGACGAACGTGATGTCTCGGCCGCTCATTCTGTTCGAGCCGTCGCGCGCCTTGTAGCCGTCGACAGCGATCAGTGTGCCGACCGGCAGCGTGCTGTCGTTGATGCCTTTGCGGAACAGCGTGTTCGGCGTGCCGCCCTCGACTTCCCACGCGGTCTTCGTGCCGTCGTCGTTGGTCACTTCGATATGGATCCACGAATGCGGGTTGATGAACTCCACCTGCGTCACGGTGCCCCGTAACGAGAGCGGCTTATTGGCATCGAACTCCGAGGCGAACGAGTGATGCGCGGACACATAGGCGGGCTCGACAGCGACCGCGAGCATGACAGCGAACAAGGCGTTCTTCATTCTTTGTTCCTCCGATCTACTTCGCGGCGTCCGCGGCCCGGCGTTCTTCCAGGCGGGCGCCGCCGAGAATTCCGTACATCGCCTTGTTGCCCTCGTGGCACGCGTACTCGTACATCAGTTCGTCTTGGACGCGCGACGACGTGATCTGCACGGTCCATGGCTGCGTGAACGTATCGGGATCGTCGACCGTGAACTCGTAGAGCAGCACGTCGTCGGCGACGCGCGTGAATCGTTCGGTCAAACGCATGTTCTCGCTCGAGCCGCGAAACGGTGTGTCGGCGCGCCTATTCCTCGTCTCCACGACCAGGGTATCGCCCTCCCAATGACCGCGCGAGCTGCCGCGCCATTGGCGGATCTCCTCCGGCGGAAACGGCCGCCCGTCGAGCGGGATGATCCGCGTCTCGTGCACCATCTCGTTGACGATCAACACGTGGTCGTCGGTCTGCACGAGCTGGTAGTTATTGTTGTAGGCGCCGGGCGTCATAGGCGGACCGGCCGTCGCGTAGTAGATGCAGCGGGCGTTGAGAGGTTGCCTCTCCGGGCCGTCGGCGGAGAAGGGCGGCTGCGCCGCGAGTCGTTGCTTGGCTGCCTCGGTGAGCTCCGGAACTCGGCCGTTCGGCGGGTCCACGATCAGCGAGGTGCGAAGCGTTTTAACCACGGAATTGCCGGAGTCCCACCAGAAATCGTTATAAGCCAGCAGGACGTCGGCGCCCGGGTCACCCTGACGATTGTCGCGGTTCGTGGTCTCCACGCGTTTGCGTGCGTACTCGCGAGCTTCCTCTTCGGTGAGGAAGGGTTTGTCCGCCAGATCGGCGGGCCGCTCGAGAGGAGTCAGCAAGGCGTTCGACCAAAGTCCTTGTAGATCGGGCTTACCCGAAGCTAGCCGCGGTGGCGAGTAGTCGGCAGGTGCGGAAGGCGCGGGGGCCTGTGCGGCCGCAAGCCCGGAGAAAAGGACGCCGTAGCACCAACTCGATAAAGCAATCGACCTCATGGCTTTTCTCCCGCGTAGCCCTTGCGCAAGGGACCGTAGAGGACCTCCTCGGCAAAGGGCACACACTTGAACTCGAGCAGCTCGGCATTCGCCTCGAGTCGACGATAGAGCGGCAAGCTGATCTTCCATGGCCGCGAGAACACCTTCGGGTCTTCGAGCGTCGCCTCGTACAGCAGGTGATTCGGCCCCATCAACGTGTAGCGCTCTTCGACGCGCAGCTCACCGCTATGGAAATTGCCCGCACGATCGAGCCAGGTCTCGGGCTTCTGGTTCGTCACCTCCACCACGAGCGTGTCGCCCTCCCAACGTCCGACGGACCACCCCATCCAGAACGACGTCGGCGCAGGCCCCGGATCCTTCATGTAGATGGGGCGCACGGCGTTGGCGAACTGATACACGATCGAAATGTTGTCGCCGCTCTGAAAAAGTTGGAACGGCTGCGGCATATAGGTGGCTCGCGGAATGCCCGGCATGAAGCACTTCCGCTCGGGGTCGAGCTCGAATCGATTGGCGTAGTTCTGCCGTTGCTGTTCGAGCGCCGCCGGCAGATAGGGAATTTCTCCGCCGTCGACGATCCCTAAGCTCGGCGGCTCGGCGCCGCTGGCACCGAGCATGGCGAGCGGCGCCGGGCGAGCCTCATGCGGGCGAATGTCCCAATTCGCGGGCACGAGCGCTTGCCAGATGCCGTTCAAGTCGGGTTTACCGTCGGCGGTGCGTTCTATTCCAGACGCCGAATCGCTCTGCGCGGCCGGAGGCGCCGCGGGCCCACACGCGGCCAACGAGAGCAGCCCCGCGAGCGCGAGTCCTATGCGCTTCATCTCAGGGCTCCAACGTTGGGTTCACATAGCCCGCCGGCAGCACGCGATCGGGGTCGGGCCGAATACTGAGGTAGTTCACGTGGTCCGGGATCTCCACCCAGCCGTGCAACACGCCGGCGGGGATCACGACGACGTCGCCGGCGGAGACCGTGCGGCGGTCGCCGCCCATGAACGTAGCGCGAAGACTCGGGCCCACGGCCACCTTCACGACCTCCGAATCGGCTGCGAGCGGCGCCGGTCCTTCGATCTCGGTGCCCGTGATCAACACGCCGGACCCCGACAACACGTAATAGACCTCGGTCACCTGCGCGTGCGAGATGCCGATGACGGGGTCCCCGGGGGCCGTCTTGCGTGCGCCCTGCTGTAGGACGCCGACGCCGATATTGAGCTTGCCGACGTCGACCACCTTGATCTGCCGATCCGCGCCGCCCTCGGGCGCCGCGATCACGGCATCGATGTCGACCTTCCGCACGTCGACGGCGGGCGGCGGAGCTTGGCCCCAGCAGACCGCCGGCAGCGCCACGAGTGCCGCTAGACCCGCGCCGCAGAATTTCGTAGTCATTGCCGCACCTTTATCCATTTCTGCAAACAACCGCCCGACGGGCTCGCGTCGCAACGGCCCGTGAGTCCCGCGAAGATGTTGCCGAGCTCGTCGCCTGCCAACCCTTCGGGTCGCGTGCCCGGCACGAAATACCGCAGCGATGCATCCACTGCGCTACCCACGCGGATGCCGGTTTGCCAGCCGGGATTACGCAGCACGCGCCCACCGCCCTCGGGTGCCTGGGGCGGGCCGTCGATGTAATTGGTGGACTCGGAGTCGGAGACGATCAGCGTGTCGTCCTTCAAGATCGCGACGCCGCTCGGTCGGCCGTAATGCCGCCATTCGTCGACGAACTCCAAGTTTTCGTTCAGCACCTGCACGCGGTTGTTCGAGCGGTCGGCCACGAACAGCCGGCCGCGCGAGTCGAACGCGAGCGAGTGGGGGCCCATGAACTGCCCTGGGCCCGAGCCGAGGCTGCCGACGGCGCGCACGAAAGTGCCGTCGGGTTTCAGCTGCACGATACGATCGCCATCCTGCTGCGCGCTTGCCGGCCGCGGCCAGTGCCCGTCGGCGACGAGGATGTCGCCGTTCGCCGCGACCGCGCACGCGGTCGGGCCGATGAACGTGTCAGTACCCGCACGCGAAACACCCGCGACTCCAAGGCTGAGCAGTAGCTTCCCGTCTTGCGTGAGCTTGTGGAGCTGAAAGCCGCGGCCTTTTGTCGCCGGGTCTTCAGCGAAGGGCCCGCTGTCGCCCGCCCAGAGGTTGCCGTCGTGATCCATGCAGAAGCCGTGTGCCTGAACGAGCAGCCCGCGACCGAAGCCGTTCGTGATCGTGCCCGAGGAATCGATGTAGTTGATCGGCGGTTCCGAGCGAAACATCATCCATGCGCCGCCCTTGTTGTCCGGGATGATCCCGATCGCCGCGCCCCACGTCATGCCGTCGGGCAACGTGGGCCAGCGCTCGACGAGCTGGTACGGATTGCTCATCGTCGACGTCGTGCGGCGAGCCAGCTGCTCGAGCGGCGTCGGCGCAGGGTCGCGGACCTGCGCCGTGACGGCGGCGCCGAGCAGGAGAGCCCCCGCCGCTGCGATGGCGCCCAGGCAAACGAGCGCCGGGCGAATGCGCATTGCGTTGTTCACAGGACCGGTAGGCCCAAGAGACGAGCCGGATTCGTCTTGAGCATCAGGTCGAGATCGGCCTCACTGAAACCGTTCTTGCGTAGAATCTGCGCCGCCTCGGCGAGACCCTCGACGTGCGACACGGCGGGTCCGTCGTGGCCTTCGTCACCGCGTCCCTGGCCCTTGTCGCTCGAGACGATGCAGTGCTCTGGCCCGATCTCGCGGATGGCTTCGACGTACTCCTTGATCGTCGCCTCTTGCCGGGTAAAGGCCGTGACGAACTCGAGGTAGGCGCCCATCTCGACGGCTTCCTTCATTTGCTCCATGTTCATGCCCACCGACTCGAGTAGTGGGTGCGTCACGATGACCGGGAGCCCAAGCCCGCGCGCTTCCTTCACCATGAGCAGCACTTCCTCGGGCGCGTTATGCCCCGTGGCGAGCACCATCGTGCCGCCGCTGCCGCGCGTTTTGCCGTTGACCTCGGCCACGGCCGCAATCAGGGCTTTGGCTTCCGCCGTTAGCTGGCCGTTCTTCGCCACCGTGATGAACGGCCGATCGTTGCCGTTGTGCTCCACGTAGTGCTTGGCATCCCACGTGGGCATCCAGACGATTCGGCCCCAACCGCCCTTGACGTCGGCCATCTGCCTAATCGCGGCCGGGTTCAACCCGCCGGTCGCGAAGTTCGTGCCGATGCCGCCGAAGACCTCGAGGTCCGGGAAAAGCTTGCGCACGAGATACGCGTCGTCCGCGGATTGATCGTAGTGCATCTTGATCACGAATCCGCGCATGCCCGCGTTCTTCGCGAGCCGCGCGAGCTCGAGCGAGTCGAACGCTCGGCCGTTGTGCCCAGGTCCGTAGCCGTCGGGGTCGACGTGCGAGTGGACGTCGATCGCGCCCTTGAGCGCGGGGTCGGTGACGGTCTGCGCGTGAGCCGCCGGCGAAAAGCTCCAAGCGATGGCCGAAACGGCGAGCAGCGCGAGGCGCGATTGCAAATCGATCATGGTCGTTCTCCGCAGTGCGATCCCGAGCTCAGTTGCGATGCTCGGGGAAACGAATGTTGAGCCAGGTGGTGGAGCGAGTCTCTTTCATGCCGTGGTAGATGCCGGCCGGGATGAAGACGACGTCGCCGACCTTGATCGGGCGCTCGATTCCGCCGCGGTGTTTGCCATCGACTTCCTCGCCGCCCGTGACGAGCGTGCCACCGCCTTCTTGAATGACCCACACGTCGATCGTGTCCTCGTGGAACTCCGTGCCGTATTTTTCCGGTGTGGCGTTCTCGACATGGCGAATGTTGACGTTATACAGGCCGCCCTCGAGCAGCCGGATGACGCCGATCTGCTCTTTCGTCATCTGCGCGTAGTACGAGGCCAATTTCTCCTTCGGAAAGTCGACGGCCCGATCGAGAGGCGCCTCGTCGAGAAACAGCCGGCCGGTTTGCGCCGAGGACACGCCCGCCAAGACGCAGAGACTACCGATCACCAGCCAAGAAAAGGTCGTTCGCATCGTTGCACCCGTTTTGCTATGTATTGAACTCGTCTCGGTCACTTCGGCGGCAACCCCAGCAAGCGCGCCGGGTTGTCCTTGAACATCACGTCGAGCGCGTGCTCGTCGAACCCGCCTTCGCGCAGCGCTCGCGCCGCCATTACGAGCGCGTCGGTGTGGTTCGGCGTCCCCGTGAGCCCGCTGTCGCTGCCGACGAAGAAGCTCTCCGGCCCGAGCGCGCGGATGGCTTCGAGCACGCGCTCGCGCCCGGGTCCGTCACGGAAGAGCGAGCCCGCCGTGATCTCGATGACGCCGCCGAGCGCGGCAGCCTCGCGCAGTTGCGGCACGGACATGTACGTGAACTGCGGGGCGAGCAGCGGATGCGTGACGATCAAGCGTGTCACACCGCGCTTGCGCGCTTCCGCGAGGATCATCAGTGTCTCTTCGGGAGTGACGTGTCCCGTGGCGAGCGTCAGCCCGTGTTCGGCGATGAGCGCAATCACCTCGAGCGTCTCGGGCAGCAGCACGCCGCCTTCCGACACGCGGACGAAGGGCCGCTGCTCCTTGTTGAACGTCACCTCGTGCTCGGAGTCGTGAGTGGGCATCCAGACGATGCGCCCCCACCCGCCCGTGACGTCCAGCATGTAGCGAACGGCTTGAGGGTTCACGCCGCCCACGGGCGTGTCGAGCGATACGGCGCCGAAAACCTCGATGCCTTGCGCGCCGTACTTGCGAACGAGGTAGGCCGTGCTCGCCGTCTCGGTCCAGTGGTTCTTCAGCACGATGGCGCGCAACCCTCGTTCTTGCGCCAACGACGCCACCTCGAACGCGTCCCACTGGCGGGGGTAGGAGTCGGGTCCGTGGTGGGCGTGCAGGTCGATGGCACCGATCAGGACGGGATCGGTGAGGTGCTGGTCGACGGACGGCGGCGTTCCGGCGTTCTTATAGGGCTCCCAGTGCGTATGCGACGACTGCGCGAATGCGGCGCCCGATACCGCCAAGGCGACGACTCCGACGGCTGTTCTTATTTTTGGCGCCATCGTCAGCAAAGTTCCCCCGGTTGCTTCGACGACTGTTTAGGAGTGACCCTCGCCCGAGTATACATGCGCGATGGTGCAGTGTTTCTGTTACGAATCAATCGTCCTCGGGCCATGCGACGCCGAGATCGGCCGACTCGACCGGCGCCAACCCCAGGTTGACGAACTTCTGCACGCGCTTCCCTTCGAACGTCTCGGTCGTGTAGACGTTGCCGCGGGAATCGGTCGCGATGCTGTGCACGCCGAAGAACTGCCCAGGCTGGCGGCCCCCGTCGCCGAAGCTCGTGAGAATCTCCAAGGTCTTGCGTTCGATGATCCGCACGCGCTCGTTGCCGCCGTCGGCGAGGAAGATGTACGTCTGTGCGGGGTCTTTCGAGAACGCGATGTCCCAAACGGACCCGCCGCCGCGTGTTTGTGGCGCGACGCGTAGCTCGTTCACGAACGTGCCGTCTTTTCGGAACACCTGGATGCGATCGTTGACCCGATCGCAGACGTAGACGAAGCCGTCCGCAGTGGGCTCGGCACAATGCACCGGGTTGCGGAACTGTGACGCCGGCGGCGCGTCCGGATCGTAAGGGCCGAGATCGGCGTCATCGGGAGGGTTCCCATACGCACCCCAGAAGCGCTTCATTGCGCCGGTCTGCATGTCGAGGACTGCCACCCGTTTGTTCAGGTAGCCATCGGCGACAAATGCCTCGTTGGCGGCACTGTCGAACGACACTTTCGCGACGCGGCCGAAGTTCACCGAGTCGAGGCTGCCGGCGTTGCCGCCCGGTTTCCCGAGCTGCAGCAGGAACTGCCCGCTGCGCGTGAACTTGAGAATGTGCGCGTCGTCAGCGCCGTTCCCCCCGATCCAAACGTTGTCCAAGGGGTCGATGGCGATGCCGTGATTCGTCGTCGGCCAGTCGTAACCGTCACCGGCTCCTCCCCACGAGCCGACGAGATTGCCTTGCGAATCGAATTCGAGCACGGGAGGGGCAGGGGTGCAGCATTCACCCGCCGGCGTCAGCACGCCGGCTTTCGCCTCTCGGTCGTTCAACGACGAGCGCGTATGGATGATCCAGATATGGTCGCGCGAATCGACGGTGATCCCGACGGTCGAGCCGATGATCCAATGATTGGGCAGCGGCTTCGGCCAGAGGGGATCGACCGCGAACTGCGGCGCGAGCTGCCCTACGGGCGCCGAATCCCCCGAGACGCCGCAGCCGGCGAGCACGCCCGCCAGGCACAGACCGCAGACCGTGACCCCTCTCGTCATCGCCCCCCCTAGGATCAGCACCGACTGCGCATAGTGTACGCAGGCGGGCCTTTTTTTGAGCTCGCCGAGTAACCAAACCCCCCTCTCGCGCCTCTAAGTAGATGTCGGTACCTAAATTCATACGAAGTGAGGGGAACAAACATGTCAGCTCGCTGGGGTTTGGTGTTGACGGCGCTGCTCGTCGCGTCGGCGGGAAATGCGCAAGAGAAAACGGGGTGTGACAACCAGTCCGACCGGTGGTGGGGTTGGCGCGGCGGCCCCAGTGCGCACGTCTGCGAGGTTCGGGAGATCACTGTGTCCGTGACGGGAAAGCTATCCGTGGACGCGGGCCCCAACGGCAGCATTCACGTCACCGGCGACGATCGCCGCGACGTGCTGGTGCGCGCGACAGTGCAGGCCTGGGGCGATGACGAGGCCGGAGCGAAGCGCCTTGCGAGCGACGTGATCGTTCGCTCCGACGGCGTGCTCCGAGCCGAAGGTCCGGATTACCGCGGCCATGCCGGTTGGACCGTGAGCTACGAGGTGCTCGCACCGCGCGACATCGATCTCGACCTGGAGACGACCAACGGCGGGATAGCGGTGGCCGACGTCCGCGGTGATCTCGCGCTCGAAGCGCAAAATGGCGGAATTAGCATTGAAGGCGCGGCCGGCAACGTGCGGGGGCGCACCACCAACGGCGGCGTCGACGTCACGCTGACCGGGGACAAGTGGGACGGTACGGGCCTAGACGTCCGGACGACGAACGGCGGCGTCCGGCTGCGTGTTCCGGAAAACTACTCCGCGCGTCTCGAGACGGGCACCGTCAACGGCGGCATCGACGTCGACTTTCCGGTGACGGTGCAGGGACGCATCGGCCGTGAGTTCTCGACGACGCTAGGCGAAGGCGGACCGCCGGTCCGGGCTGCGACCACGAACGGTCACGTGAAAGTCACTCGCGCCCGGGAAGGCTTAACGCGTTTACAGTAGGCTTCCTCGACTCGCTCGGCGCGCCGCAAGTCGCGCGATCTCGACGAAGGCGGTCACTGCGCGGACCGCCTTCGTTCTCGAGGTCGCACGCTGCGGGTGCGAGCTCCAGCTATTCCGCGGCGCTGAAAACCACTCGCCCGCCCACCATCGTCAGCGTCGGCCGAATGTGCGTGATCTCGGCGGCAGGCACGCTCATGTAGTCACGGTCGAGCACGACGAGGTCGGCCTGCTTGCCTTCTTCGAGCGAGCCGAGCGTGCTCTCCTGAAAGAACAGATACGCGTTCGAGCGCGTATGCGCGATCAGCGCTTCCTCGCGCGTCAGCGTCTCGTCGAGCACGCGGGTACCGCCGACGTCGACACCGCTGACCACCCACCCTAGGGTCACGAACGGGCTGTAGTGCGAGACGATCGTGGCATCCGTGCCGAGGCCGAACACGATGCCGCTGTCGGCGATTTGTCTGAGCGGCATGTGCGCGCCGGCTTGCATCGCGGCGCCGTGGACGCCGAGCGTCATGCCGAGTGCCTTCGCGCGCGCGATGTTGCTGGGCGAGATATCGTAGACGTGACCCATCGTCCAGCGCAGCCGATCGATGCGCTGCGTCCTGTTCACCGTCTCCAGAGTGTTGAGCAGATCGGTGACGGCGTTGTTGTTGATCACGTGCTGGTGAACGTGCCAGCCCGCATGCGCCGCCGCGGTCGCGAGCTTGCCGTACTCGTTCATGATCTCGGCGGGCCAAGGCTCCTTCCGGGGCGCGAGATCGAAGAACGGCCCATACAGAACCTCACCGAGCCCGAAGATGCCGTGCTGGCCGTCGAATTGGTTCGGGCGGCTGCGCTCGATGACCGCAGCAGCTTGGGTCGCCGAGGCCGGATCCCTCGCATCGAACGCCAACGTCTCCCAGATTCGAATCGGCAGCGGCCCCTTTGCCGCACGAGCGGCCACGAACGCCGATTGGCCGAGGCTGTAAACGCCCGTGAGCCCCGTCGCGTTGAGTGCGCGCATGAAGTCCGTGAAATTCTGGTCGAGCTGGGCGGGTGAGATCGGCGGAATCGCGTCGTACAGCGCATAGGGCGGCTGAAACGACACGAGGCCCGCGGCGCTGCGGCGCGCGCCGTCGGCCGGGTTCAGCCCGACGGCTTTGAGCGCCAGGGTGTTGGCGTAGACGACGCTATAGCCCTCCTGCACGAACAGCGGATTCTTCGGCGCCGCGCCGTCGAGCTCCTCGAGCGTGAAACCGCCCGACGCATCGGCGAACTGGCGCGGCGTCCAACCGCCCTGCACCATGATCCACTCGCCGGGCGATAGGCTCGCGGCCTTGGTAGCGAGTATCTGAAGCGCTTCGCCATGCGAGTCGACGCCTTCGAACCGGACCTGGGTGTGCCAGCGCTCGACGGCGCGCGTGAAGTGGAAGTGGTTGTCGATGAGGCCCGGAATGACGGTGGCGCCCTCGACATCGATGACCTTCGTGTCGGGGCCGGTGTACCGGGCGACGTCTGTGCTCGTGCCGCGCGCGACGATGCGGCCGTCGTCGATGGCGAGCGCTTCGACGACGCGGAAGTCCGCGTCGACGGTGAGGATCTTGCCGCGCGTGACGACGGTGTCGACGTTCTGCTGCGCGAGCGCCACGGCGCTCGTGAGTGCGGCAAGAATGCCGAACGCGGCGACCAGGCCGCCGTTCATTTCAACCTCGCGGGCTCGACGCACGGATCCCCCGATTCGGACCTTTGCTCGCTGATTCTTACTACCCTAGCTTCGGCGACGGTTGATCAGCGTCCGGCGCTGGAGCGGCAGGTGCGTCGGCGCTCTGCGCGCGCGGTCGTTTGCCGTATCGAGTGATCCAGATGACACTCGCGCCAAAGCAGAAAAATATTGCCATCACATAAGCCACGCCGAGGTGAGAGACGCCCGACGCAAGGCCGACGGCAATGGACGAAAAGATGTAGACGCCGTCGAGCGGGTTGTCCAAGCGGATGCGGAAACGTACGGCCGCAACCAGTGCCGCCAGCCCGAACGCGAGAGGCAGACTGTCTTGGATCAACCAGACCGTAGCCGTGGCGCAGATCGGCAGGATGAGCAGGGCCGTGATCAAGCTTCGCCCATAGGAATTCGGGTTCGTGTGCATGTACACCCATGTGATCGGCACCATCAACAGCACCGTACCGATGAAGTAGAAAGACAGTACACCGAGGATCGCGAGTCGACTGCCCGTGTCGGCCTGCTCGAGCGACGGCGGTCCCTCGGATGCACCCATCAAGCCTTCGATCAACGTTTTCGTCACCTCTTGGGGAAGGGTGTTCAGGTCCGTGCGCTCCAGCAGGAAAGGAAGGGCGTCGAAAATTAGGAGCAGCCCGAGGCCTATGACGAAGAAATACAGAAGAAGACCCAAAAGGAACGCGGCGTGCGGACGGAACATAGAGCTGGCCATGATTCCCTCTGCGGGTTGTTATTGTTTCGGCCAGTGTAGCATCGGCCCCGAGCCGGGACGCGCGCACCTCGCCGCCAACGAAGTAGAGACCGGGGCTACTTCTTCAGGTCGAAAAACCCATCATCAACGGGCAGGGCCTGACCGCCGTCCCAATCCTTGATCGAGCCATCGGCGGCTTGCACGAACCCGAGCAGACAGCCTTCGGATCCATCCCGGGCCGGGTGACAGCGCACCTTGATCGTGTCGCCAGGCTTCAAGTAGCCGCGCCCGATCCCAAGCCGTGTGAGTCCGCCGATGCCGGTGGCCTCGAGCGCCCATGAAGTCGCTGCACCGTTCTCGTCCGTCACGTCGAGATAAACCCACGAGTGCGGATTGATGAGCTGCACGTCCGTGACCGTTCCCTTTAGATCGATGAAGTACTGTTGGTACTGGCCGTGGGAGTGATGTGCGGAGGCCGGCAACACGAGCGCCAGCCCGCAGATGACACTAAAGCCTTCGGCTCTACGCGACATGCTCACTCCTCGTCACCGCGGGGCGTCGATCCGCCCTTGACCCGCTTGACTGTCGGTGCCAGCTCGGTCCACCCGGCCGGGCGACGGGTGGCCGTTCAAGTAAACGTCGGCGTTGCTGTAGACATCGCGATAACGAAGCCCGATGCCGTTCTCATCGAGCCAGCCGAGAGATTGCTGGAACTGCTCCTGCCCGTGCTTTCCACGTGGCGCGGTGGCCTCCAGGATGTAGAGCTTGTTCTCATGCATGTGGACCGATGCGAAGGTGCGGGATTGATCGGCGTTGTTCGTCATCTGTAGCCGATGTCCCTCGACGAGATCCACGAAGGCCCACATGTAGTGGGTCACCTTCACGTCCCGTTGCATGAACTGCCAGGTTGCATGGACGATCGCGCCACGCAGATCCGTCTTCCATTGCCCGCGTCCACTCGTGGCCAACGTGCCGCTGCAGGTCTCGGCGCCGGGCGGACAGGCTGCGGATTTCTCCGTGAGAAGCTGTTCCAACGGGCGATAGTCGACGACCGTCATCGAGTAGCGGCTCGAGCCGTTCTCGGCGTGGTAAACGCGCGCAGGAAGCACGGCGCCGTATTCGGACGTGTAGGTCGTGTCCTCGATCTGCGGTTGCCCGGGGAAATTCAGCGTGAAACGATCCAAAGTGCTCGCGAACTCGATCCACTCCTGCGCGGCAGAAGACCCGGCCAGCGACGCGATCGCGACTGCAGAAAGTAGGGATATCGAGCGCATGCGCCACCCCAAGACTGCCCGCACGGTCCGATCATACGCCGCCAGGGAGCCTTGCGCCGATTAGTCTTTGATCTGCGCGCGAAGCGCAGCTCGATCGATCTCGACGCCGTTGATGAACGTCCGTGAGATGCGACGGGTATTAATGATGTCGTCGAGCGGGCTCGCGTCGAGCACGAGGAGATCGGCCCGCTTGCCGGCAACGAGGCTGCCACGGTCGTCGAGATGGAGATACTCGGCGGCCCGGCTCGTTGCCGCGACCAACGCTTGAGCGGGCGTCATGCCCGCATCCACCATCGCCTGCAACTCGAGGTGCTCAGCCAGGCCAAAGAGATGATCCTCGACACCGGTATCGGCGCCGAGCACGACCTTGGCGCCCGCGGCGCTGAGTTTGGCCAAGCTGCGCTCGAGGATGGCGTACCGCTCGCGTGCATCCGCGGCGGTCATGGGGTCGCGCTGCCGAAAGGCTGCCTCCATCTTGGCGATCTCTTCCGGAGCGACGGACTCGGTCAGCAATTGCAGCATGGGATCGGCGGGCGTCAGCCACTGCGGAGTGCCGACCTGCGTGGCCCGGCGCGGACTCGACATGTTGGCGTTCACGTAGACATCGCGCTCGACGATCTCGGCAATGAGCGTGTCGCTCATCTCGACGTCGCGAACCAGGTGCACGAGGCCATCGATGCCCGCTGCCACGAGTCGCTCGGCGTCGGCGTGATAGAACACGTGCGCGTTGACGCGCAGATCGCGTTGGTGGGCTGCGTCGATCACCGCCCTGTACAACGCGGGGCTCAAGCTCGGTGCACGCCCGCTGCGGTCGTCCACCCAGATCTTGACGATGTCCACATCGCGAGCGGCGAGCTCCTCGACGGCCCGCCGCGCCTCGGCCTCGGTGATGATCTCGTACGCGATGCCAGCGTAGGCGGCCGCACCGGGACCCGCATTCGGCGCGCCGATGCCGCGACCGGCTACGAGCAACCGCGCGCCACCGAGCGTGCCGGCCCCCTGCTCCGCACGGATCCGGTACAGCACGTCGCCACGCTCGATACCTTGCGACTGCACGACCGAAATGCCGAAGTAGAGGGCCCGATTGAGGTCGTTCATCACCGTGTCGCGCGTGTAGTTCGCCGCGACGTACGTAACGCCCTTCTGGAACCCGGGATGCACGTGCGTGCTGATGAGCGTGGGTATTACGGTCTTGCCCGCGAGATCGATGACCCGCGCGCCGGCGCCGGCCCGGGCCCTGATTTCCGCGGAGGTGCCGACGGCGACGATCGCCCCGCCGCCAATGGCGATGGCCTGCGCCACCGTATCGACACCGTCGACGGTGATGACCGTGCCGTCGACCAAAGCCAGATCCACGCGCGGCTGCGCACTGGCCGCGCCCGCGACGGCGAGGGCGAGGGCTCCGCACAGCGCGCGGGTCAGCACGGGTCGTCGTCGGACAGGCGAACCTATCGGCCGACGCCCGCCCACGGACCGACCTCGACCTTGCCGGTCGTGTTCCACAGCTCGCCAAGCTCGACACGCACGCCGGTCGCGAGGGCGCCCGTCTGTTGTTGGGCCTGGAAGCACGTGAAGTCCGGCCGCTCGCGCCACGCGAACGGCCCGCACAGGCGCACGCCGGCGTTGACTGCGGCGTCGTGGACGACGTTGATCAGCCGCTCATAGTCGGGCGAGCCCTGCGCGTAGCCCGAGAAGTTGCCGAGGTCGCCGGAGGCCGCGAAGATTGCGGTCACGCCGGGAACCTTGGCGATCTCCGCAGCGTTCTTGACGCCTTCCAGCGTCTCGATCATGAGGATCAGCACGAGGTTGTCGTTGATCGTCTGGCGGTAGCCGCCCGGCACACGGCCGTACATGTCGGCGGCAAAGGCGTAGCCGCCACCGTTGCTGCGCCGGCCGAGCGGCGGGAAGAACGCCCAGTCGCGGGCCGCGGTGGCCTCCTCGACAGTATCGACGGTCGGCACGACGACGACTAGCGCGCCATTGTCGAGCGCGTGCTGGATCTCTTTCTCGTTGGTGTAGGCGACGCGCGCGCCCGGCACCGCCCGCGCGTAGGGGCAGGCACCCCACATTTTTGCGGCTTGATCCCAAGTGACCGAGGAGTGCTGCATCTCGGTCCAAACGAAGTCATAGCCCGCGTTCGCCAAGGCGCAGTAGACCGTGGGATCGGTGACGTTGAAGAGCGTGCCGCCCGCGACTTTCTCGCCCGCCAGCAGTTTGGCTTTGACCGGATTCCAGATCTTGGCTCCCACGGGCGCGTCGAACGCCGGCCCGTATTTCCAGGTCGCAGGATCGAACGGACCTTGATTGACGGCGTTCGGCAACGCCGTCCGAATGGCGCCGCTGTCCTTGCCGGCCGGAGCCGAGAGTGGCGATGTGATGGGCGGCGATGCGACCGCATACGCGGGCTGCTGACCCGGGCTCGGGGTCTGCGCTGGCGGCGGCGCTTGCGCGTAGGCGATGCCAGCAATAAGGACGATGACCGTACCGACGGCGCTCGCGATGGGCCTCAAGTTCATTGTTGTTCCCTCCCAGCCAGATGGGCGGATAGTACGTGCAAATGACCTTGCCCCGCGACCACGCGATTTGCGAGCGACGAGTCAGTTCGCGGACTCGGCACGACGCACTGCTGCATTCACTGCTCGGCGGTCAGAAACTCGTTGACGAGCCGGTAGTAGTCCGGGTGCATCTCGATGTCGTTGTGGCCGGTCTGCGGAAGGACGTGGAATTGCTTCTCTCCCGCCCACGCTTCGAACAACTTACGTGCATGCGTCGCG